>Ga0153932_1000436_pt1 | contig 11740 bp, 10 predicted proteins | sample TSNJ016MetaG_FD_102273 | JGI IMG/M metagenome (GOLD analysis project Ga0153932, IMG submission 102273) | Attine ant fungus gardens microbial communities from New Jersey, USA - TSNJ016 MetaG | ecosystem: Host-associated > Fungi > Mycelium > Unclassified | place: USA: New Jersey, Wharton State...
GAGCCGATCTTCACGCCGGCAGCGAAGGCGGAAATGGGCCATCACGACGAAAACATCACCTACGATGAGATGGAACGCCGGATTGGCACGGAACTCTCGGCGACCATCCGCGAGATTTCGATCAAGTTGTACAAGGAAGCGGCCGAGTATGCGGCGACGCGCGGCATCATCATCGCGGATACGAAGTTCGAATTCGGCCTCGATAACCGCGGCGAACTATTCCTGATGGACGAAGTGCTGACGGCGGATTCGTCGCGCTTCTGGCCGGCGGACGGGTATCAGGTGGGCACGAACCCGCCTTCCTTCGATAAACAATTCGTGCGCGACTGGCTCGAAACGCAATCGTGGGGAAAAACGCCCCCGGCGCCGAAGTTGCCGGATGATGTGATCGCGAAAACAGCCGAAAAGTACGAAGAAGCGTTGCAACGGTTGACCGGGCAGTCGCTGGCGTAAAGTTTCACGCGGCCGGGCCGGCGCGCGACGCCGCTTCGCTTATGCGGGCGGTTCCGGCGGCTTGGCCGCGCTTTAGATGACAGCAAAAACTGCCGGCAGTCAGCGTACGAAGGCAACAGACCCTGCACCGCCCGCAAGCTACCAACCAATCCAGATCACTCGAAAAAGGCCGCCGAAGGCCTGTTCACCCCAAAGGAATGCAGCACGATGAGCGAAGTCCAGACCGCCACCGCCCACACGCATGACACACCGTTGATCGGCGTGTTGATGGGTTCCAGTTCCGACTGGGACGTGATGAAAAACGCGGTCGCGATCCTGCAGGAATTCGGCGTGCCTTACGAGGCAAAGGTGATATCGGCGCACCGCATGCCCGACGAAATGTTTGCCTACGCCGAAAGCGCGCGTGAGCGCGGCCTCGTGGCGATCATCGCCGGCGCGGGCGGCGCGGCGCATCTGCCGGGCATGCTCGCTGCCAAAACTACGTTGCCGGTGCTGGGCGTGCCGGTATCGAGTAAGTATCTGAAGGGCGTGGACTCGTTGCATTCGATCGTGCAGATGCCCAAGGGCGTGCCGGTCGCGACGTTTGCTATCGGCGAGGCGGGCGCGGCGAACGCGGCGTTGTTCGCCGTCTCCGTGCTCGCTGTCACTCAAGCGGCCTACGCTGACAAACTCGCGGCATTCCGCGCGCGCCAGAACAGTGCGGCGCACGCGATGGTCCTCCCGCCGCTCTAAATGCAACGCAGCAGTTTCACGTAACACCTCCGGCACTTTTCCCGGCCCGAGACCGACTGACCGACCCCACAAGATGAACGCACATACCCAACCCAGTTCTCCCATCCAGCCGGGCGCATGGCTCGGCATGGTCGGCGGCGGCCAGCTCGGCCGCATGTTCTGTTTCGCCGCGCAATCGATGGGCTATCGCGTGGCGGTCCTCGATCCGGACGAGACGAGCCCGGCGGGTTCCGTCGCCGATAAACATATCCGCGCCACGTACGACGACCCTGCCGCGCTCACCGAACTCGCACGCTTGTGCGCGGCGGTATCGACGGAATTCGAGAACGTGCCGTCCGCCAGTCTCGATTTCCTCGCGAAAACCACCTTCGTGAGTCCCGCCGGCCGATGTGTCGCGATCGCGCAGGATCGCGTGGCGGAGAAGCGGTTTATCGCGAGTGCGGGCGTGCCGGTGGCACCGCATGTGGTGATCGAGTCGCCGGAAGCGCTGGCCGCTTTGAGCGATGAACAGATCGCCGCCGTGTTGCCGGGCATCCTGAAGACGGCGCGGCTGGGCTACGACGGCAAGGGCCAGACGAGCGTGCGCAATGTCGATGAAGTGCGCACCGCGTATGGATCGCTCGCAGGCGTGCCTTGCGTGCTCGAAAAGCGCATGCAGTTGAAGTTCGAGGTGTCGGTGCTGATCGCGCGTGCCGGCGATGGGAAATCGGCTGTTTTTCCGCTCGCGCAGAACCAGCACGTCAACGGCATTCTGGCCAAGACCGTGGTGCCCGCGCCGGACGCGTCGCCTGCGCTTGTTGCCCAGGCTCAGGACGCCGCGCTGACGATTGCCGCGAAGCTCGATTACATCGGCGTGCTGTGCGTGGAATTTTTCATCCTGGAAGACGGCACGCTGATCGCCAATGAAATGGCGCCGCGTCCCCACAATTCCGGTCATTACACCGTCGATGCCTGCGCCACCAGTCAATTCGAGCAGCAAGTCCGCGCGATGACCGGCATGCCGCTGGGCGACACGCGCCAGCATTCGCCGGCCGCGATGCTGAATATCCTCGGCGATATCTGGTTCGAAGGCACGAAAGCGCGCACGCCGCCGTGGCACGACGTGATCGCGTTGCCGACCGCGCGGTTGCATCTGTACGGCAAGGAAGAGGCGCGGGCCGGCCGCAAGATGGGTCACGTGAATTTCACCGGCGCGACGCTGGAAGAAGTGCGCACGGCGGCGCGTGATTGCGCGCGCATGCTGCACATTGCGCTGGATTGACCCCGATGACTTTTGAAGCGCCCACGGTCGCGCGGATCCAGGAGGCGGCGGCGCTGCTCGACGCCGGGCAACTCGTCGCGTTTCCGACTGAAACCGTCTACGGACTGGGTGGCGATGCCGGGAATCCCGAGGCTATCGCCCGGATCTATGCGGCAAAAGGGCGGCCGTCGAATCATCCGGTGATCGTGCATCTCGCACCCGGCAGCGATCCGGCGTACTGGGTCGAATCCCTTGTCCCCGATGCGCAAACACTGATCGATGCCTTCTGGCCCGGCCCGCTCACGCTGATCCTCAAGCGCGCCGCGCACGTGCCGGCGGCGGTCAGCGGCGGGCAGGATTCAGTGGCTATTCGCTGCCCGTCGCATCCGGTCGCGCAGGCGCTGCTCACCGCCTTCAGCGCGTTGCGCGATGGTCATGGCGGCGTGGCGGGGCCATCGGCGAACCGGTTTGGGCACGTCAGTCCGACCACGGCGCAGCACGTCCGCGATGAATTCGGCACTAGCGTGCATGTGCTCGATGGCGGGGCGGCGAAGGTGGGTATCGAATCGACGATTATTGATTTATCGCGGGGCTTTCCCGCGTTGCTGCGGCCGGGTCATGTGAGTCCGCTGGAAATTGCGGATGTGCTGGGTGTGATGCCGCGTTTGCCGGATGGCACCGACGCCAGCGCGCCACGCGCTTCCGGCACGCTGAAAGCGCATTACGCGCCGCGCACACCGCTTAGCTTGTTGCCGTTCCCGGCGCTGGAACCGTTGCTCGCGGCGCATCCGTCGAGTGGCGGCAAGAAGCTGGCGCTGGTTGCGCGCGCCTCGAGTGCTGGTCGATGGGCGGACTCGCCGAACGTGCATTTTGTTGCCGCGCCCGATGATCCGCGGAGCTATGCACGCGAGTTGTACGGTCTGCTGCGCGCGCTCGATTGCGCTGATGTCGAAAGGATTTTGATCGAGACGCTGCCCGTATCGGCGGAATGGAACGCGGTGAACGACCGGTTAGGGCGCGCGGCTGCGGCGTTTGAAGAGCAGGAGTAGGGGCGCGGCTGGCTAGCGTTGCTTCAGGCACGATCAGCTAAAGCCTTGCGATCATGGGTCAAGGCAGTGCTCGTTGCCTGACAGTGACGAATCGCAATATTTTCCGTGGTCTTCTATCGCTTGAGGTCGCGGTAGAAGTTTTCGTGAGAACCTAAGCTCAAAAGCACCAACTCTGTCGACGACAACTGATACGACAGCAAAACCTCTTGTTTGTTGAGCTTGAATTTGTGGACGAAAACGCCCGCTAAGTCGCCCTTTTTTGCGACGCCGATATCGGGCGCCCCCAAGACTTCACGAATTGCATCTTCCACAATCTTCTTGTCGCGAACATGCAGTTTCTTTGCGGCTCTACCGAAGGTTGGGGTCGCGAGAATTTTCCGCGTCATCACGAAGAGAACTGATATTCCGCAAGCTGACCTGCCTTGGCTTCTTCGACAGCGAGGAGCGTGTCCTGGATGAACTGGACGGGAAGCTCAGGGTTCTCTTCAACCGCTTTTCCGAGTCGTGCCCAATGCTCAATTTGTTTTGGAACCGAGCGATGTTTTGCCGCCGCATGCGGCTTCGCAATCTCGACCAGTTCGTCCGATAGTTTGAGTGCCACAGCCATGATGAATGCCTCCCGAAGACGAAGGTGCATTGTGGCTCATAATGCAACCTTTTGCAACCCACGCATGTATCTTTGGAAGCCCAAAATGCAAAACGCCCGGTCTTCATCGACCGGGCGTTTTGACTTCATCAGCTTATCCCGCTATCCAGCCGCGTTTATTTCCCCAGTCCGCTCGCAGCAATCTGCTGCTCCACGAACGTGGAGAACAGTGCGTGCAGATGCGTCGTCGGGTGGACCGTATCCGCGTACATGTACGTCTGGTCCGCGCCGGCCACCGTGTAGGTTTGCGGTGAGCAGAACAGTGACGTAGCGAATGCCGACGGGTCCGGCTCGCCGAGCTTGGTCGCAGCGGCGGTCATCGCGGCGAGATTACAGGCCGTGCCCGTATTCGATACCGTGAAGCCGTTCGCCTGGAAGTTCGCCTGGATGCCGTCGACCCAGGTGTAGGCATCGACGTAAATCACTTTCGACAACAAGCCCGACTGCTGCAGCGCGCCCTTCAGCGTGCCGTTGAACAACTGCGTCACTTGCGAGAAGGTCACCCCTTTATCGGCGCTCGCCAACCCTTCAGGCGCTCCGCCAATATCAGGAACCGCCGACACCACCACGTGCGTCGCACCGGATTGCAGCACCCGGCCAACCAGCGTCGCCAGGTCGATTGCCGCCTGGCTGATGGCGGTCGTCGCGGCGGTCGTTGCCGCCGTGCCCGCTGCCTGCGCTTGCGCCGGCGTGATGGCGCCCGCGGCGAGCTGGGCCTGGATGCCCGCGGCTGTGGCTTGCGCCACGGCGAGGTTGTAGAAGATGTCGTTGGCGCCGCCGTTCACCAGCACGAGCTGGTTGGCGTTGAACGAGCCATGCGAGCCGATGTACTGCGTGACCTGATCGTTGATCGGGATCGTCGTGGCTTGCGAGAAGTCGGCGTTCGCTGTGCCCGGCGTGGCATGGCCAACGCCAGGCTGCAGCGTCACGCGTGAGCCGCCTTGCGCGTAACCCAAACCGCTGGCCGGCGAAAGCGGGATACCGAAGCCGCCGGTGTTCGCCGGTGTCAGCGTGTCGCCGTAATACTGCGCCACGTTCTGGGTCCAGATCTGGCCGGGATTCGTCGTGAAACGCCCGCCGCCGAAGTTTGCCGCTGCGACCGGCGCATAAGTGCCGACGTCGGAGAGACTGTCGCCAAACGACACTACTTGCAGTTTCAGACCGCCCGCAGGCGTGTTGTTATTGTTGTTGTCGCTGCCGCCGCATGCAGCCAGCAGGGCAAACGCGGCGCATGCGGTGGCTGTCTGCACGGCGAGCAGCCAGCGCGGTTGACGCGCGGCGGGTTTCGTCAGGGCGGGTTTCATTGACTTCATCTCCTCGTTCCTCGTTTATCTGGTCATGTGGTCTGCACGCCGCGTCGAGGTTGCTTTCGGCTGGCTTTCCGCTTGGGCGTTGGCTTCGAACCTTCAAACGACAAGCACTGCGGACAATGCGTGTCGTCGGCCAATCGTGGCGATAGCTTACCGAATCTTTAAGAGGATTTGAGACTCTTTCCTACGAGGGTTTGCCTGTGCTTGCAGAGCGCGCATCCTCGGGTTCTAAGTCGCTACGGAACCGCTTCAGTCCGTCGCGCCCGTGCGACGCGCGCCTTCATACACCCACTCGAGCAACGCGTCATGCGCTGCCCGCGCCGCTTCGGAACGCGGATCGTTGATAAAGCTCACCACGACATAGCTTTCGCCGTTCTCCGCGCCCACGTAGCCGGCGATAGCCCGCACGTCGCGCAACGTACCCGTCTTGATGTGGGCATTCCCGCCCGCGCCCGCGTTCGTGAGCCGGTTGCGCATGGTGCCGTCCACGCCTGCAATCGGCAGCGACTCGATGAACACCTGCGCCACCGGGCTCGAATTCGCCGCTACCAGCAGGTCGGCGAGCGATTGCGCCGTGATGTGTTCTTCACGCGACAGGCCCGAGCCGTTATCGAGGTAAAGGCCTGTCATGGGCAGGGCGCTGCGATGGAGGAACGCTTCAATTGCCGCCGCTGATTTCTGGGTCGTCGCGGGCGGCTTGCCCATCGCGGCGCCGATGGTCAGGAACAAGTTGCGTGCCATCACGTTGTTGCTGAACTTGTTGATGTCGCGAACAATGTCCGACAGCACCGGGCTGCGATGCGTGCCGACGAGCCGCGCGCTGACCGGCGTCGGGCCTTCGCGCGTGGTGCCGTTGAACGTGCCGCCCGCCTGTTTCCACAGCGCGAGGAAGCCGCCGGCGAAGAAGGTGGAGTGATCGAGCGCGGCGACGTTGATGGTGCGCGGGCCGCATCGAAGCGGATAGTCGCCGATAAACGACGCCTGCACAAAACCGCCCGTGGTTTGCGCCACGCTCGGCGACGCCGCCGGCAGCGAGCCCGCGCAAGCGCCGCGCGTGACCTTCAATTCGTTGTCGATTTGCAACTGCGCGAGTTGCGGCAGGACATCGATAGAAACTTGTCCGTCCGAGTTCGGCGTCAACGTGAACGACAGCGATTTGAACGCGTACAGCAGCGGGTCCGGGCCGACGTTGTACGGCGCGGTTTCGTCGGCGTCGAAGGCGGGGAGGTTGCGCGTGGAGGTGTCGAAGTAGCGTTTGTCCAGCACCAGCGCGCCGTCGATACCCGTGATGCCGTTGTGGCGAATCTGGTCCACCAGGTCGATCAGTTCTTCCGGCACGAGCTTCGGATCGCCCGTGCCCTGGATATACAGGTTGCCGTGAAGGACACCGTTTGCATCGACTTCACCGTCGGCGTAGGCCGTGGTTTTCCAGCGGTAATCCGGACCCAATAACGACAAACCCGAGTAGGTCGTCACCAGCTTCATGGTGGACGCGGGCATCATCGGCTCGGTGGCGTTGATCGCGACGAGGGGCACGCCGCCGCCGCCGATCCGTTCGACCACTACGCTCATCGATGAAAGCGGCACGTGGGCACGTGAAAGCGCCGCCATGACGGTAGCTGGCAGCGGGCCGGCCGGCACCTTTGGAACGGCGACGCGCTGGACGCCCTTCGACTTCTTCGCCGCTGCGCGCTTCGGCGTGGGTTTCTGTGCTTCCGTCCTTGAACCGCCGCCGTTACCGCCGCGCGCTTCGACGGGCGCGTTCACCGCGAAGGTGAAAGTTGCTGCGGCCAGGACCAGGGTCGCGGCTGCGCGCCAACGTTTGGAGAGTGGATTTTTCCTGTTCAGAAAGGCTGCTGTATACATGTGATCGGATCGTGATGAGGTGATGTCGTGCGATTTTTGCGGATTGCAGGGCGAGGGCGCCCCAAGCGGTGCGCGTATTGTATGGGGGTTCTGCTTACGGTTTGACGTTTGCGGGATTTCAGGCGGCGGCGGGTGCGAAGTCCTGCGTTCGAGGCTCAGCGTTTGAGGCTCATCGCGGCGCTAGTCGTTCGGGCAACGAATAACGCTGCATCGTGCGCTCCATGCCATCGAGAAACGCCTGCTCCGCAGCGTTCATCTTGCGCCCGCGATGCCACAGCAGGTCGACGTCGACATCTGCCAGACCCTCTTCCGGCGGCAATCGCCAGAGGCGCTGTTGCGTGAGGTCGTCGCGGACAATGTGTTCAGGCAGGCAGCCAATGCCGTATCCCGCGAAGATCAGCCGCCGTACTTCTTCCAGACTCGGCGATGCCGCCACGATCCGGCCCGTGAAGCCGCGCTGGTCGCGAAAGACGGTGAGCGGCGACAGGCTGTCGCCAATCTGATCGCTCGTGAACGACACGAAGTTCTCCGCGAGCAAGTCGTCCATGGTCAGCCCGTGCCGTCCAAACAAGCGATGGTGCCGGCCACAAAAAATGGCATATCGCTGGCGCAGGAAACATCGCTGCTCGAGTTTATCGATGGGCGTGCGGCACAAACTGAGCCCTGCGGTCGCGGTTTTTTGCAGCAGCGACGAAATGATGTCCGACGAACGCATCACCTCGATATGCAAGTCGATACGCGGATACGTCCGGTGGAATTCAGCGAGAAACTCGTCGTACACGCCTGAATCGATGCGGCTCACGGTCAGCAGCCGGATCGAACCGGTGATGACTTCGCTGCGGTCATCGAGCTCGGTTTCGAGCCGCGACATGTGGCCGTAGATATCGCTCGCGATCCGATAGACCTCTTCGCCTGCATGCGTGGGCTCGAAGTGCGGGCCGCGCCGCTGGATCAGATTGCGCCCAAGCGTGTCCTCCAGGCGCTTGAGCGCCTGGCTCACCGCCGGTTGCGTGAGGTGCAGGCGCGCGGCGGCGCGGCTCACGCTGCGCTCCTGCATGATTACCAGGAAGGTCCGCAGCAGGTTCCAGTCGAGCCGGTCGTTCAGGAACCGCGCGATGTCGACACGCCGTTGAGCCATAGTGGAAAGTCCTAGGTATTAGCCAAATTTATACGGCGAATAATAATTCGAAATTGGACTAATGTTTTATGGCTGGCGATAAAACACGCTGACCAGTGCAATAAAACAAGCAAACAAGCGAATCAGGAGCCAACGTGACCCCAGCATCCAGTTCGACTCGCCAGCCCGTACGCGCGGCGACCGCTGCTTTCATCGGCACGATGATCGAGTGGTACGACTTCTACATCTACGCCACCGCCGCCGCGCTTGTCTTCGGCGAGCTGTATTTCCCGTCGCACGATCCGTTCATCAGCACGATGGCGTCATTTGCCACGTTCGCCGTCGGATTCTTCGCGCGGCCGCTGGGCGGATTGATCTTCGGGCATCTCGGTGACAAGATCGGCCGCAAGAAAGCGCTGATGACCACGCTGATGATGATGGGCGTGGCCACCGTCTGCGTCGGCTTGCTGCCCGCTTATTCGAAGGTCGGACTGCTCGCGCCGGTGTTGCTCGTGTTGCTGCGCGTGGTGCAAGGCATTGCGGTCGGCGGCGAATGGGGCGGCGCGGTGTTGATGGCGGCCGAACATGCGCCGAAAGGACGCCGGACGTTTTTCGCATCGTTCGCACAACTCGGCAGTCCGGCCGGGCTGATCCTGTCGCTGATAGCGTTCCGCGCGGTGACATCCATGCCGCATGACGAATTCATCGCGTGGGGCTGGCGCCTGCCGTTCCTGATCAGCGCGGTGTTGCTCGTGGTCGGCATCCTGATTCGGATGGGCGTGAACGAGTCGCCGGAATTCGAGCGCGAGAAGTTGTCCAAGCGCACGGTTGAATTGCCGATTGCCGAAGTGTTCCGCACGTCGGGCGCGCTGGTCGCGTTTTGCATCGGCGCGAATACGATTGGTATTGCCGGCGTGTATTTCACCAACACGTTCATGATTTCCTACACCACGCAGTATGTCGGCGTGACGAAATCGCTGATCCTCGATTGCCTGTTTGCGGTTGCGATCATCCAGTTCCTCACGCAGCCGCTGGCCGCGTGGATCGCGGAAAAGATTGGCGGCGCGCGCTTCCTGAAGCTCACGGCGCTGTGCGCGATGATCTCGCCGTATCCCATGTTTATCCTCGTGCAAAGCGGCAACATGGTGTCGATGATTATCGGCATCGCGATTGCCGTCGTCTGCATGGCGAGCTTCTATTCGGTCATCGCGGGATTTGTCAGCGGCGTGTTCCCGGTCCGTGTGCGGTACTCGGCGATCTCGATTTCGTATCAGGTCTGCGGCGCGATCGCGGGCGGTTTGACGCCGCTCGTGGGCACCTGGCTTGCACACAAATTCATTGGGCAATGGTGGCCGCTGGCGGTGTTTTATACGTGCCTCGCCGGGATCTCGCTGCTGTCGATCGTCGCGCTTGACGCACTGAAACATCGTCGCGCCGATGCTCCGGAAGCGCTGGCTACTCGCTGAATCAAAGGATAACGAAGCATGTTGAAAATCGATGGCCCGCGCTTGTGGGCAAGCTTGATGACCATGGCGAAAATCGGCGCGACGCCCAAAGGCGGCGTACGTCGCCTTGCGTTGTCGGAGGAAGACCGGCGCGCTCGCGAGCTCTTCGCCACGTGGTGCCGTGAAGCGGCAATGTCCGTGCGTACCGATGAAGTCGGCAATCTGTTTGCGCGTCGTGAAGGCTCCGATGCGAAGGCGAAGCCCGTGCTGATCGGCAGTCATCTGGATACGCAGCCGGAAGGCGGTCGCTTCGATGGCGTCTATGGTGTTCTTGCCGCGCTCGAAGTGGTGCGTACGTTGAACGATCATGGCGTGGCGACGGAGAAGCCCATTGAGATCGTTTCGTGGACGAACGAAGAGGGCGCGCGTTTTACACCGGCCATGCTCGGGTCGGCGGTGTTTGTCGGCGCAACGCCGCTGGATACTGCGCTGAAAACGAAGGACGCGGAAGGCGTGACGTTGAAGGAAGCCTTGAAGCAGATCGATTGCGCGGGAACACGCGGGCTCGGCGTGCAACACGTCGATTCGTATTTCGAAGCGCATATCGAACAGGGGCCGATTCTGGAGAGCCATGGCAATCCGATTGGCGTTGTCACCGGTGGTCAGGCGATCCGCTGGCTTGATGTCGAAGTCACCGGCGTTGCCGCGCACGCCGGTACGACGCCGATGCCGTATCGGAAAGATGCGTTGTTTGCGAGCGCGGCAATGGCGCTTGAACTTGAAGCTATCGCGCAACGTTTCGCGCCGCTCGGTCTGGTCACGATCGGTCAGATGGACGTGCCGAATTCATCGCGTAACACCATTGCGGGGCGCGTTGCGTTCACTGTCGACCTGCGTCATCCCGACGATACAAAAATTGACGCGATGGAACACGAAGCGCGCGCGGCCTTTAGCAAGATCGCCGCGCATAGAGGACTCGAAGCTGGCATCTCAACTTACTGGAAAAGCCCTGCGACACCGTTTGATTCCGGTTGCGTCTATCTCGTTGAAGTAGCTACGAAATGCCTGGGCTATGCCTGCGAGCGCATTGTGAGCGGCGCGGGCCACGACGCCATCCACCTCGCGCGGCACGTGCCCACGGCCATGGTTTTCATCCCGTGCGTGGACGGCCTGTCGCACAACGAAGCCGAGGACGTGCTCCCGGAAGACGTGACGTGCGGCGCGAATGTCTTGATCAATGCAGTACTGACGCGCGCGATGATTGGCGCGACGGTTGACGCATAAAAAGGAACGGTCAATGCTGACTTACTTTCACCCCTCGCAACTCAAGCATCATCCAAGGACCTATCTTTCTCGCGGTCAGATGCGCACGCCTCAGGAGATTCCTGAACGCGCATTGCGTCTGGTCGAGGCGTCGAAGGCAATGGGTTTCGATGTCCGCGAACCCGCCGACTTCGGCGCCGCGCCGCTTGCCGCCGTGCATGGCATGAACTACTTGCGCTTCCTTGAGGAAGCGCATCGCGAGTGGAAAAAGATGCCCGCTGAATGGGGCGACGAAGTGATGTCGAATGTGTATGTCCGCGAGAACAATCCTCTGCGTGGCGTGCTTGGGCAGGCAGCCCGTTATCTCGCCGATGGCAGTTGCCCGGTCGGCCCCGATACCTACGAATCTGCTTACTGGTCGGCGCAAAGCGCGCTTGGCGGGGCGAACGCGATCCTGGACGGCGCACGCGAGGCGTACGCGTTATGCCGGCCGCCGGGGCATCATGCGCGCGCCGAAGCGGCGGGTGGTTTCTGCTACCTGAACAACGCGGCTATCGCGGCGCAGGCGTTGCGTGCTAAGTTCGGCCGCGTCGCCATCCTGGACACCGACATGCATCAC
>Ga0153932_1000437_pt1 | contig 11702 bp, 9 predicted proteins | sample TSNJ016MetaG_FD_102273 | JGI IMG/M metagenome (GOLD analysis project Ga0153932, IMG submission 102273) | Attine ant fungus gardens microbial communities from New Jersey, USA - TSNJ016 MetaG | ecosystem: Host-associated > Fungi > Mycelium > Unclassified | place: USA: New Jersey, Wharton State...
CTAATTCGTTGCCGCAGCAAGTTCTGAAGCTTCTCCAGTAATAGCCTCAAGCAGTAATGGCAGACGCATCAAAAGACGCGTCTGCCAAATCCGTTTTCCGGGGAGGCATGCCTCCCCTACACGTTTTACAAACGTTTATCATTCAGGCTCGAAAGCAAAACCGACGTACGGAGCATCTCAATGTCGACGATTCCCAGCGCTTCCAGCACCGCCGCGGCCTCAGCAGCTGCCACTTTAGCCGCCACCCAGGCAGCCGAAGCGTCCGCCGCACAATCCATCATCAGCGGTTCCACGGGCAACTCGTCGCTGGATGTCTCGTCGCTCGTCACGAGCCTCGTCAATGCGAAGGTGGCAGGTCAGACCGCTACGCTTTCCGCACAACAGACGAACGACAACACCCAACTTTCGGCTATCGGCGCATTGCAAGCGGCACTGTCCGCGTTGCAGGCCGGTATCGCCTCGCTATCGAACGGCACCGCGCTCGGCCAGTTCACCGCGACCGCGGACGGTACCGGACTGACAGCAACCACCGACAGCACCGCGTCCGCGGGTTCTTATTCCGTCGCGGTCACGCAAATTGCCAGCGCCCAGACGCTTTCGTCGGCGGCGTTCGGCTCGACCGCGGCACTCGGCACCGGCACGATGAGTGTCTCCATCGGCGGCAAGTCGATGAACCTCGCCATCACGTCGGCGAACAACACGGTGAGCGGCATTGCCAGCGCGATCAACTCATCGGCAAGCAACCCCGGCGTCACGGCCACCGTGGTCACCGGCACGGACGGCGCGCATCTGGTCCTGCGCTCCACGGCCACGGGCGCGTCGAACACGATCAATGTTTCGGTGAGCAACGTGTCGGGCGATGCAGGCCTGTCCAGCCTCGGCGTTACGTCCACTGTCGGCGCCAATGGCGCTGCATCGACCTTTACGTCAGCGGTGGGCACGAGCGCGTGGTCACAGACCGTGCCCGCACAAGACGCCGAGTTCAAGATCGACGGGACAGCCGCGACAAGTTCCAGCAACACGGTGACCACTGCACTCCAGGGCGTCACGCTGAACCTGACGGCTGCCGCAATCGGCACACCGCCCGGCACGCCACAGAATCTGGTCGTGGCACAGAACACTACGTCTGCCTCCACCGCGATCAACAGCTTCGTCAGCCTCTATAACACCTTGGTCACTACGTACGGCCAGGTGGGTAACGACAATTCGCAGGCAGCGAGTACCCAAGGCGGCATCTTGTCGTCCAACCCGATGCTTGCCACTATCCAGAACACGCTGGCGGCTATTGTCGGCAGTGGTGTAAAGAACGGCAGCTCAACAATCTCGCTGGGTGCGCTTGGCATCTCGCTGCAGGGGCAAGCCACCGCGACGCAGCCGGCCGGCTCACTGGTGGTCGATCCCACGAAGCTCGCCGCTGCGCTCCAGAGCAACCCGTCGGGGGTTGCAAATCTATTCAATTCGAAGACCGGCATTGCAGCGCAGATGACGAGCAGCCTGAACTCGTTCCTGAGCCCAGGCGGCTTGATTGCGAACAGCCAGAGTGCGGTGAATACCGACCTCAAGAGCATCACGTCGCAACAAGCCACGCTGGCCACCTACACGGCACAGCTGACGAGTCAGTATCAGGCGCAGTTCACGGCACTCAATACGTTGATGGCCACGATGAACAACAACTCACAGTACCTGACGCAATTGTTCGGCGGCGCCAACAGCGCGGGTGCACTCGCAACCGGAGCGAGCAGCTAAGCTGCTAAGGTCCGCTAAGGATAAACCGACATGGAACAGAACAGCTTGATCGACCGCCTGCTGGCGTTGACGCTCGCGATCCAGCACGCAGCGGCGATGGCGGACTGGCAGGAAGCCGCGCGCCTGACTGAAGAGCGGACCCCGCTTTTCATGGAATTGACGCCGGCGCAGGACGCCGCGGCAATGGAAGTGATCAACCGGATCCAGGCAATCGATGCCGCCATCGCCGTCGATGCGAAGACAACGCAATCGGAATTGCAGATTGAGTACAGTTCCGCGATGAAGAAGGTCCAGGCGGCCGGCAAGTATCATCAAGCCGCGAAGTTCTGATAGGGAGAGCATCACCGAGGCGGGGTTACTCCGTCTCACCGGCTCGGCAAAGACAACAACAAAAACCACGCGCTTCGCGCTTTGGATGTTTCAACACCCCGGCCCACCTGCGTGCTTCCGGGGTGTTTTCTTATGGGCTAACGCCCGAGCGTCAGCCCAAGATACAGCGCATAAAGCCCGCCGTTCACGAGCAGCGCCCACAGCACGATCCCGCCCGTCTTCGCGTTGAAGCGCAGCCACGCGGCCGCCGCGAGCGTGATGAAAACGCCCGTCATCACTTCCACGCGCGGCTCCCACGGTGTCAACATGATGCCGATACCCGGCAGCAGCGTGCCCTGGAACACCATCGCTCCGGTGATGTTGCCGAACGCCAACGTATCCTTGCCGCGCCGCGCCCAGATAATGCTGTTGACTTTCTCGGGCAGCTCGGTTGCGATCGGGATGATGATCAGCGACAGCAGCAGCGCCGATATCCCCAGCACTTGCGACACCCCTTCCACGCCGGCGATAAACCCCTTCGCACCGCCAACCAACAGCACCACGCCCAGTATCATCTGCAACACGATGGTCGCAAGCGAGGTCGGCAAGCCGACGCGCGAGATCAGCAGCCGTTCGGGAGCTTCCGTGCCATGGCCCTTCTCGACAAGACTCGCGGATGCGCGGAACGTCGACACCACATAGGCGACATACACGCCGACCAGTCCCACGGCGAACAGCGCGCGCACTTGCCACGCTTGATGCGGCACGAACATGGCGCCCGCCGCGATCAGGAACGCACACAGGAAGAAGTTGAGATCGCGGGTGAAGCCGCTATGTTCAGGCGCGACGACCCCCTTGAGCCCGCGCGTCTTGAGCACGGCGATAGCCATCAGGCAGGTCGACAGTGTCGCGAGCATCAACGGTGCGCCGAGGATCGCGCCGACGCCGATTTCCTCGTTCACCGCGCGACTGGCGGTGCCGCCCATCAATGCGATGATCGGCACCGTGGTTTCCGGGAGCGCCGTGCCGATAGCCGCGAACAGCGATCCGGTCACCCCTTCGGAGATGCCGAGTTTTTCGCCGAGATGTTCGAGCGCGTTGGTGAAGAGTTCCGATGCCGCGAGGATCACCACGAGCATCAGCGCAAGTTGCAGGAAAAGCATCGTCATGCGGCACCTCGCGATGAAGCCGGCGAGCAGGCGACGCAATGAGAAGGGCAGAACAACGGCAGAGAAACCGGCGAACGCGAGAGGTGACCTGGGGCAGGCCTGAGGTGTTTTTGTTTTGGAGACACGATAATTTCACGGTCGGACGTCAGCAAACCAGGATGCAATCCCGCGCCGTCCGACCGTGAACGACAAGATGCACCCATGGTCTCGCCAAACCTGACCGGTCGAACGCGCCACGGCTAGCAAGCCGAGTATGTTGACGCGTCCTCCTCCCATTGCGGAAGGAAGGCTACTCCCCAAAGACGGCCACGAGTTTAGCGTGCGTCCCCGGATTAGGCAACCGGCCTCGGGAATGTTCAAAAAACGGTCACCAATCCCGTCATTAACCCCATATGGATATCCCGAATCGGTCGTTGTAGCGGAAATAACGGTTCAGTAAGCTACGGCCGCAGAGGCTTTTTGGATGCTCTTTCGTTGCGCTGACGCATCGACGAAGCTCACCGTACAATAAGTTGCAACTACCGTAATAAGAAACATCTGACTGACTAACACTGACCGCCACGTCCGTAACGGGAGATCCCATGCGCTTCAGAATGCTCGCAACCGCTGTATTGGCCATCGTGCCGGTGCTCGCGATCGCGAAACCGCTCACTGTGTGCACCGAGTCGAGCCCGGATGGCTTCGACGTCGTGCAATTCAATTCGCTGGTGACGACCAACGCGTCGGCGGATGTGATTTTCAACACGCTCGTCTCCTACGATGAAGTCGCGAAAAAAGTCACGCCCGCGCTCGCCGAAAAGTGGGACGTGAGCGCCGACGGCCTGATCTACACGTTTCACCTGCGACCGAACGTGGCGTTCCAGACGACGGACTACTTCACGCCATCGAGGAAACTGAATGCCGATGACGTCGTGTTCTCGTTTGACCGCATGCTCTCCGACAGCAACCCGTGGCACAAAGTAGCCGGTGCGAGCGGCTTTCCGCACGCGCAGTCGATGGGTCTCGTCAAGTTGATCAAGTCGGTTTCCAAGGTCGATGACAACACCGTCAAGTTCGAGCTCAACACGCCGAACGCGACCTTCGTGCCCATCCTCACGATGGGCTTTGCATCGATTTATTCGGCCGAATACGCCGACAAGCTGCTCAAGGCCGGCCACGAAACCGACCTGAACGCGAAGCCGATTGGCACGGGTCCATTCGTGCTGAAAAGCTATACGAAAGACGCCGTGATCCGATATGACGTCAATCCGACGTATTGGGGCCCGAAGCCTAAAGTGGATCGGCTGATCTACGCCATCACGCCCGACTCTTCTGTGCGCGCACAGAAGATCAAGGCGGGTGAATGCCAGATCGCGTTGTCGCCGAAGCCACAAGACGTGGTCGATGCGAAGAAGGACAGTTCGTTGAAAGTGGTCGAGACACCGGCGTTCATGACGGCGTTCGTCGCGTTGAACACGCAGAAGAAGCCGCTCGATAACCCCAAGGTACGCCAGGCGCTGAACATTGCGTTCGATCGCACGACTTACCTGAAGACCGTCTTCGAAAACACGGCCACGGCCGCTGTAAATCCGTATCCGCCGAATACGTGGAGCTATGACAAGCAGATCACGGCGTATCCGTATTCCGTCGATCGCGCAAAGAAACTACTCGCCGATGCAGGCTTCCCGAATGGCTTCGATACAACCATCTGGGTGCGTCCGAACGGCAGCGTATTGAATCCGAATCCGAAGGTCGGCGCGGAATTGCTGCAAGCGGATCTGGCGAAGATCGGCGTTAAGGCGCAGGTGAAGGTGATCGAATGGGGCGAACTGATCAAGGAAGCGAAGCAGGGTCAGCACGACATGTTGTTCATGGGCTGGGCCGGCGACAACGGTGATCCGGACAACTATCTGTCGCCGCTATTCAGTTGCGCCGCAGTGCGCTCGGGCATCAACTTCGCGCGTTTCTGCGACCCGACGCTGGACCGCATGATCGATGAAGGCAAGGAGACCGCGGACTTAGGCAAGCGGACCAAGTCTTATACCGAAGCTCAGCAGATTATTCATGATCAGGCGCTGTGGATTCCGCTCGGTTATCCAACGGCGTCGGCGCTGACACGCAGCAGTGTCAGCGGATATCGCGTGAGTCCGTTCGGACGGCAAAACTTCGCGAACGTCACGGTGCAGTAGCCTCAGTTGAAGCTTTAGTTCACCGTCAAAGCCGGGCGCGCAAACGCCCGGCTTTTTTACTTCGGCGCGAAGCGGATCACGCCGTCGTCATCGTCGGTATGGCGCACCAGTTCACCCTCGAGCCATAGCAAATGCAAATGCGCCAGCGCTTCGCCGAGCGCGAACGTCATCTGGTGTACATCGAGCGAACGCTTGAACATGATCGGGACAATATCGGCGGCGCTTTGCGGCTTGATCGCGCAGGCCTCGCGCACTTCCTGCAAACGCGCTGCGTGATGATCGCGAAGCTGCCCGATGCGTGTATGCATGCCGCGAAACGGCTTGCCATGCGAAGGGAGCACGAGGGTATCGACGGGAAGGGATTCGTAGCGGCCCAGTGAACCCAGGAACAGCGCGAGCGGATTGCCCTCCGGTTCAAGAGCAAACACCGAGACATTCGTCGATATGCGCGGCAGGACCATATCGCCGGAGATCAGCACATTCGTCTCCGCGCAGAAGAACGCGCAATGCTCAGGGGAATGACCGAACCCCGTCACCACTTCCCAATCGCGGCCGCCAATCTGCACCGTATCGCCATCACGCAGCCGACGATAAACCGGCGGGATGGCCGGCACGAGCTTCGGGTAATACGTATCGCGCTTGCGCAGCGCTTCAAGCGATGCCGGGTCCGTCATGCCATGCCGCGCAAAGTGCCGTGCAGCGCGCTCGCCGCCTGCGTCGGAGCCCTCGCCGGCGGACATCACGCGGCCCATCGCGTACTCGCCGAGCGACATCCAGAGCCGCACCGGGTCCCATCGTTTCTGGTCGCCGCCATTGCAGATCCAGTCGGCAAGACCAAGGTGATCGGGGTGGCAATGCGTGACGATCACGCGCAGCACCGGCAAGCCGTCGAGCAGCGTATCGAAGGTGCGTTCCCAGTTCGCCCGGATGGTTTCGTCCGAAATACCGCAATCGATAACGGTCCAGCCCGACACGCCGTCGATCTCGTCGCGCATGACCCAAACGTTGATGTGATCGAGCGCGAACGGCAACGGCATGCGAACCCAGAAGACGCCGGGCGTGACTTCCATCGAGTGGCCGCTTACAGGAAGACGGTCGGCGAAAACGTAATCGAGTTGCTGTTCGAGCGGGTTCATGCGGGTCGGCTCTCCGGGTTGTCAGTTGTTGCATTGCCGCCAAGTTGACGCTAACGTTAACCTGCATTTTAACGTCGGCTTAAGAAAAGCGCTCGCCACCTTGTAATTTCAATGACAGACACGCGCTACACCATCACCGAACTGGCCCGGGAATTCGACATCACGCCGCGCGCAATCCGGTTCTACGAGAATCAGGGCTTGCTCACGCCGGCGCGCGAAGGCACGAACGGCGTGCGTCGTGTGTATTCGTCGCGCGATCGCACGCGGCTCAAGCTGACACTGCGCGGCAAACGGCTCGGATTCACGTTGCTGGAGGTGAGCAGGCTGCTCGATCTCTACGATTCGCCGACCGGGACGGTTGCCCAGTTGCACGCGTTTCTTGACACCATCGCGGCACATCGCGCGGTGCTGGAGCGGCAATTGGAGGACTTGAACGCAACGCTCGCCGAACTCGCCGCGTACGAAAAGCAAGGCCGTGCACTCCTTTCAGCGAACGCTGAAAAACGCTTGCGGCGAGCGGCAGGAGCACCGGGCGCCAGGGAGCGAAGTGCAAAGGTGCCTTGAGCTGGAAATCGGCGGAAACGGCCAACGTCCAGGAAGCGGAATCGCCTGGCGATACAATATCGGCCGGATTTGAAGCCAGAATTGAAACCGGGCTGGACGCTTGATCACTAACGCAAAGACGGTGTCACGAAGCGCAGAGTCGATATGAATCACTTTCCCAAGTTACTGTCGTCGCAGATTGGCTTCGATGTCGCGGAAACGCTGCTCGAAGGCTTCGACCGTCACTATCGCGTGTTTCGCGATGCGGCCATCGCGGCGAAGGGGCTATACGAAGCGGGCGACTGGCATGCGCTGCAGCGGCTTGCGCGCGATCGCATCGCGTCGTACGACGATCGGGTGCAAGAGTGCGTGATGCGTCTGGAAGTCGAGTACGACGCCGAGCACATAGACGATGAAATCTGGCAGCAGATCAAGCTGCATTACATCGGCTTGCTGACGTCGCACCGGCAGCCTGAGTGCGCGGAGACGTTTTTCAACTCGGTGTGCTGCAAGATCCTGCATCGCTCGTACTTCAATAACGACTTCATTTTCGTGCGGCCTGCTATTTCGACGGAGTACATCGAGAACGATGAACCCGCGGCCAAGCCGACGTATCGCGCGTATTACCCAAGCAAGGACGGACTCGCCACGACGCTCGAACGGATCGTGACGAACTTTCAGCTCGAGCCGCCGTTCGAGGATTTGCAGCGCGACGTTCAATGCCTGATGCGAGCGATTACGGAAGCGTTCGGCGAGTTCAAGGCCGCGCCCAATTTCCAGATCCACGTGCTGTCGTCGCTGTTCTTTCGCAACAAGGCGGCATACATAGTGGGCCGGATCATCAATGGCGATCTGGTGATCCCGTTCGTGGTGCCGGTGCGTCACGCGCAACCCGGCCTGCTCGCGCTCGACACCGTCCTGCTGCAGCGCGAACAAGTGTTGATCATCTTCAGCTTCTCGCACTCGTATTTCCTCGTCGATATGGAAGTGCCGTCCGCGTATGTGCAGTTCCTGCGTTCGATCATGCCGGGTAAACCGAAGGCGGAAATCTATACGTCGGTGGGCTTGCAAAAGCAGGGTAAGAACCTGTTTTATCGTGACTTGCTGCATCACCTCTCGCATTCCAGCGATAAATTCACGGTTGCCCCAGGCATCAAGGGACTCGTGATGCTGGTGTTCACGCTGCCCTCGTTTCCGTACGTGTTCAAGCTGATCAAGGACACCTTCCCGCCGCCGAAGGAAACCACGCGCAAGAAGATCCAGGACAAATATCAGCTCGTCAAACGCCATGATCGCCTTGGGCGCATGGCCGATACGCTCGAGTATTCAAGCGTCGCATTACCGCTGTCGCGCCTGGACGATGCACTGCTCAAGGAGCTCACGAAGGAAGTTCCTTCGATGATCGAATATGAAGGCGATAAGCTCGTGATCAGGCATTTGTATATAGAGCGCCGCATGACGCCGCTGAACCTGTATTTGCAGAACGGCACGTTGCCGGAAATCGAGCATGGCATCAAGGAATATGGCAACGCGATCAAAGAACTGATCCAGGCGAACATCTTCCCCGGCGACATGCTCTACAAGAATTTCGGCGTCACGCGTCATGGCCGCGTGGTGTTCTACGACTACGACGAAATCGAATACCTGACTGATTGCAACGTGCGACAAGTGCCGCAAGCGCGCAATGAGGAAGAGGAGATGTCCGGCGAGCCGTGGTATACCGTCGGCCCGCATGACATCTTCCCCGAAACATACGGCACTTTCCTGCTCGGCGACCCGCGCGTGCGCAACGTGTTCATGAAACATCACGCCGATTTCTTCGACCCCGCTCTCTGGCAAAAGCACAAGGAACAGATCCTTAACGGCGAGCTCGCCGAGTTCTTCCCGTACGAACGCGGTATCCGTTTTTGCGTTCGTTATCCTGAGCGTTTTCTGTCCGGCGCACCCGCTGCACGCGCCGCATGAAACCTATCCGCACTGAGCTCCATGTCCAATATCGACAACACTGAAAACCACGACAACAACCCGCTTTCGCACCTATTCGATAACAACCTGAAGTGGGTCGATCGCAAGCTCTCGGAAGACGCCGAGTATTTCTCGCGCCTCGCGCATCAGCAAGCGCCCGAATATCTGTGGATCGGCTGCTCGGACTCCCGCGTGCCGGCGAACCAGATCATTGGCCTGCCGCCGGGCGAGGTGTTCGTGCACAGGAATATCGCGAACGTGGTCGTTCACTCGGACCTCAACTGCTTGTCGGTGATCCAGTTCGCGGTCGACTTGCTGAAGGTCAAGCACATCATGGTGGTCGGGCACTACGGCTGTTCCGGCGTGGGCGCGGCGCTTATGAGCCGGCGCGTAGGCCTGGCCGATAACTGGCTGCGCCACGTGGAAGACGTGCGCGACAAACATTCCGCGCTGCTCGAAGAATGGCCGATGGGCGAGGCGCGAAATCGTCGGCTGGTGGAGCTGAACACGATTGAGCAAACCGTGAACGTGTGCCACACGACCATCCTGCGCGATGCGTGGGCGCGTGGTCAGGAGATCACGGTTCACGGCTGGACCTACGGCGTGCACGACGGCCGTGTGCGCAACATGGGCATGATGATCAACGGGTCGGAAGAGGTTGAGCCGACCTATCAGCATTGCATCGCGGCGCTGGCGCGCGGTGGCGCGCATTCATCGGAGAACGATGTGCTCGCCTCCGATGCCGCCCGTCTCGGCGATGTCCCGGCTATTGTGAAAGGTGTGATCAAGGAGCTGAAACATGACTGATTTTGCAGATGATCCGGTGGTGATCGTATCGGCGGCTCGTACGCCGATGGCCGCTTTTCAGGGCGACTTCGCCACGGTGACGGCGCCGCAACTCGGCTCGGCCGCGATCCGCGCTGCGGTCGAGCGCGCCGGCCTCAAGCCCGAGCAAATCGATGAAGCCGTGATAGGTTGCGTGCTGCCCGCAGGACTCGGTCAGGCGCCCGCGCGGCAAGCCGCGCTTGGCGCCGGATTGCCGCTGTCCGTTGGCAGCACGACGGTCAACAAGATGTGCGGTTCCGGCATGCGCGCCGCCATGTTCGCGCACGACATGCTGCTGGCGGGATCGGCGGACGTGATTGTCGCGGGCGGCATGGAAAGCATGACCAATGCGCCGTATTTGCTGCCCAAAGCGCGTGGCGGCATGCGCATGGGCCACGGCCAGGTGCTCGATCACATGTTCCTCGATGGCCTCGAAGACGCGTATGAAAAAGGCCGCTTGATGGGCGCGTTTGCCGAGCAATGCGCCGGGTCGTACAAGTTCTCGCGCGAAGCGCAGGACGCGTTTGCGGTGGAGTCGCTGCGTCGTGCGAAGCGGGCCAACGAAGACGGTTCCTTCGATTGGGAAATCGCGCCGGTCACCGTGGCAGGACGCAAGGGCGATACCGTTATCGATCACGACGAACAGCCGTTCAAGGCGAATATCGACAAGATTGCGACGCTCAAACCCGCGTTCGCCAAAGACGGCACGGTGACGGCTGCGAATGCATCGTCTATCTCCGACGGCGCCGCCGCGCTCGTCATGATGCGTGCATCCACGGCGAAACGCCTCGGCGTCACGCCGCTCGCGCGCGTCGTCGGACACAGCACGTTCGCGCAGGAACCGGCGTTGTTCACGACGGCGCCCGTCGGTGCGATCCGCAAGCTGCTCGATAAGAACGGCTGGCGCGCGAACGAAGTTGATCTCTTCGAGATCAACGAAGCATTCGCGGTTGTCGCGATGGCCGCCATGCGGGAACACGACTTGCCGCACGACAAGGTCAACGTCAATGGCGGCGCGTGTGCGCTGGGGCATCCGATTGGCGCGTCGGGCGCGCGGATTCTCGTGACCTTGATCGGCGCGTTGCGTCAGCGTGGATTGAAACGCGGCGTGGCGAGCTTGTGCATCGGCGGCGGAGAAGCGACAGCGATGGGGATCGAACTCGTTTAAAGCATTGCAGGAGAACATCATGAAAACCGTATTGATCGTTGGCGCGTCGCGCGGGCTCGGCCACGAATTCGCCCGAGGATATTGTCGCGATGGCTGGCGCGTGCTCGCCACCGCGCGCGATGAAGCGTCGTTGAAAGCACTCGAAGCCAGTGGCGCAAAAACCTTCTCGGTCGACACCACGCAACCCGATCAGATCGCGGCGCTGGGATGGCAACTCGATGGCGAGAAACTGGATGTCGCCATCATCGTGTCGGGCGTGTATGGTCCACGAACCGAACACGTGGAAACCGTGCTGCCTGAGGATTTCGATCACGTCATGCACACCAATGTCCGCGGCCCGATGCAACTGTTGCCCATTCTCTTGCCACTCGTTGACGCAGCGCACGGCGTGCTCGCCGTCGTGTCGAGCAAGATGGGCAGTATCGCGGAGATGAACGGGACAGCGGGCTGGTTGTATCGCGCGAGCAAGGCGTCTGTGAATGCCGCGTTGAAAGCGGCATCGCTGGAAGCGCGCGGCTCGACCTGCATCGCGTTGCATCCGGGATGGGTGCGCACCGAGATGGGCGGGGCATCGGCGGCAATTGATCCGGCTCACAGCATTTCCGGAATGCGCGCGGTGATCGCGTCGGCTGCGGCGAACCCCAAGAAATTCAACGGCACATTCGTGCAGTAC
>Ga0153932_1000438_pt1 | contig 11701 bp, 11 predicted proteins | sample TSNJ016MetaG_FD_102273 | JGI IMG/M metagenome (GOLD analysis project Ga0153932, IMG submission 102273) | Attine ant fungus gardens microbial communities from New Jersey, USA - TSNJ016 MetaG | ecosystem: Host-associated > Fungi > Mycelium > Unclassified | place: USA: New Jersey, Wharton State...
GGTGCAAGACACGTCTTAGCTGTCTTGATCTTTACCCGCGATCATTGCGGGAATCTCGGCGACCAGTGCGTCAATAGCGCGGCGTGTCTTCGACGACAGGTAGCGTGTTTGCGGCCACACGGCGTGAATATCCTGCGGCTGCGTTCCACAGTTATTCATCACCGTCACCAGTTCACCTGTCTTCTCGTAACGCGACAGCAGCCAGCTTGGCAACCAAGCCAACCCAAAGCCTTCGATAGCCGCCGCAGCGATCGCCTGCACATCGTCCAGACTTACTTGCCGCCGAATGTTGACCTGCCGCACCTGGCCGTCAATATCCCGTAGCTGCCACGGCGACGTGGCGCCCGCGCGCGAGTAAGCAATGCCGGCATGCCCGTCCATTTCTTCAAGGCTTGCAGGCAACCCATGCCTCGCAACATACGACGGCGCCGCGCCGATGCTCGAGTACTGCACGCCCAGGCGGCGCGCGGCGAGGCTCACGCTGTCGCGTAACTCGCCGATGCGAATGGCGAGATCGAACCCTTCTTCCACCAGATCCACCGCGCGGTCAGTGAACGAAATGTCGATCTGCAATTGTGGATGCCTCGACGCGAGGCGCAGCAGCACCGGCGCCACGCAGAGATGACCGAAAGCGATGGGCACGCTGACGCGCAAACGGCCGCGCGGTTCGCGCCTCCCGCTTTCCAGGTCGGCCTCGGCTGCATCGAGTTCGGCCAGCGCCCGCACGCACCGATCGTAGTACGTCTGCCCATCTTCGGTCAGGCTCTGGCTGCGCGTGGTGCGATGAAGCAGGCGCACACCGAGACGCGATTCGAGCCGTGAGATCACCTTGCCGACGGCTGAGCGCGTCAGGTTCAACCGTTCGGCAGCCAGCGCAAAACTGCCGGAATCAACCACCTGCACGAACGTGCTCACGCCGTGGAGCTTGTCACTCATACCTGACCTTTATTGGTTCCACCAAGGATTCGTTAAGAGGAAAGCAATGAATCAATGACGACTTCGGTTCCCTCTATATTACCTTTTCACCCGCAAGCGCCATGCGTTGCCTGCATTGCTTTTAGCGCGGGTCCATTCAATCTTCCTGTCGGAATCAACATGCCGAGTTGTCGAATCGATCTCAGTGGTTTATCCCGTGTGTATTGCAAGTCGGCACACCCACGTTTCACGTCGATATGCGGGAGGCGCGGGTAGCCGGTGCTTCTGGCTACCCCTTGATATTCATGACACTCACTCATCCCAACAAAAATTCCATCGCACTGGCTGGTATTTGCCTGGCTTCGCTTATGTTCGGCCTCGAAATATCCAGCGTGCCGGTGATATTGCCCACCCTTGAAACAGTATTGCGGGGCAGTTTCAAGGAAATGCAATGGATCATGAATGCGTACACCATCGCGTGCACGACAGTCCTGATGGCGACCGGGACGCTTGCAGACCGGTTTGGCAGGAAGCGCATTTTCATGATCGCCATTGTGCTGTTTGCGATCACCTCGCTGATTTGCGGGCTCGCGCAGAGTGTTTCCGTATTGATCGTGAGCCGCTTTCTTCAAGGCATGGCCGGCGGGGCAATGCTGATTTGCCAAGTGGCCGTGTTATCGCATCAGTTCCGGGCGGGACAGGCCCGTACCCGGGCCTTTGGCGCGTGGGGCATCATATTTGGCATCGGCCTCGGTTTTGGGCCGATTGTGGGCGGAATCATTGTCGCGGTATCGGATTGGAAATGGGTGTTTCTCATTCACGTTCTGATCGCGATAGTGACGGTGATTCTTGTGTTCAAGGGGGTTCAGGAATCCAGCGACCCGCAGGCGAAAAAGCTGGACCTGTTGGGAATGATCACGCTTTCGCTATCGGTTTTCGGTCTGGCCTATTTCATCACGCAAGGGTCCGACCTTGGTTTTACGAGTATCAAGGGCATCGGGATCATTGCCGCATCTGCGGTCAGCCTTATCCTTTTCATAATCGCGGAAAAGAACAACGCTCATCCGATGTTCGATTTTTCCGTGTTCCGGATACGCAATTTTTCGGGCGCGCTATTTGGATCGATGGGCATGAATTTCAGTTTCTGGCCATTCATGATTTATCTGCCGATTTATTTCCAGAGCGCCCTCGGATATAGCAGCGTGACTGCCGGTTCAGCATTGCTGGCTTATACGCTTCCCACGCTTGTCATACCGCCATTGGCCGAACGTCTTTCGCTTCGATATCACCCGGGTGTCGTCATTCCACTTGGCCTGTTTACGATCGGTACCGGCTTTATCCTGATGCGGGCCGGTAGCGGCGCCGTGCATGCCAGTTGGCTGACCATGCTGCCCGGCTGCCTGCTGGCCGGCATTGGATTGGGGCTCACTAATACGCCCGTGACCAACACGACGACCAGCGCGGTGCCGAGCACGCGCGCAGGCATGGCGTCGGGCATCGACATGAGTGCAAGGCTCATCTCGCTGGCCGTCAATATCGCGTTGATGGGGTACATCCTGATTGAAGGCATCTTGTCGGACTTGAGGAGCACGTTTTCCGGGTCGCTCGATGGACGGCAGTTGAGATCGCTGGCCGAACGAATAGCCGCAGGCGATGCTGTGTCGCAAGCATCGCTGGATTCGTCAGGAACGGTTGTTCATGCGGCGCTTGTGCATGGGTTCGGACTGGTCATGCTGTATGGCTGGATCGGCGCATGGGTACTGGCGGTGGCCAGTTTCGTGATGTTCGGCCCGAGGAGACAGGCGCGGGAAACCAGTCCAGTGGTTTGATGAAAGGTCGGTGTTTCTTGCTGACAGGCGAAGATAGCACCAAGAATTTTAAGCCCGGCCACTAACTCTTAAGTCTCTGTTTACCTATCATGTAGATGTGGGTGCAGAGGACGTGGGAGGGCATCATGGACCAGTTTGTGAATACGGTAATGGACATTATTGGAACCGCGTCTCGACTAACCCTGCACGGTTCCGCCATCGATTTGATCAACGTCCTGATCGGCCTCGGCGGCCTGGCGTTGGTGGCAATTATCCTGTTAATTAACGAGTCGAAGCGGCCCGGAGAAAAGCGCGAGAGCACAGGCGGTCATGTCCGGCATTGGTGGATGCATCATCGGCATTGAGCAGACCTTGCGCCGGTCGAGGAAGCGTTGGATTCGCCAAGTAAGCCGCCTGAAATAATACTCAGGATGCCTACTGTTGTTGAAAAAACGCGCGCGGCGCAAACGCCTTGTCGAGGGGCGATGCATGCCGCGCGCCGGCTCTTACGCGTCTAGTCAGTCAGCAGAAGCAAGCCAGAACGATCCTTCCATCACGCTGACGCATTTGCCGCCAATGCGGATCCTTGTCTTGCCGTCGTCAGCCTCCACAGTGGCGATCAAGACGCTCGGCCGCCCCATATCCACACCCTGACCCACTCGTAGCACGAGATTCGACTGACCCCTGACCTTGGCCACGAGTGCCGCCATGGCCGCAGTTGCGCTGCCGGTCGCCGGGTCTTCCGTCATGCGAGGCGTGAACATGCGAGCTTGCAGATCGCAGCCGGTGCCCATCTCGTCCGGGCCGGCATCGCGCGTATAGGCGTAGATCGATGTCGCGCCGTCGATGGGCAGAAAGCCTTTGTAAGCGATCGGGTTAGGTGCACATCGGCGGAGTGCATCCCGGGACGCAAGCTTGACCACGACAAACGGAAGGCCTACCGAGGCGACTTGGGGTGGGTGAGCGTTCGTGAGGATATCGGCGGAATCGAGGGAAAGACATTGCGCTACGCGATCCGGCGGCACTTGCGACAGCAGGCTTAGCGGCTCCGGCGTAACGAGTTCGGCGCCAATCAGCTTTCCGTTTTCTTTCAGTTGAGTGACCGGAACCAGGCCCGCGGCTTCCTCAAACACGAGTTGATCCGGCAGGGGTGCCTGACTCGACGCCGCCCTTGCAGCCAATACAAACGCCGTACCAATGTTCGGATGTCCGGCGAAAGGAATCTCGCGGTTCGGCGTAAAAATTCTTACCCATGCCGTGTTGGCGGGATCGCGGGGCGGCAAGACAAATGTGGTTTCGCTATACCCGAATTCGACCGTGATCGCCTGCATCTGCTCCTTCGATAAACCCTCGGCGTCCAGTACGACAGCGACCGGATTACCCGCGAATTTCTGGTCCGTGAATACATCTGCCGTGACGTAGCGACGGTTCATGAATGCCTCCCTCTTTGATGGCGCTGACCAATGGTGAATCACTATTATTGCGCGAGGGACTGTCCGTGCGCCCTGTACACATAGACGACGATGGACCGGCCAGTGGCGTGGACAGATGCATTCACTTTTGACCGCTCTTCAGATGCTCCAGCCGATCCACGATTTCCTTGGGCAAGCGTCTCGCTCGCGCAATGTCCACGGCATCGCGGCCTGCGGAATCCACTATCGACGGATCTGCGCCGGCTTTAATCAGGAGATCCAGCGTCTTCAGCCGCTTGAGCCGGGCGGCGTAGAAGATCGGCGTCTCAGCATGCGCCCTGAGATTGAGTTCCGGTTTTGATTTAAGCAGGGCGCGACAGACAAGATCATCGTCGCGCCATACTGCCGCCCAAAGCGAATAGCTTGCGTTCGCCCCTCGCTGCAAGAGGAATTTGACCAACGGCAGGTTTTCGCCACGGGCGACGGCGTACCAAAGCGGCGTTGCCCGGAAATCACCTTCATCCTCGTTCATGGGTACTTCCCGTTCAAGGTTTGCGCCGGCGTCGAGAAGCGTTGTGACGGTTTCGATGCCGTCAGACTCGGCGAGTTCAGGGACGCTGTCGGGCTTGATTGCGCAAGCGCGATGGAGGGCCGTACGTCCTTGGGGATCGCTTGCCTCAACAAGCTCCGGCGCGAGGCTAAGGATCTCTGCGACGGTGGCGGCATCCCACATCGTAGCCGCAGCGAAAAGTGATGTCCTGGAAGGCTTGGCCATTGCCGAATCCTGTCGTTGACTGTCTTTCACTAACTTTGACTACTGTCTGCACGGCGCACCGCCATGCCGGCGAAGTAACTTTAGCCCCGCGAACTCGTGCCGGAGCGTGGCAATCCGCAAGCGAAGTCTACGCCTCGTAAAAACCCCCTTCATTCATTCCGCAGCAATCCCCGTTTGCGCAACATGGGCTCGGCGCGTGGGTCGTGGCCACGAAAAGCGCGGAACGCCGAACCCTGTTCGCGGCTGTCTCCCGCGCTATACACGTATCGATGCAGCTTGTCCGCTAACGCCGGATCGAATGCATTGCCGGCTTCTTCGAATGCGTCGAACGCATCGGCTTCCAGAACCTCCGCCCACATATAAACGTAATACCCGGCGGCATAGTATTCGCCGCTGAAGATATGGCTAAAGTGAGGCAACCGGTGGCGCATGCCCACCTCATGCGGTACGCCGAGACGTTCCCGCTCGGCGAGCTCGAACTCGGCTATATCGATGCCTTCAGGATCGTTCCGCAGATGCAACGCCATATCGATCAAAGCCGACGATGTGTAGGCCACTGTCTGAAACCCCTGGTTGAAATTCTGCGAAGCCCGGATACGTTCGATCAGCGCAGCCGGGATAGGCTCGCCAGTGGTCACATGAAGCGCATGCTTCGCGAGCACTTCCGGCACCGTGGCCCAGTTTTCCATCAACTGGGAAGGCAGTTCCACATAGTCTTGCGGCACATTGGTACCCGACAGGCGACCATAGTTCACATCCGACAGCAAGCCATGCAAGCCGTGGCCGAACTCATGAAACAGCGTGCGGACATCGTCGAAACTCAGCAACGTTGGACCATTGTCGGTGCGGGCGAAGTTGTTGTTGTTCACCACGATAGGTGTAACCGTGCCGCCATTACGCCTCTGCTTGCGATAAACATGCATCCACGCACCGCCCTGTTTATTGGGCCGGGCATAGTTGTCGCCAAGGAAGATTCCCACCAGTTCGCCCGCGCGGCGCACTTCCCACAGGCGCACGTCCGGGTGATAAAGCGGCGAGCTCATTTGTTCTTGGGTTTGCTCGACAAACTGCAGCCCGAACAAGCGGTCCGCGCAATCGAACATGGCGGCTAGCATCGCGTCCAGACTGAAGTACGGTTTCACTTGCGCGTCGTCGAGTGCATAGCGGGTGACGCGCACCTTCTCGGCAAGGTAATACCAGTCCCACGGTTCGATGTCGGTGGGCTCGCCCAGCGAAGCAGCCTGCGCGGCCAAAGCCTGACGCTCCTGTTCAACGCTGATCTTCGCGGGTTCCCATACTTGACTAAGCAGCGCGTGGACCGCAGACGCGTTACCCGCCATGCGATCGGCAAGCGCGTAGTCGGCGAAATTGGCGTAGCCCAGCAGACGTGCTTGCTCTTGCCGCAGCATGAGTATCTCGCGAGCGATCGGCCGGTTATCGCGTGGCGGGTTTTCTCCGCGGCTGGTCCACGCACGCCATGCCGTCTCGCGCAGATCACGACGGGTGGACCATGTAAGAAAGGGCTGCACCAGCGACCGTGAGAGCGTGATTACGTGACCCTCCGCACCGCGTTCCTTCGCTGCGCCGCGTGCCGATTGGCGCAGGAAATCGGGCAATCCAGCCAGGTCCGCTTCCGATGTCAGCGGCAACTGATAACTGGATTCGTCCGCGAGTATGTTTTGCGCGAACTGTGTTTGCAGATTCGCGAGGCGCGTGGCGATGGCCGCGAAACGCTCGCGGCCGGACCCTTGCAGCATGGCGCCCGTGCGGACAAAATCGGTGTGCATGCGTTGCAACAACCGCTGCGGCTCTTCACCAAGATCCAGCACGGCGGCTTGCTGATGGACTGCGTCCAGTCTCGCGAAGAAGCCGGCGTGCATGGCGACCTTGCTGTCGTGCGCGGCCAGCAACGGGGCCATCTCGCGTTGCACGGCCTGCAACGCGGACGGCGATTCGGAGGCGCACAGGTTTTCGAAAGCGAGGCGCACACGATCAAGCGTCGCGCCGGCTGCATCGAACGCGGCGACGGTGTTGTCGAATGTGGGCGTAGCCTGATTGTCAGCAAGCGCATCTATTTCCGCGAGATGCTGCTCGAAGAGCACGGCGAATGCGGGTGCGAAGTGCTCAGGCTGGATCTGCTGAAAGGGCGGCAATGCGTAAGGCATTTGCCAGTCTTGTAGCAGCGGGTTGCCGTTGTCGGTCATGTCGGTCCGCCTTTCAAGTATTGATGGTCACGAAGTGAACATCCGAAGTGGTCATGATAAGACATCGCACCTCAAGGTATCAGCGCCGGGTGTTTGAAAATCCGGGCAGCGCGCACGGCTTAAAAGTTGGATCATGCATCCTGCGGCGTATCTCGTCGTATGGGACACCGCCTCGACCGCTTCCGCCGCGCGCGGGCTCGTGTCCGCGCAGGACGATCAGGCGGGAAAATAAGGCAGAAAGCAGCGAGTGCTACTTTGGATAATTGACAATGCAAACCATTATTGTGTCGAGCTGGCAGGAGTTCATGAGTCTCACCATCGAGCTCGAGGGCTGGGCGTTTCGCGGTCAGCAGGATGCGCGATGGCCGTTGCAAAGTTCGTTATCGCGCTACCTGTCCGCATTCGTGCCTGATCGCTCAGCGTGGCGGATTCAGGAGCAACGCGCCATTCGCATCTTCAGGCGCAAGGCGCATAACTATCTCTCCGATGTCCGCGCGCTGTCCGATGACTTGCGTTGCCTCGGGCTGATGCAGCACCACGGCGCGCCGACCAGACTGCTCGATTTCACCAAGTCGCCGTTCGTTGCCGCGTTCTTTGCGCTTGAGCGCGCCGTGACTGACGCGGCTGTTTTCGCAGTCAACACTCCGGCGTTATGGACGGATCGTGCCGTGCCTGTTTCAGCGCCGCATCTTGTACGAGAGATGATCGACCCACGCTTGCCCGGAAATTTCGAAAAGTTTTATCTCAGCGATGAAAACCCGGTGATGTGGTTTGGCGAACCCGCCGAGATGGATCAACGGCTGATCGCGCAAGCCGGCACGTTCGTATTGCCCGGCCTGCTGCATCAGACACTCGACGTGATCCTCGATCAATACACCTGCAGCGACGAATTGCTGCGCAAGATCGTGTTGCCGTCGAAATTACGCGACGAAGCCATGCGTTCGTTGTACAGGATGAACATCACGAACGCATCGCTTTTCCCGGATCTTGAAGGACTGGCACGGTCCATTGCGCTGGAACTGGAGATCGTGTGGCCGGCGCAAGTGGTGAAGGCGCGTGATTGATTTCGACTCCATCGGGGAGCGGAAATGTCTGTTTCACCTTGTATCCCGGCATTTTTGACACAGTAAATAAATTACGCAACGGAGAGGTTCACAAGCGAGCCCGTCGACTTCAGCGGGACATTCCCGCGAGCGTCAATTGATACCCGGCGATGAGTCCAAGGTCGTAAGCACTTTCAAGCGCACGGACAATATCGGCCGGCTTCACAGCAATGCGGACGTCGGGCCATTTCGAGTCAAGTGCGAAGGGCTCGATGAGGAAACAATCCGTCGCGATCTCGTTCAGGCTGATAAGACGTTCGTCAATCAGAGCAGTCATTTTTCTCTCCCTTGTGTTCATTCATGCACGTCGATGATTCGATGAAAAGAACAGTAGTGTCGAAATATTAGGCACGAATGAGCGGCTCTCGATAACAACATCTCGGGACCATGTTGGTCATCTAATTCTGCGCTCATTTTTCGCTCGCATGATTCGTTCAACAGAAGGGCGGATTGGGTCGCAAAAGCACGCAGGCTGACAGCCGAACGCGCAGCGAGGCCGCCACCGAATCAGGGCGATGAACCGAAAAATGGACCAGTCATGACAAGTACCAGCGAAACAAAAGGGCGGCTTTATCTCGATGCATTACTCGACGAGCTGCATATGCGCTCTGATAAACCCGTGTTGCGTTATCTCCGTACCGACGTGACTGGCGGCGCGTTGCGTCGCTCTATCTTTCGCTATGCACGTGCCCTCAGGGGGCTCGGTATTTCCCGGGGCTCGTTGGTCGCATTGCTCGCGGCGAATTGTCCCGATGCACTCGCTATCCGCTACGCCGCGAATCTTCTTGGTGCCACGACACTGTTCATGCCTGCGCTCGCAAATAGCGAACAGCAGAGGGCGCTTATTGCCAGAATCCAGCCTACGATCCTGGTCGTGTTCGAACAAACTGTTCACTTCGTCCCTGAAGGCGTGACTGCGCGCATCGTGCCAGTGGATTTCGGCGCTGATACCTTGCGGCTCGATTGGCTCGCAACAGCACAGTCGGATTTTCCAATGCACAGCCTCGCCATGCCCGACGAGCTCGCGGTACTCGTATCGTCAGGCGGCACGACCGGCGTGCCTAAATGCAGCCGGCGGTCATTCGCCACGTACTCGGCAATGGTCACGGCGGAGCGGGCGGAAGACAAGCGGCAACTCATCAATGGAGCGCTCGCCTACATTTCACAAGTGCTCGTGGACTCGACCTTGATAGGCGGAGGTACGGTCGTGCTCGACCACCACTACGACCCTGCAGCGACGCTCGAGATGATCGAGTTGGAACGCATCACCGACTTGCTGCTCGTCGAGCCACAACTCTTCGAAACGATGGATCATCCGGACGCGTGCTGGCGCGACCTGTCGTCGTTGCGCTCGATTGCGCACGTCGGGGGCTCGGCGCCTGCGGTTCTGCGACATCGCGCAATGAAGCGTTTCGGCCCAGTGCTCAAGCATATGTACGGCGCAAGCGAGGCGGGTCTGGTGAGTGTTCTTGCTTCGGACATGTATGAGCAGACCGGCAATCTGCCGTTCAGCGCGGGACGCATTATCAATGGCGTCGAGGTGCGTATTCGCCGCGCGAATGGACTGCATGCGGATGTTGGAGAAATCGGCAGCATCGAGGTTAAATCGCGTTCCGTGGCGCAAGGCTATTACGGGCAACCGGAAGCGGAGCCGCTCAAGTTTTGCAACGGCTGGTGCCTGATGGGCGACATCGGCTGCATCGACGAGCAAGGCAATTTGCATGTCCTTGGTCGTGCGTCCGATGTCGCTGTGGTCGATGGTATTTGTGTCAGCCCGACCAAGATCGAAGAAATTCTCTGCTGGTTGCCTGATGTGCGCTATGCCGCCGCGTATGCGCCAGGAAACGGGTCAGCGGGACCCACATGGAACGCGTTAGTTGAGCCACGGGCAGGGAGGCGAGTGGACGTCACGCGGTGCGCAAGCATTCTGCAAACCGTGTTTGGCACGTCCATTTCGAACCGGGTGCGCATTGTCGTAGTACATCGCGTGCCGCAAACCGAACAGGGCAAGGTGAACCGGGCGGCAGTCGAAGCCGTGCTCCAGGATGGCCCTCGCCATGGAACGAGCCCTATGGAATCCGATAGGGAATCGCGTCGACACGAAAACGTAGCGGACGCTTCTCTGTGAATTGCCGCGATGAGCGGGAACCGGTCAGCGATGGACCACGCGGTTTCCGGCGCTAAAGGATCCTCACTCCCAGTGAAGTAATTCAGCGCTAATTCTTCGACGTCACTATTGCATCCATGTACTCACCGGATACCACCATCATGAAACGTTTACAACTTGTGTGCGCGGCAACTCCCTTGTGCCTGGTTGCCCTGGCTTTGACCGGATGCGCTGTCATTCCGCCCTCCGGCCCGACCGTGGTCGCATTGCCGCCGAAAGGGGAGTCGCTGAGCACGTTCCAGCAACAAGATTACGCGTGCAGGGATTATGCATTCCGCTCTGACAATGCCCCTCAGTCATCGGCAGCGGCGGCCAACGACGGTGTACGAACCGGAGCAATAGGCACAGTAGGCGGCGCGGCAGCAGGCGCACTTTTCGGCGCGGCAGCAGGCGATGCCGGTATAGGTGCCGCCATTGGCGCGGGCGCTGGTCTGCTGCTTGGCGGCGCTGTGGGTGCTAACGGTGCTCAAGCCACATCGGTCAGTCTGCAAGCCCGCTACGACGCCGCCTATTCGCAATGCATGGCGTCCAAGGGAAATCAGATCACGCACCCGGCCGCCTATGCGACTGCACCCATGTATGCACCGCCGCCTGTCCTTGTGCCCGCGCAGCCCGTCTATGGCTATCCACAACCTTTCGGCTACTGGTAATAGCGACACCAATGCGAAGTCCACTGTATGCGATCGATGGCGGCGACATAATTTCCCCCTCACTTACCGCCTATACGATGTATCCAGTCAACGTGGTATCAGCTCCGGGCAATCATCCTTGAACCCGGGATATTGATTTATCAACAAGCGGGACTCTACTGCCACGAAGGTGGCAAGAGCCGCGACACCATCTGGAGAATGTTATGAAGCGCCTTGTTATTGCGACTGCAGTTTTAGCCAGTCTTTGTGTATCCCCCTTTGCTCTTGCCCAAACCGCAAAGCCCATCACGCCCGCACAAATGAGCTGCGGAGATTTCCTCGCTGTAGATGACGCCTACAAGCCGGCGCTTGTCTACTGGGTCTCAGGCGTCGACAAGCTGGGCGTAAGCGAAACCGTCACATCGGTTGTCGATGTCGCCACCCCGGTAGCCGCGATCGTCGGTGAGTGCACGCAGACGCCGAAGGCATCGTTGGCGAGCAAAGTGAAAGACCTGTACAAGAGCGGCCGAATCGCGCTGTTCAAACACAGCTAAGCAACGGCTGCACTTAATTTTCACCGCTTTATGTTTGTTGTGTCATTCCCATCAGGACGATAGACCATGAAGATAAGCTATCCTCATAAAGTTGAATTGATTAATGCATCGAAAATCGGCATTGAACATGTTCA
>Ga0153932_1000439_pt1 | contig 11630 bp, 10 predicted proteins | sample TSNJ016MetaG_FD_102273 | JGI IMG/M metagenome (GOLD analysis project Ga0153932, IMG submission 102273) | Attine ant fungus gardens microbial communities from New Jersey, USA - TSNJ016 MetaG | ecosystem: Host-associated > Fungi > Mycelium > Unclassified | place: USA: New Jersey, Wharton State...
GATGGTATCAAGCGCGGACATGACACCGGACGTGCGGTAACCCTCAAGACTCAGGTCCCGGTCTTCTGCGCCCACGTTGCGCCACGAAATGCAGAACACCGTGTAGCCCTGGCCGACCAGGAAGCGGATCAGCGAGTTGTGCGGTGAGAGATCCAGTATGTAGTACTTCATGATCCATGCAGGCACGATCAGGATCGGCTCTGCGAAGACCTTTTCTGTCGTGGGACTGTACTGAATGAGCTCAATCAGATGGTTGCGAAAGACCACCTTGCCAGGCGTCACCGCGAGCGTAACGCCGACCTTGAAATGATCGACGCCGGCGGGAGGCTGGCCGTTCGCCTCGCGTCGCGCGTCTTCGAGCAAGTTGCACGCGCCCTGCAAAAGATTGGCGCCCAGCGTGGCCTGGGTTCGCCGTACAACCTCAGGGTTGGTGAACGGCGAATTCGTCGGCGAAACCATGTCGAGCAATTGACGTGCGCCGAAACCCACGACGTTTTCGTGATGTTTCGTCGTGCCCGGCACGTCACGAGTCGCGGCCTGCCACCATTGTTCGGTCAGCAGGAACGTTTGCTGCAAAAGTCGATAAGGCTCGGTCTGCCAGAGCTCGGCGCGAAAGCGGTGGTCTCCGGGTGCTGGCTCCGCAAGTGGCGCGGCAGCGTGACCCGTCAGACTGCGAAACACGTAGTCACCAATCTGCCCTGCATTCGCGGCGGCTAGCGATACCAGCTCTGCCCTTTTTCCGGGCGCCGACGTGAGATGGATGAACCAGTCGGCAAAAGCCAGTGATTGCGCGGCAGGGGACAGACCACCCGTGAAACGAGCAATCGCTGCTTCCTTCGTGTAGTCCAGCACGCGAAAAGCGTCCGCGGCAGAGTGGGCGACCGGTTGCTGCGGGAGCATGGGGTTGCCGGTGGAAACAGTCCTGGAGCGAGTGTCCATGAAAATCCTTCAGGTCAGTATGCTTGCCTTACAGCGGCGTGTACGAATCAATGCGAGAGTCTTCTTCAAAACCCGAATGACTCGGCGCCGAGGGTGATGTTTTTCGTGAGAGCGTCAGGGGCTAGAACCACGAGCCCACGCGTCGCGGCCGTTATGGCTTGCCCGTGGAACAGCGACTTAAAAAGACTGTAGCGGTATCTGTTTCGGCAGAGTTGATCTGCGTCAAGTCGAACGTGTCGAAGTTTTCGTTGGGCCGATGCCGCATTTTCTTATTGAGGATTGCTGGAAGACAATGGTCGACAGCCTGAATCCGCCGCTCGCGCTTGCGATCGCCGGACGTGGTCTGCCCGGTGCCGAGGTCAAGCCGCTCATCAAGACGGCTGCGTAGCTACGGCCTCTTCAATGCCGGCCGCCGTTGCATCGATCGATGTCCCGGCATGGCCGGCGATCATTGCCTCGATGTCGCTCAACGCACCAATGACCGAGCGCCGACCCGCGCGGCTTGCAAAATCGCACGCGGCTTCGACTTTTGGCACCATTGATCCAGCCGAGAAAGCCAGCTCGCCAAGCGCTGCTGGAGTCGCACGCGCGACCAAGCGCAACGACGGCTTGCCCCAGTCGAGATAAACCCCTTGCACGTCAGTCGCGATGACGAACAGATCCGCCTTCAGTTCGGCCGCGAGCATCGCAGCGCTGCGGTCCTTGTCGACCACTGCCTCGACACCGCGATGCCGCCCTTCTGCGTCGGCGACTACCGGTATCCCGCCGCCCCCCCGCGCAGATCACCACACAACTGTGTTCGAGCAACCAGCGTACAGGCTCTATCTCGAGCATGCGCACCGGCTTTGGACTCGGTACGACACGCTGTAACTTGTCGCCTTGCGCGGTCACGGTCCAGCCTTTTCCCTGCGATGCAACCGCCGCTTCGGCGACCGCGTACCTGGACCCGATCGGTTTGTCGGGGTGTTCGAAAGCCGGATCGGACGCGCTCACTTCAACCATGCTCAGCAAGCTCACGCAAGCCCGTCCCGCAGGCAGCAGGTTGCGCATTTCCTGCTCGATCATGTAACCGATCATGCCTTCCGTTTCCGCATCGAGGACGTCGAGCGGGAAGCTGCCCGCCTGGAGCGCGAGCATGCCAACCTGCGGTCCGTTGCCATGCACGATCACGAGGTCGTTGCCGGCCGCTGCCTTCGCGAGCTGTGCGGCAGCATCCGTACGTTGTTGCGCTGTGCTTCGGCGCTGACCGCCTCACCGTGCTTGAGCAATGCGTTACCGCCCAATGCGATTACCATCAGCATTGCGTTCTCCTCACTCGGCCAGCGTGGCGACGAGAACAGCCTTGATCGTATGGAGACGGTTTTCCGCCTGCTCGAAAACAATCGATGCGTCCGATTCGAACACGTCGTCCGTCACTTCCACGCCATTCAGCAAGCCGTATTTATCGCCGATCTGCTTGCCAATTTCTGTCTTCGTGTCATGCAGCGCAGGCAGGCAATGCATGAACTTCACACGCGGATTGCCGCTGGCCGCAAGCAAGGCCGCATTCACCTGGAAGGGCAGTAACTCCTCGATTCGTTCGCCCCATTTTTCGAACGGCTCACCCATCGATACCCAGACGTCGGTATAGATGAAATCGACATCCTTAACCGCTTCCGCCGGTGTTTCCGTTAGCGTCAAACGACCTCCGCTAGCCGCGGCAAACGTACGGCATTGCGCGATCAGGTCATCGTGCGGCCACAATCGGCGCGGTGCACACAGGCGTACGTCCATGCCGAGCTTCGTGCCCACGATCATCAACGAATTGCCCGTGTTGTTATGGGCATCGCCTATATAGCAGTAGCTGATTTCATGGATGGGCTTGTCGCGGAATTCGTGCATGGTCAGCACGTCGGCGAGCATCTGCGTCGGGTGGAACTCGTCAGTGAGCCCGTTGTACACGGGTACACCTGCGTACTTGGCGAGTTCATCCACGATCTCCTGCCCGTAGCCCCGGTATTCGATCGCGTCGTACATGCGGCCAAGTACGCGGGCGGTATCTTTCATCGACTCCTTATGACCGATCCGGGACGCGCCCGGATCGATATAGGTGACATGGGCACCCTGATCATGAGCCGCAACTTCGAATGCGCATCGCGTACGAGTCGAGGTCTTTTCGAAGATCAGCGCAATGTTCTTACCCACCAGCCGCGCGATTTCCGTGCCGGCGTATTTGGCGCGTTTGAGATCTCGCGACAGGTCGAGCAGGTAGCGAATCTGACGTGGCGTGTATTCGATCAGCGTCAGGAAACTGCGGTTATGTACATTGAAAGCGCCGCCGCCGATCATCGAGGCGATCACAACGCCCGTAAGAAGCGGCAAGCTCAGCTTGCGGCCTCCGGGTTGAGCGGCAGGTTGAGCAATGACCGTATCGGCGGCAACGGGCTTGAGCGGCAAACTGCTATGCGTCTGGTCCGTGAGTGTTTTCTCCCTGCTGCCGGTGTGCCGGCGGTGTTACGTCTGTGCGTCTGCCAAGGCTCTTCGACGTTTAACCTGTTTCAGCATAGGGACCGCATCGCCCCGCTCGTTGATCTGTATCAGCCCCGGTTTAAGTGGGACCGCTACCTTTCAAAGCGGTGCCTTCCTGCCCGTCGGTCAACATCGTTCAACACAATCTCAACGAGGGTGATTCCATGCAACGTGCGTACACGGGCGGCACGGCCAAGCCGTTCTTCTCCGAAGACAGCAAGTTCTATCTGGTGGGAGGCGGCATTGCATCGCTGGCCGCGGCCGCGTTCCTGATCCGCGATGCCGATGTTCCGGGCCGCAATATCACGATCCTCGAAGCGCTTGGCGTGGCAGGCGGAAGTCTGGACGCAGCGGGCTCGGCGCAAGATGGTTATGTACTGCGGGGCGGCCGCATGCTCGAGAGCAAGTACGTATGTACGTTTGACCTGTTTTCATCGATCCCTACGCTCGATGAAAGCAAGACGGTCACGCAGGAAATCCTGGACTGGAATGAAACGATGAAGACTTCGTCGAAGTCTCGTCTGGTACGCGACGGCCACCGGATCAACAAACCGAGTTCGGGCTCGCTGAACGAGACATCCTCACGCTCGAACGCCTCGCGATCGAACCGGAGCACTTGCTCGGCCGCAGCCGTATAGCGGACCACTTCTCCCCTGCCTTCTTCAAGACCCACTTCTGGCTGATGTGGTGCACGACCTTCGCATTCCAGCCGTGGCATAGCGCGGTTGAATTCAAGCGCTACCTGTTGCGCTTCGTGCACATGGTGTCGGGGTTCAACCCGTTGCACGGGATCATGCGCACGGTCTACAACCAATACGACTCGATGGTCCGGCCGCTGAGCAAATGGCTCGACGACCGTGGTGTCCAGTTCCAGTTCGGCACGCGTGTGAGTGATCTGGTGCTCAACGAAGCCAATGGCGAAACGCGCGTGGAGGGAATCGTCTGCGAGCGCGAGGGGCGTAGCGTTTCGATCCCCGTCGGGCCGCGCGATGCGGTGATCGTCACGCTGGGTTCAATGACCGAAGGCTCGACGCTCGGCGGTATGGATCGCGCCGCCGTGCTGAACAGTAAGGTTGTCGTGATCGATCCACGCGAAGAGTTTGGCGCATCGTTCGAGGTACCTGGCATCACGCTGTCGCGCGGCATGCCCGACGATGTCATCGCCGAACTGCAAATTGATGTTCATACCGCGATTGTCGGGCTGACCCATGATCCGAAGCTCGATGACATGGCCTTGATGGAAGCGTTGAAATCACCTGCTTTCTATGTGGGCGCGCTGGGCAGCCGCATCAACACCGAAAAACGCAAGGAACGTCTGCTGGAATTCGATCTGACACGTGCTCAGGTCGACCGGTTGCAGGGACCGACGGGCCTCTTCATCGGCTCGCGCACGCCGGCGGAGATGGCGATCTCCATTCTCGCGGAGATAACCGCCGCCAAATATCAGGTGCCGGTCTTGCAGCGCCGATCGATTCCAGAGCCGCAATTAATAGAGCGCGCGCGTTGCATCGACTCGCTTTCAACTGCATAGCAGAGGCTACGATCGCGGCGTGCGGCAGACTCGATCACTCGGCGTTGAACGCCGATGACGGACTTGTCACCAGATAGGTTAGCCCGTGCAACTCGCCTGCAACACGCTGGCGCAACTCACATGTCGCGGGCGGATGCGTCATCAGCGCCCAATAAGCGCCAGCCGTATCGCCGCTTCGGTGCACCGCACTCCACAGTTGACGCAGCTCATGTTCATTGCGCGCCGTTTCGAAGCGCCAGATTTCCGTCTTGTAACGATTGTCCAATACCTCCTGCAGGGCGTCGGCACCCGGGCCGCCTTCGGCGGCGATCTGTAGCGCGGCATGATGCACCTCGAAGTCGCTCGCCTCACGGAAGTCGAACGCCGAAAAGCGCACAACGATGTCGCGTAGATCGGCGTTGGCAAGACAGGTGCCGATCACCGAACAGTGCATATATGAATCGAGGTCGGCCAGCCGCGCGCGCTGGCCGTCGCTGCCGGGCACGTGCTCAGATGCATCCTGTTCCATGTACTCCGCAGTGAGCGGCTGGGCACGAACAAATGGTTGAACACGCATAGGACTTCTCGCTTCAGATGACCGAGGTGAACCGGAGCATGACACCGTAATATATATCCGGATATAGCGATTTGTACAGACTCCGTAATAGCGCCACGTGGCCCGGGCGATCTTGCTTATCCTTGGTTCAGACGCGGGATTTTCGCGGCGCTGTTGGCGCAGCAAGACTACACAAGTTCGGATGGCGTTGACCGAGGCCCCTCAATCCCGAGAGGGAAATCCGTGGAATGACCGCTCGCTGGCTCAGGTGGCTGTGGTGTGGTCATCCCGTTCTCGAACAACGCTACGCCAATCCGAAATGGGTATGTTCGCACCGTAATGTCGCGTTTCCGGCACCGTGTTGGGGAGTTTTAAGCAGAGGCTAAAGAAGTTCTTAAACTGGTCGATAGCGTGATTGGGGGCCGACTTCAAACCTGACCTGGGTCCGAGGTTCCCGCACGGAGAAACGCAGTGAAACGTCTCGTTTACGGCGCCCGGTGCGAACGCTTCGCAGTCGAGCGGCAGCACCCATGAAACGCAACCTGTTATTCCGGTTCCTCGCGCGCCTTCGCGTCGGCCGCAAGCTGTTGCTGATCTATCTGCTCGACCTGAGCGCGGTGCTGTACATCAGCGGCATCCTGATCCACGAGAAGTACATCGCGATTGACTTCTCCGACAAGGAGCTGATCGGCAATGCCTACGTCGCGGCTGCGCATGACGCACTCATCGACTTTGCACTTGCGGGGGCCGGACAGCATCAGACGACCGATCGATTGCAACGGACGGCGAGCCAGCTGACCGACGCGGAGCGCCGCTATGGCGCGAACATGCAGAGCGCCGAACTCAATGCCCGCGTGCTCGCCTCGCTTGCGGCCAGTGCGATGCCGCAAGCCAGCGCCGCGACAGTGGACGGTGGCCTTGAAGCGACACGCGAACTGGTGACGCGGGTCGGCAACCAGTCGAACCTGATTCTAGACCCGGACCTCGACAGCTACTATTCGATGTCGCTGTCGATCCTGCGCTATCCAGAGCTGCTTGGCGACATCAACCGAATCGGCCGGCACCTGCACGATGCCGGCGCGAGCCGTCGCGCCAAGCCGATGAGCCGTGACGAGATGCGCACCCGCTACCTCGTGCTCGAAGGGCAGCTCGACGCAGTATTGCAGGGGCTGCGTTCCGACTATGCCGAAGCGTCGGCCGCGAACGCCCTGCTCGCAGGTACGATTGGGCCGCCGGTCGAGCGCATGCTCGCCGCGATCGACGCGTATCGCCGTGTGGCCGGCGCCGCGGTCGATGCCGGCTCGGCTGTGGACACGCTTGCCGCGCTCGATGGCGCGCAACAGCGCGTGGTGGCGAGCGTGAGCGACGCGTGGAGTGTGACCGGCAATCAGCTCGAAAGACTGCTGCGTGAGCGCGTGCGCGGCCTCTTTGAGCGGATGTGGCTGCATCTCGGCACAGCGCTATTTCTGCTGTGCGCGATCCTGAGCATGGTGTACTTCGTCGCACAGCAGATCTCGCGGCCACTGCGCCAGCTCGCGCGCGTGATGGACACGGTGCGGCGCACGGGCGACCATTCGCTGCGTGCCAGTTGGCATAGCCAGGACGAGATCGGCCAGCTCGTGCGTGGCTTCAACGACATGCTCGCGCAGCTCGACCGCGAGCGCGACGTGCAGAAGGAACTCGCGGCGACAGCGCGCGCGTCGGCCGCGCAGCATGCGCTCGTCGAGGCGACCCCCGTGCCGATGGTCGTCACGGCGATCCCCGGGCACGAGGTGCTGCACGTGAACAAGCCCGCACTTTACTGGCTGAATGGCTGCACGGTCGACCCGTGGGCCTTCGGTCTCGACTCCGAGGTTCGCGCGCGTTTCTTCCAGCAACTCTCCGATCGCGAGGCAGTCGACGAATTCGAGGTGCACTGGAAAGCCGCCAACGAACCCACCTGGGCCATGTTGTCAGCGCGGCGCTTCAACTTCCAGGGACGTGACGCCGTGTTGACCGCATTCACGCCGATCAACCAGATCAAGCTGATGGAGCAACGCCTCGAGCTGTGGGGCAAGGTATTCGAGGCGTCATCCGAGGCGATCCTGATTCTCGATGCACAGCGACGGCTCGTGACTGCCAACGCGTCGTTCTATCGTGCGACGGGGTATCGTGCCGACGACGTGGCGGGCCGGGAACCCGCTTTTCTCTTCGGCGCGCAGGAGCATGACGACATTTTCCCGACCGTTATCGATTCCGTCGATCGCTTGAGCGCATGGCATGGCGAAGCGCACGTGCGGCGGCGCGCGGGCAGCGACTATCCGGCGTGGCTGATGCTGAGCGCGGTACGCGATCGACGCGCAAACGTGTCTCACTACATCTGTACGCTGATCGACATCACGGACCGCAAGAAGAGCGAGGCGCGCATCCAGTTCCTTGCCGAGCACGACGTGCTGACGGAGTTGCCGAACCGCGAGCTGTTCGTGAGGCGCCTTGCCATCGCGCTCGGCAACGCGCGCCGCACGGAGCAGCGCATCGCGGTGCTGTTCATCGATCTCGACCGCTTCAAGAACGTCAACGATTCGCTGGGCCATCACATCGGCGACAACCTCCTGCGCTCAGTCTCGCGGCGCCTGTTGCAGGCCGTGCGCAGCAAAGACACGGTTAGCCGCCTCGGAGGCGACGAATTCACCGTGATCCTGAACGGCGTCAGCAACGCGGCTGATGTCATGCGCACGATCGATGAGCGTTTGCTGCCGCTGGTGCGCCAGCCGCACGAACTCGGCGGCCACACGCTACAGGTGTCGTGCAGCGTCGGCGTGGCACTTTTCCCCGACGACGGCGAGGACATCGAGACGCTGATGCAGAATGCCGATGCAGCGATGTACCAAGCGAAGGGGGCGGGACGCAATCTTGTCAAGTTCTTCACGCCCGACATGGCCGAACGCGCCCGCTACCGGTTGACACTCGAAGCGTGCCTGCGCACCGCCATCGCGACGCACGAGTTCCGGCTCGAGTACCAGCCGTGCGTCGATGCGCACACGGGCGCACTGGTAGCCGTCGAAGGGTTGCTGCGCTGGAACAGCCCGCAGATCGGCAAGGTGTCGCCCGCGCAGTTCATTCCGGTCGCGGAAGATACGCGGCTCATCATTCCGATCGGCGCGTGGGTGATAGAAGAAGCATGCCGGCAGGTCGCCGCGTGGGATGCGGAGGGACTGATGCCGGTGCGCGTCTCGATCAACGTGTCAGCGATCCAGCTGAGCGGGCCGGACCTGATCGGGACGCTCGCTGACAGTCTCGCGCGGCATCGCGTCGACCCGTGGCGTCTCGAACTCGAGATCACCGAGACCGTCCTGATAGATAACGCGGAGAACTATCTGGCCACGATCAACGCGATCCGCGCGCTCGGGGTCAAGCTATCGCTCGACGATTTCGGCACCGGTTACTCAAGCCTCAGCTATCTGAACCGCTTTCCGCTTGACCGGCTCAAGATCGATCGTGCGTTCGTGCTCGACATGCTCGACGCCCCCGCGGATCTCGCCATCATCCGGGCGATCATCGAGCTTGGCCACGAACTGGGCCTGAGCGTGGTCGCCGAGGGTGTCGAGAGCGAGCATCAGGCCCGCATCTTACGTACGATCGGTTGCGACGAGCTGCAAGGCTTCCTGTTCTCGAAGGCATTGTCGCCCGCCGATTTGTGGTCCTGGACCCACGCGCGAGGCGGCGTGAACGGCTCGCCCCGCATCGCGGCAGCCGTACCGGCTCGCGAGGATCGCGGTTACGATCCGTTGATAGCGGTTGGAGAGTCGATGAACGATACGTAACGGAATCTGTTGATACGGCGGTCACGCACTGATATATCGCGTTCGAAGATGACGCTAAATAGAGATGTCGTGTTTGGGCAAGATAGGATGAGTAATTTCCCCGTCAGTGCACTTCGATTTCCTCGACCTCACGCACGCCGATCAAATCGCAAAGCATGTCGCGATAAGCAGCAAACTCGACGGTCGACATGCGCGACAACGAAATCGTGATCAGTTCCTGCTGTTCGTTGTCGCCGTCCTCGCTTACGCGGATCTGTCTGATACGAGGCCCGTCGTCACCGAATACACGGCACAACACCGGCAGCGTGATCGCCCCCCGATCCACTTGAAGGCGCAGCTCCCGACGCAGCTTGCCTTTGGTGCGCAACTGGCGCGCCATCGGTTTGACCCACGTGAGCGTCGTCAGGATGATCACTGTTGCCGCCAGCGCCAACACATAGAGGCCGCCACCCGCCGCGAGCCCGATCCCTGCGACGGCCCAGACACTTGCCGCCGTCGTCAGCCCGCGCACCACCTCGCCGCGCAGCAGAATTGCGCCAGCGCCGAGAAATCCGATTCCCGACACAACCTGCGCCGCTACGCGTGATGGATCGAGGGCGACGTTTGGCATCGAGCGGGTGTCTTCGAAACCGAACGCCGAAACGATCATCACGAGAGACGAGGCCACGCACACCAGCATATGCGTGCGCAGACCGGCCGGAAACGCAAACCGCTCTCGCTCGAAGCCGATGACGCCGCCCAGCACCGCAGCAAAAAGCAGCCTTGCAATCAGTTCGATAGTCCCCGGCATATCGCGTTCTCCCCCGTGTCAGCCCCATGGCAAGGTAAAGGTCTTCACGTTCGTGAAGCTCTTCATCGCTTCCTGGACACCCTCCTTATGGCCCAGCCCCGAATCCTTTATGCCGCCGAACGGCGTCAACTCGATCCGGTAGCCGGGCACTTCCCAGACGTTCACCGTTCCCACGTTGAGTTCATTCGCGAAACGCGTGACATTATCGAGGCTGTCCGTGCAGACGCCCGACGACAAGCCATAGGCTGTGCCGTTGGCTATCCGGATGGCATCGTCGAGATCGTTGAATGCAATGATCGGCGAGACCGGGCCGAACGTTTCTTGCGCGACCAGTTCCATCGACGGTGTGACGCGGTCCAGCACGGTCGGCGGAAAGAGCGCACCGCGACGCTCATTGCCGGTCAGCAGGCGCGCGCCTTGTGCAATCGCGTCATTGACCCGTGCTTCGAACAGCGACGCAGCTGCTTCGTCGATGACCGTACCCATGTCGGAGTCGGCGTCTCCCGGGTCACCGCACTTCCAGGCCCTGGTCTTCTCGACCACCAGTTCGGTGAAGCGATCAGCCACCGTCCGCTGCACCAGAATTCGCTTGATGGCCGTGCAGCGTTGCCCGGAATTCTTGTACGAACCGAGCACCGCAAGCTCAGAAGCACGTTCAAGATCAGCATCGTCCATCACGATCAGCGGATCATTGCCGCCGAGCTCGAGCACCACGCGCCGATAGCCGGCCCGCGCGGCGATGTATTTACCGATAGCGACGCCTCCCGTAAAGGTCACGAGCGCGACATTCTGGTTCGTGATCAGCTCGTCGGCAATCTCGCCCGGGTCGCCGGTCACCACCTGGAGCATCGGCGGCGGCAGCCCTGCTTCGTACAACAGATCCGCCAGATAGTAAGCAGACAGCGGAACCTTTTCCGACGGCTTCAGCACGATACGGTTGTTGGTGGCGATCGCCGGCGCGATCTTGTGCGCCACCTGGTTCATCGGGTGATTGAACGGCGTGATCGCCGTAATGACCCCGAGGAGCGGCTCGCGCTGTGTAATGACGCGGCGCTTCTTCCCGTGAGGCGTCAGGTCGCACGAGAATACCTGGCCGTCGTCACGCAACGCCTCGCTCGCGGAGAAGTTGAACACATCTGCCACGCGTCCGATCTCGTAGCGAGAGTCCTTCAGGCACAGCCCCGATTCCAGCGTGATGAGCGCCGCCGCCTCTTCGGTCCGGGTGCGCAGCAGTTCTGCGGCGCGATTGAGAATAGACGCGCGCTCAAAGCGCGACAGTGTCGGCTTGTATCGAAGGGCCGCCTCGTACGCCATGCGTACATCATCGACTGAAGCCTTCGCTACGGTGCCTACCACGTCCCCGGTGTACGGGTTGATCACCTCGATCACGCGGTCTCGCGTCAACCTGTTGCCGTCGATCCGCAGAGCCTCCTCGCGGAACTGCGGCGGTTTGAGATCGATAGAGTTCATGCGTGCTGCTCCGGAAGATATGCAACGGCAGGTTGTTCCTGAAGTTCGTTCAAC
>Ga0153932_1000440_pt1 | contig 11618 bp, 10 predicted proteins | sample TSNJ016MetaG_FD_102273 | JGI IMG/M metagenome (GOLD analysis project Ga0153932, IMG submission 102273) | Attine ant fungus gardens microbial communities from New Jersey, USA - TSNJ016 MetaG | ecosystem: Host-associated > Fungi > Mycelium > Unclassified | place: USA: New Jersey, Wharton State...
CGCTGCGTTGCGCGCAATGCGCGAAAACATGGATGACAAGGCCGCGAATGAGGCTGCTGACCGCGAGTTCCATCTGGCGATTGCGCGGGCGACGGGGAACGAAATGCTCTGGCTCGTGGTGAGCGCGATGTGGGACAACTCCCGGGCCGACCCGTTGTGGAAAAAGATTGAGGAGCACTTTCATACGCCGGCGTTGCGGTCGGCTTCACAGGAAGACCACCAGCGCATCTTTTCAGCCATCGTGGCACGCGACTCGGCCGCTGCGCGCTCGGCGATGCAGTCGCATCTCGCGCGCGTGATCGGCGAATTCACGAAGGCCTGGCGTTAGCTCAGCTTTGGCTATTCGAAATTCTGGCCTGGTTAAGCTTTCAAGCGAGACCGACGGGGCGTTTTTGCGCGGCTTGAGCGAACATATCGCTGAATTGATCGAGTACGACGAGCTCACCGCGGCCGGCGCGCGTGATGCGATAGAACGAGAACTCGACGGCGGGATGCATCTGGTCGACGCGCACTTGATAGTGCTGACAAATATGTTCGCAGAACGAGGGCATGACGGCGACGCCGAGCCCCGCGTGCGCCATGGCGATGGCAGTCTGCATATGAGCGACCACGATGCGCTTTCCAGAGGTCACCTCTTCCTTGGCAAGCGTCGCCTCGATCAGTCTTTGCAAAGGGTTGTCTTTCGGCAACGTAATCAGCGGCACACCTTCGAGCGCACGCCAGTTACCCTGGGTGGCATGGCCCAGCCTGGCGTTGTCCAGCGTCGAAACCGCCACCAGCTGCACGGGAAAAAGCGGCACGCGGTCGATGCCCGAAAGCTGGGAGAAGAAGATGCCAAACGCCGCATCCAGGTCGCCTTCCTCCACCATCCGGTGCAACTCCGACGGTGGCCGGTCGACGAGTTCGATCTGCGATTGCGGATGCGCTTGTGCGAAGCGGGCGAGAACGGGTGGCATCAAGCTGGCGGCGATCATCGGGGTACATCCGAGCAGCAGGGATGCCTGCTTCTGCCGGCCCAGCTCGTTCAGCTCGATCACCGACTTTTCGAGGGTCTCCACGATCTTGACCGCAGTCGGGAAAAACATCCGCCCTGCATCGGTCAGCGCCACTGTGCGCGTGGTTCGCTCAAGCAATCGGCACTGCAATTGCGTTTCAAGCTCACGGATGATGGCGCTGAGCGCGGCCTGGCTCAGGTGCATGCTCTGCGCGGTCTTGGTGAAGCTGGATGCGTTCGCCACGCCGAGAAAAACCTTGAGCTGCTTGAGGGACAAATTCATCTGCGACTTTTCCTTCGTATATCGGACAATCCGAGCGTAGGTGAATTCTACTCGTCCCGCCCGCACACGAACCGCTCAAGGCCGTGGCGCAACCAACGCGCCCCAGCCTTGGGTATCACCTCTTGACAGGCGCACCGCGCCTTCATGCGAACCCGTAACGCCCTTCTTCATCGCGGATGAGCGGGCGCTTCGCTGCAACATCTTCCAGCCAGCGGACGATTTCCCGGCCATCCCGTGTGCCGGTTGCGGACATCAGATCGACGAAGCGCTTGGGTCCATCTTCGAGCGCAGCCTCCAGTGTTTCAAACCGCGCGCCGGCATAGGCCGGCGGCGTCGGCACGCGGTGTTCAAGCGAGCGTTGCGTACCTGTCTTGAGCAAGGGCAAGGTCAGATCGAAGCCGGCTTTCGCGGTCTGCGTGGCGCCGTTGAGCGAAGGATCGAGCGGCATGGCCCGCAAGCCGCTTTGCAACACCAGGTCACGGTCCGCCTGGAAACGGGTAGCGAGCGCCCAGTCCATTTGTTCGTCGGAGAAAATATCGATGTCCGGATCCACGACGAACACATGCTTCACGTTTGCAAGCGATGCAAACACGGCGGCGATCGCGTTGCGTGCCTCGCCCGGCACACGCTGCTGCATGGCGACGCGCACGTTGAACATGCCGCCGGTCGCGGGTCCGGCATAGACCGCCTTGACTTCTCGCACGGCGGTTTCGAGTGCGCGCCAGACGGTCACCTCGGTGCGCAACGCCGCAAGCTGGGCGGTGTCTGTGCGTGCCATGCTGCGGCCGCCGATGGTGCAGGTCTGAAAGATCGCGTCGCGACGATGCGTGATGGCGGTGAGGTGAAATACCGGATTCGTCTTGATGCCGCCGTAGTAGCCGAGAAATTCGCCGTATGGACCTTCGGGCTCTGAATGGCCGCGTTCGTCGAGATACCCTTCGAGGATGAACTCGGCATCGGCGGGCACGCGAAGGTCGCTGGTCACGCATTTGACGACGCCCATTGGCGCGCCCCGGAGCGCCGCAACGAGTTCCAGTTCGTCGGCGGGAATTCGCATGGTGGCGCCCACGTGATCGATCGGATGCGTACCGACGGCGAATGCAATCGGCAAGCGTTCACCGCGTTGGGCGTGCGCGATGGCAATGGCGCGCAGGTCCGACGGCGCGACCAGATCGATCCCCGCGGTGCGTCGGCCACGCAGCATCAGGCGCCGCACGCCGACGTTAGTCCATCCGGACTCCGGATCAACGACAAAATCGATCGATGCCGAGATATAGGGGGCGCCATCGAGATCGTGCTGAAGGTGAACCGGCAGCTTGGTGAAATCGCATTCATCGCCGGTGAGCACGACTTGTTGAACCGGCGCTTGCTCGCGGCTGACTTCCACTAGTTGCCCCTTGGAGCGCAAACGCTCGCGCACGACGTCGAGCAACTTGTCAGGCTTGGTGCCGAATGCCCTGGCGAGGCGCGATCGGCTCGCGGTCACATTGCCTGCGAGGGAAGTGCTGTCGCCCGATGGCCGCTTGATCCACACCGCCCGTGCGTTGCCCTCCATCAGCGCTGCTATGTCGGCGAGTTCGACCGGGTTGTCGTGACGCTCGAGTTCGTCCCCATCGAGTGATTCAAGGAAGCGGCGTAGTCCGAACTGTTCCAGATCGGGTGGGCTCGCGCCGGTTGCGGTGTGTGGAATCTCAGCGCTGGATTTCAATGTCGTATTCCTTTAGTTCAATGTCGAGTACGTGACCGGTCATTCAGAAACGTGCCGATAGAGCCGTGGCCGCCAGGTGGGCGGCAAATCCGCTAGCGCTCGCGGCCGGCATTTCCGGCGCCAGATGCAGGAACTGCTTCACGGCGCGCAGTGTCACGGCGCTGCATGTCAACAGGGTCGCGGTAAGCGCGTCGGCTTCGGCATCCAGTTCGTCCGATGCCACCACGTGGCTGATCAACCCAGCCTGCAGCGCTTGCGTTGCGCTCAGCGACGCGCGGCTGAGCACCATGTGCGCGACCGTTTTCAACGGCACGCGGCCGATTAACGCGGACATGACCAGCGTCGGTGGAATGTCGCGTTCCATTTCGGGAATCTGGTAGATGGCGTCGTCGGCGCTCAGCGTGAGATCGCACACGCCCGCCAGCGCGCAGCCCACGCCAATCGCGCGGCCGCGCACGATGGCCAGCACCGGCACGCGCACGGCCTTGAGGGCATCGTAGAGTTCGAGCGGCGGCGCGGCCACGATTCTCCGCAGCGTTTCGGCGGAGGGTCGGGAGTCGGCAGCGGGCATTGGCGACTCGCGGCCGGTACAGAAATCGGCGCTGCTGCTGCGGATGCGCACGAGCTTCACTGCGTCGTCGAGATAGCTGATGGCGTCGATGATCGCCGTGCTCATGGCCGCGTTGAGCCGGTTGCCGTTGTCCGGACGATCGAGCACGACGTCGAGCACGTCGCCATGGCGCTGGATTGAAACGAGTTCAGATGACATGAGCGCTTCCTTGCTTGCGATGAATGAATTCCCACACGACGACAGGCGTCGCGGGCATGGCGAGTTCGTCGTTGCCGAATGGCCTCAGGGCATCGGCGAGCGCGTTGAAGATGGTCGCCGTGGCGGGCGTGATGCCGCTCTCGCCGCCGCCTTTTACACGTAGCGGATTACCGCTCGTCGGATCTTCGGTGAGTTCGACGCGCAGCGGCGGGACGCTGCCGGCGCGCGGCATGCCGTAGTCCATATACGAACCGGTGAGGACCTGACCGCTGTCGCGATCGAGATAGCAGCCTTCAGACAAAGCCTGGCCGATGCCTTGTGCCAGTCCGCCATGCACCTGGCCTTCGACGATCAGCGGATTGATCGGCTGGCCGACATCGTCGACGGACGTGTAGTTCAGCAACGTGACAATGCCGGTGTCCGGGTCCACTTCGAGTTCGCAGATCGCCGCGCCGGTCGGATGCGCGGGGACACGCCCGTTGAACTCGGCTTCAGCGAAGAGCTTCTTCATCGATGGATTGTCGGGCATGCCGTCGGACGCCACGTGGCCGGCGACATCGAAGAGACTTACTTGCTGGCCTGACGCGGAGTGGCTGAATTTACCCTCGGCGAAGTCGATGCATTCCGGCGTCGTATGGAACAGCGCCGCCGCGATTTGCTTGCCATGAGCGATGATTTGCGTGGAGGTATCGACGAGCAGCATGCCACCCAGCCGCATGGTCCGGTCTGAATGACTGCCGCCGCCGATGCTCACGAATGCCGTGTCGCCGGTGCGCAATCGCACGGCCGACATGGGTACGCCGAGGTATTGCGCGACGACTTGCGCGAAGGTTGTTTCGTGACCTTGTCCGGTGGATTGCGTGCCCGACACGAGATCGACAACGCCTTCCGGCAAGACGGTCATCTCGATGCGTTCACGCGGCGCGCCCACGGGTGACTCAATGTAATTCGCCATGCCGATTCCCCGTAAGCGCCCATTCGCGCTGGACAGGTCGCGTCGTGCCGGAAAACCGTTCCAGTCAGCGAGTTCGAGCGCCCGTTCCATATTCCTCGCGAATTCGCCGCTGTCATAGGTGAGGCCCATCGGACTCCGATACGGCAGCTTGTCGCGCGTAACCAGATTGCGCCGGCGCAGCTCGGCGCGTTCGATGCGGAGTTCAAGCGCCGCCAGATCGAGCATGCGCTCGATCACATGCGTGGCCTCCGGCCGGCCGGCGCCACGATACGGCGCCGTGGGCACCGTATTGGTCAGGACGGCACTCACATGGACAGCGGCCACGGGCACGTCGTAGACCGTTGTCATGATGCGTGTGCCATTGGACATCGGCACATAGGAGACGGTGTGCGCACCGACATTGCCGATCCATTCGTTGTCGATGGCGAGAATGCGTCCTTCCTTCGAGAAGCCGATCGCGGAACGGATGATCTGGTCGCGTCCCTGGTAGTCGGACAGAAACGCTTCGCTGCGATCGCTCGTCCATTTGACGGGACGCCTGACGTGACGTGCCGCCCAGACCACGGCAATCTGCTCGACGTAGACAAAGGAGCGCGGCCCAAAGCCGCCGCCCGTGTCCGGACACACTACGCGCAAGCTGGCTGGCGGCACGTTGAGCGCAGCCGCGATGCACAGCTTCTGGCGCACCGCGCCTTGACTCCCCGAGATCAGCGTGTACGTTTCGGCAGTTGCGTCGTAGCAGCCGATGGCGCTGCGCGGCTCCATCTGGCAATTCACGAGGCGGCTGTTATGAAATTCGCGCCGCACGACCAGGAAGGCATCGGCGATAATTTTTTGAGCGGCTTCACGGTCGCCTATCTGGGTCTGGAAACACAGGTTTCCCGGCGCTCCGTCCCAAAGCTGTGGCGCTTGTGGTTGCATGGCATCGGCGCCGTGCACGACTGCGTCGATCACGTCGTAATCCACGTCGATCAACTCGGTCGCGTTGCGTGCCTGAAGCGGCGTCTCGGCGATGACCATCGCGATCGCTTCGCCCACGTAGCGCACTTTATCGATTGGCAGCGGGATATGGCGCTGGTTGAAGACCGCGCCCGTGGTGGACGTGAGGAAGGCGGGCTGCGACGAGATCACGGCATCGGCCGGATTGGGGATGTGGTCGACACCTCTAAAACCCGCGTCCAGATAATCCTGACCGAGCAGCACGGCGAGAACGCCGGGCGCTTCTGCGGCCGCCGTGATGTCGATCGAGCGCAAGTGTGCATGAGCATGCGGCGAGCGCAGGAAGGCGGCGTGTGCCTGGCCGTCGATGTTGATGTCGTCGGTGTAATTGCCCTGGCCCGTGACGAAACGCCGGTCCTCCACGCGTGGAATGGGTTTGCCGATCATGACTTGCCGCTCCCCGGCGCGTCCAGCTCCGGATACATTTCCCGCGCTGCGTGCCGCACCGATTCAATGATGTTTACATAGCCTGTACAGCGGCAGATATTGCCTTCCAGCGCGTGGCAAATACTGGCTTCACTCAGCGAAGGCGGCTTTCGAAGGTAGAAGTCCACCGCCATGATCATGCCGGGTGTGCAGAAACCGCATTGCAACCCGTGACACTGCACGAACGCGTTCTGCACCGGATGCAATGTCTTACCTTCCGGCGCAGCGAGACCCTCGACCGTGACCACGCTGCCGCCGCTCGCCTGGGCCGCGAGGATGGTGCAGGACTTCACGGCGACGCCATCGAGATTGACCGTGCACGCGCCGCATTGGCTCGTGTCGCAGCCAACGTGCGTGCCGGTCAGCCGGCAATTCTGGCGTAGAAACTCTACGAGCAAAGTATGGTCCGGTACCGTGTATTGAACGCCGGCGCCGTTCACCTGCAATTGAACTTCAATCATGATGTGTTTGTGATCCTTGAACGAACCCGGTGAGCTGACTTAATACATCAACTTATGCACCGCAAAGCGTTACTTGACGACGGCTTCACTTACGTTGGCATTGAACCGCTTGAAGAATTCGGCGGCCAGCTTGTTGGCGACTGATGTTACGAGCCTGGAGCCTATCTGGGCCAGCTTGCCGCCGACTTGCGCGTCGGCAACATAGGTGAGCAGGGTGCCTTCGTCCGCGTCCGCGAGTGTGACCGTGGCAGTCATCTTGCCGAAGCCGGCGATCCCGCCTTCGCCGCCGCCAACGATCTTGTAGCCCTCGAGTTCGATTCGTTCTGACAGCACCAGCGTGCCTTTGAAGCGCGCTTTGACGGGACCGACCGATGCCACCACGACCGCCGCATATTCGTCATCGCTGACTGGCGTGAAAGCTTCGCATCCGGGCACGCATGCTTGCAAAACAGCGGGGTCATTCAAGCCTTTCCACACCAGTTCGCGCGGCGCCGCAATAGTCTGCGATCCGGTAAATTCCATGTTCGACTCCTGATTAGTTTGACTGTACGCCGCGAGGTTGCAAAAGCGCCTGAAGCGCACGGCGTGTGTAGGTTTTTATAAGGTGCGCGCGATAGGCGGCAGAACCGTTTGCATCGTCGGGAAGGTTCGACGAATCGACTTCAAGCGCAGCGATTGCTGCATCGGAGCAGTCCGTTTCCAGCGCGCTTTCCGCGTCGCGCCAGCGGAATACCGACGGCCCCGCGCCCGTCACTGCAACGCGAATACCCGTGGGAAAGCACGCGATGAACACGCCGACCACGGCATAGCCCGACGCCGGATGCCGATACTTCGCATACGCCGCGCGCTCGGGGACAGGGAACTCGATGGCGACGATCAGCTCACCGGGTTCGAGCGCGGTATCGAAGGTATCGATAAAGAAATCGTCGGCGGCAATCCGTCTCGCCGATGTCACGACGGTCGCGCCGAGCGCGAGCACAGCGCTCGGATAATCGGCCGCGGGATCGTTATTCGCGACTGAGCCGCCCAGCGTGCCGCGATTGCGCACTTGCGGATCGGCGATGATTCCCGCCAGTTGCGCCAGCGCCGGGATCGCCTGACTCACCTCGGGCGATGCAGCGACGTTCGCGTGAGTCGTGCTTGCGCCAATGCGCAACACACCATTCGCTGTCCGCACGCCGCGCAGTTCGGGCAGCCGCACGAGATCCACCAGATGCGTGGGCGCCGCGAGGCGTTGCTTCAGCGTGGGAATCAGGGTCATGCCACCGGACAACGGCCGCGCTTCCTCCTGCTCGCCAAGAAGCGCGCTGGCCTCGCTGAGGGATTCTGGCCGGATATAGATAGTCTCGTACATGCTTGTCTCCTGCGGATTGCGGCGCCGGACTTTTGCTGCGCCGTCCGGTCTTACGCCCGCTTCAAATAATTTTCCAGCGCCGTTGCGAGGGCGACCGGTACTTCGTGCATAGGATAGTGTGCCGCATTCGGCAGGACTTCCATCTCCGCGTTGCGATACCACGCAAGCCATGTGCTGCGCATCAACTCGGGGGTCAACGTCGGATCATGCTCTCCTATGAAGACTTTTACCGGTACAGGATGCCCCAACACTTCCGTTGACATGTCGCTTGCGGCCCATTGCGGCAGATAACCCGCGAAGGCCTCGGGCCGCGACAGGCGAGCCGATTCTTGCGCGAGGCGCGCGCTCCAGGCCGGTGATAAACGCTTGCCAGTCGAAAAGTCGATGATGGCCGCGCGCGCGTCAATGTCATTAACCGCGCGTTCGAACGCAGCCAGCCGCGCTGCATCCATTCGTGATCCACATGCCGGCACCGCCGCGATTCCCACCATCCGTTCAATGCGTCCAGGCGCGGCGAGCAGCACTTTCTGCATCGCCATGCCGCCCATCGAATGGCCTATCAGGTTGAAACGCGGCCAGTTCAGGTGATCGGCCAGTTCGATTGCGTCGGCTGCCGCTTCGGCGAATGAGTGGTTGCCATTGCGCTCAATGGAACGGCCGTAGCCGCGATAGTCGAAGAAGACGTAAGTGAATGCGTCAAAGTCGAGCGCTGGCAGTATGGGCGTCCAGTCGGCGGAACTGCCGAACCAGCCGTTCATCGCGAGCACTTTGCGTGGGCCATTGCCTACTTTCAAAAAACCGTTGAGTGGTGTCATTGTTCGCCTGCATGCAGCGGGTGTGCCGCGACGATGCGGCCCCGGCATTCACCGAATCCGATCGATACGGCGCCCGGATGGCTGGCACGCGCGGTCAGCGTGATTTCATCGCCGTCTTCGAGCGCGATGCGGGTCTCGCCGCCAGGCAGTTGCAATGGGTCCTTGCCTGCGTTCGTCAGCTCTGTGAGGCAGGCCCGCGACACTGCTGACTCGCCTGAAATAGTGCCGCTGCCGAGCAGGTCGCCGGTGCGCAGGTTGCAGCCGTTGCTGGTGTGGTGCGCGATCATTTGCGCGAAAGTCCAGTACAGGTTGCCCAGATGCGTCTGCGTGATGCGTTCCGGCGCCAACCCCGCTGAGCGCATGCGCACGGTACTCAGATACGCTTCCAGTTGAATATCGATACCACCCGCACGGCGATCCGCCGCGCTGTCGAGATGTGGCATAACGGCGGGGTCGCCGGCAGCGCGCACGGGTGCCGCAATACGAAACGGCGCAAGCGCCTCTTCGGTCACGATCCACGGCGACACGCTGGAATGAAAGCTCTTGCCAAGGAAGGGGCCCAGGACCTGCTCGAACCATTGGATGCTTTTCGCGGACCAGTCGTTGAGGAGGCAGTAGCCGAACACGTGATCGAGAGCGTGGGCGGTGCCGACCGGTTGTTCGGGATCGTTGCCACGCCCGATGAGCGCGGCCAGTTCCAGCTCGAAGTCGAGCGCCGGCGCGGGACCGAATCGCACTTGACCTTCCGCGTCGCGATACTGGCCGTGCGGGCGGCGCACGTTTCCGCCGCTGACGCGAATCGATGAAGCCCGGCCATGATATGCAATAGGCAGCCACTTGAACGCGGCTGGCAGCGGCTCGGCGAGACCCTTGAAGCGTCCATGCCGCTCTGTGTGATGCAGCGACGTCAGGAAGTCCGTGTAATCGCCAATATCGCATGCGAGCCGCATCTCGACATCGGACATGCGTGGCAGGATGAGTCCTTCAAGCTCGTGCAGACGACCAATGAGCGGTGCATCGCGGCTTAGCAGGCCAGACAGCGCGTGGCGCAGCGCTGACGGATAGCACGGCTCTAGCGCCATTATCTCGTTGAGCTTGCCGTTCGCCGATGCAGTCACGCAGGCGACCAGCGCATCGCCGTCCACGAGCCGGGCCTCTGCCAACGCGTGCAGGTCGACAATCTGCTCGCCGATCGCCACGCCCGTGCGCGCTTCGCCGTCACGGGTGAATGCGCCGAAGGGCAGGTTCTGGATCGGGAAGTGGCTGCCGGGCGCGTTGGCTGATTCGATCCAACTGCGGCGCTCGGGATCATGTGTCTGATTCAATGAAATCATGCCGGGCGTTTCTGCGTGTGTGCGATTTCTTCGGTCCATGCATCGAGCGTGAGACGGGCGTCGGCTCTAAAGCCCGCCAGTTGCTCGGCGGGTGCGGTCGGCACCGTCAGTTCGAGGCGGATGCCGTTGGGATCGAAGAAATAGATGGACTGAACGAAATGATGATCGGTCGCGCCCAGCACTTCAATGCCGGCGTCGAGGAGCCGCTTCTTCATGAATTCGAGTTCATCGAGCGCGCTGAGCCGCAACGCGATGTGATTGACCCAAGGCGGTGTATTCGGCGACGGCAGCGCGGCGGTGTTGTCGCCGAGATCGAAGAACGCGATGTTCGAACCGTCCGCCATTTCAAAGAAGAGATGCACGTATGGGCAATACTCGCCGGTGCTCGGCACGCGGTCCAGGCGAATCACGTGGACCAGCGGCAGACCGAGCAGGTCTTCGTAAAACTTGCGCGTCTCTTCGGCATTACGGCAACGCCATGCGAAATGATGCAGGCCCAGGACGGGCGGAAGCTTGGACATTGTTTGTCTCCTTGATGACCGGGAAAGGGCGTTAGATCTCGACCGCGTCCACGTTGTATTCGAACAGCCAGTTGTACCGTTCCTTCACGCGCTCTTCGGTCCATTCCCGATCCACATACGCAGCGGCACCTTCGGCGTCGGCGAGTTGAGGATTATGAAAGCGCGTGGCATTGGCAGCCGATCCGCGCACAACCCGTGCTGTTCGCTCCAGCCGCAACTCGGCATAGCGCGCAAGCGCCCAGGCGCGATCTGCGCCGTAGCGTTCGAGGCACCGTGCAAGCAGGTAACCATCTTCTATGGCCATGCCCGCGCCTTGCGCCAGAAACGGCAGCGTTGGATGGCACGCGTCGCCGAGCAGCGTAATGTTGCCGGACGTCCAGTTGTTCATCGGCTCGCGGACCATGAGCGCCCACTTGTACGGGATATCGATCGCGGAAATCAGCGTGTGAATGTCCTCATGCCATCCTTCGAAGTCGCGGTGACATTCTTCGAGCGTGCCTTGTTCGGACCAGGATTCGACTTCCCAGCCGGACTTTTCCACTGCACCGACGAAGTTGATCAGCGTGCTTGTGCGCAACGGATAGTGGATGACGTGAGCGCCCGGGCCAACCCAGTTCACGCCATAGGGCGCGCGCAGATGGTCCGGCAAGCGGCTCGCGTCGATCACGCCGCGCCACGCCATGACGCCGGAGAATACGGGCTCATCGGGGCCGAACAACGCGCGCCGCACGGTGGAGTGAACGCCGTCGGCGCCGATCAGGAGGTCCGCCTCGTACGCCGCACCACCCACGGTATGTACGGTAACTTTCCCTGATTCCGTCTCCTGGTCCACCGAGGCCACTTTCTCGCCCAGCCTGATGGTGTCCGGGCTCAACGCGGCGACGCCTTCGGCGAGCGCCCGGTGCAGATCCGCACGATGCAGCGTGAAGTACGGGTAGCCGTAGATTTCGCGCGACTGGGTGCCAAGGTCGAACAGGCGCCATGACTGTCCGGTGTTCC
>Ga0153932_1000441_pt1 | contig 11608 bp, 12 predicted proteins | sample TSNJ016MetaG_FD_102273 | JGI IMG/M metagenome (GOLD analysis project Ga0153932, IMG submission 102273) | Attine ant fungus gardens microbial communities from New Jersey, USA - TSNJ016 MetaG | ecosystem: Host-associated > Fungi > Mycelium > Unclassified | place: USA: New Jersey, Wharton State...
AAAGATGAATCAATTTTAAGCACCTCATAATCAACATCGACACCATCCAAGTCAAATTGTTTCACGAAGGCGGCCATGTTATTCGCAGTTGCGATTGGATCGGCACCAGAGGAAGTCGGAGCGTCGGTTGAACCGAAGAGGGAGACGATAATCGAGATTCCAGCCGAAGCATATTGCCCTTTGATGTCAGAACGCTGTGCGTCAGTGAGCTGAGTCCATTCCTCGGCCTAGAATTGTAATTCCACAATCCAAGAATGAATTTCTATCGTCAGATGAGGAGACTGGAAATTCACTTTATCAAATGGTCCCTCTGTCAAGAGAAAAGAGAGGGCACTGTGGGGGCGTTAGATGTAATCCTACGTGCCAGATCCAACTGACAAGACGTTATAACCCTGCAATCATCCAAGTGAGGAGGAACTATTACATGCTGGATACAGGACTCCTACCTTCACCATATCTACTGAAGGGGGTCCAGTTTCACCCGAGACGAATTTGTCGCTGTAGATGACAAAGCGAGGTGCAGAGGGAACTGCGTTTTTGGCTCGGGTTGTTAAGAAGCTCCTCGCGGTGTCAGTGAGGTTTAAAGGTATGGCAGTCACCGCAAGGAGACCAGAAATTCCTGAGACGATAGCACCGATACGTTTGAGTCCGTACATGGTTTTTTCCCTTGAGTGCACCAGATGCAAGGTCTACGAAACTTGATGGGCTGCTCTCCCTGGTTAAATATTCATTTGTCAAGACATCTGAAGGGAAAGACCCTTGTGCATCGTCAACCACCTGCTGACCCTTTCAGAAGGATAAGCAATTGCACATGTTTCCCCCGTCAAAGTTAAGACCCATATTCAGTGCCAAGGATTCCATAACAGTAACATGCATTTGTTTTCGTAAGAGCTGCCCGCAAGGAAAGAAAGCCACGTTTTAATTATATCTTTTGAGGGAGATTGAGAATCATTGTCCTGGGTCCGGGCTTTCTCAATGACAAATCAAGGAGAATGCGCCTGGCACTGTATAATGCATGAATACTCAGTAATGAGCGAAGTGAGTGGAATGAGAGATGGGATCCTCATCTAAGCGTACTCGGCCATTGCGGGTTCCCATAGAGCTGGATCTCTGTTTCGAGGAAGAACATGCTGCGAATTCTTTGGGAACAAAGGCCTTTAGTCGACTAAATCTGGTATCCAGGACTAACATGTCGATCATTTTCTATGCGGTATGCACACGGTGCTAAGTCGGGAAAACAGAATTACTTCTGTTTAAATAACGTTATCTGATTTGCAACGTTCGCGTGGGACGGCAATATCCACGATCATGGATTGAACATGTTTTTGCATCTAAAGCAGGCTGACCACTGCCTTCTTTCTCCCACTTCTTGTTATTTCACAAGAGACTCACATAAGAAAAAAGAGGGAAACTTTTTTACCATAACAAGCAAACAAGTGCTAAGACACAATGAACAGAGCTAGTCCAATATCAGCTACATACCTGCGGCTGGTGTATGAAGTATAAAGATGAACATGGTGTGTAGAGGGTACCATGCCAGCCCAAGGCACTCCAGCTTTCCCCACACTTTTGCAAGGAAGACACCCCAGAGATGAAAGCTCTCATACTTGAACTTCTTCAGCAAGTTGACTCACCTCGTCGCCCTGCGACTGATGGCTTTGAAGCCACGTAAGTGTCACAGACGTTCAAGGTACCATGCGTGCTCCTTGATCACTACCTTCATTAGAAAACTTCGCGAGAACTTCGCACACACACCTACCATCATTGATGGTCATACCATCGTGTATCCCGTCTTCTTACGGTTCGGACCGGGTCTTAGCACTAGATAACGTACAGGCAAATGCCGGATTCATACAAAAACCAGCTTTCAAACACGTGAAATCGCCAAGAAGCCATAACCTTTGGTCGGTAGTACACCTGAGGCATACCTGAGGGCGGAGAGATGCTTTGTTGCCTTCTGAAGCGCCGTGCAGCATGCGGGCGACTTAGATTCCAATATCGTCCTATCAGAAGATAGCTCATGTCCGTATGGTCAAACCCCACTGCCATTACAACCAAGGCCACCGTCACTTCCCCGAGGAGGCCTTTGCCAGCTGACTCGGCATACGAAACGAGAAAGAACCCTCTAAGACTTCTTAGACAAGGCTAGTAGTGCCTGTGCCAAGTCAGGCACTTCAAGACCCAAGTCAACCGAAGGAGGTAATTGCTCCGACTGCAGAGATACACCCATATTCGATCTCCAATGTCTTGATACTTCCTGGCTATTGGGTGCTCCATTGATGTTCAGTATTTACCTGCACCTTTTCTAGAAGATTCTTTCACTACTACCTCTCCATAGATGCTTCGTTGGCATTAAAAATCCTGATATGATCTCTCCAAATCTTCCCTTTGTAGCTCGGCAGAAAATCAATACCAATCACAAAATATGAGCTGGGTGTTGCGCGAGCCTGATCAGATCAGATTCCCGACTCCGAGAACACCAGTCCGCAAAATCTGGACATTCATGGCATTATCCACCACTTGATATCTTGACAACCTTCTGAGGGTGCACTTGGGCGTCAAGAAGTTATATGTGTATCGTCGATGTTGAAATGAACTATCGCATCAGCGGATCGGATATACATTCTGCTCCATACATTTTCTTGGAATTTTTCCTCCCCTTCACCTGGTCAATCTATTAGGACACGTACATACATATATATATGATTTCTTATTGTCTCTCCCCTCGGTCGTCTACCTTGCATAGTGATACCTGAGTTATTTAGTCGAAATAGTGTTTTAGGTCGGTGCAAATCGTACAGAAGTACCTTGTATGTACTGATAAGTTTCAGAATAAACGCGACGAGATTGATCTACAGCCAAGAGGAAGAACATACCCGTGTCAATTTTCGGAACAATATCATTATGATATTGCATAAAATACGAAATGTTATAATTATACAGGCCACGATTTGCTACGAACGCTTGTAATCCACGATGAAGAGGCATCATCGAGCTATAAATTGAGCGTCAGGCTCTCAGAGCTTGGAAAAGCTGATGACATTTGTACCTGCCAGACCGAGAGTCCGGCATCTAGAGAGGAAAATGGTCAGCCAGACAGCTACCCCCGTACGTAGTCTCAAAGACTCACTCCAGTCTTTTTGTTTCGCTTGTTCTAAGCAGTCAGCTAAGAGAGATGTCGACATAACTCCGCTATCGGCATCTGAAGGACTTGCAGGCTTTCCGATGACAAGCTTGCTCAATGGTACGCCTCTTGCAGCAATCTGGAAAAGGGCAGACTGGGGCGCATTATTTGAAGATGTCATGAGCAAGTTTTCACAAGTCGTATATTCATTTGGACCCTCTGCTTGACGTGTCAGGTATCAGAAAAGGGGAACGGTCGGAGACTGACGGTTGTAGAATTGGATGTTGTACCAATCAATCAGGGAGCCGACACTTAGGTGAACCTGAAGGTAACCTCCTCCCTTGTAACCTGGACTAAACCTGAATACTTTTCTAGCTAACGTCATGGACTTATGAACATCCTGGCTTACCATGGTGCAACGGCTGTACAAATTTCAAAGTATCAGAGCCAAAATCTTCTTCGAGGACTACAAAATACATACGAGCATGTGTCAAGATGTAACTACCTTGGGGCAACTGTGACCTAAGCTGTCGGGTGAAAATCCCGAGCCAATTCTAGATAGAAAATTTCTGTTAGTAGTAGCACCAGGTTCAAAAAGGCTTCAACGGTACCTCGGCCTTTCCACTGTCAAAGGCAGAAAAGTCTTCGTAATCTACATCAACACCGTCCAGTTCATATTCAATCACCCAAGCTGCCATAGTATTAGCAGTTTGTACAGGATCGGCACCAGATGTAGTGGGGGCGTCAGTAGATCCGAAGAGGGAGACAATCAAACTGATGTTTTCCATATGATATTGACTCAGAATCGAAGAGCGCTGACTAGCTGAAAGCTGAGTCCATTCTTGAGCCTGAGGACGACGTGTGATGAGCTGCTAAAGACACTATTTCAGGGAATGGTAGAACCCCACTTTGTCCCATGCACCACCCAATAACAAGAATGCTAGCGCACTGGATAAAAAGAATTCAGTGGGCATCGATCGGATGCCGGTAAATGTCCTCACATAACGTTATAGCCCTAATATCCACAAATGTCAGCTGCCACCTCCCCGCGCAATGCCAATCTATGCCCTCTTACCTTAATTTTTGACACCTCAGGTGGCCCAGTTTCTCCATCATATGCATCGGTATAAGCCAAGAAAATAGGATCAGGAGACGTAGCACGAGGCAAAATATCCGAGGTTTTATCATCCCTTGTTGTCAACGAGACAGTACGGGATAAAACAGTGTGAATGCCAACTACCAGGAACAATAAACGTGTAACCCAGTTAAAAAGCATCCTGTGGATGAATTCCCCAAGACCTGTAGAAGACCTGGGATTTTATACAAGACATTCTTGAGGTTTAGCCAGTTCTAAATATAACGGCCAGACTTGATGGGCCATCATTGTTATGTTATGAATTTCAGTGATCTTCATCCGAGCATCTCGACCGTGTAATAGATTGTTGATCAAAAAAAAATAAATCTGAGCGTCTCTGATTTAACGAGAGACAGATTGAACGCTTGGCATAGATGCTTTTTTTTTTTTGATCTTTAGGTATTTCATGACGGGCCACTACTGACTTCCTTCTGCCTCTAACCTAACACTGATGCAGACACATACTATCATGATCATTGATGGCTAAATCAGATTGGCTTCCAGAATTGGAAAATGTAGTACTGCAGAGGAACACATCTTGGTTTCACAAGGAGTTCATATCTGATTTCACATGAGTTTAAGTCTGAAACAATATCAAGACACTGGTGTTTCAAGGACGTTTCGGGGATCTGTTTTAATCTAGTCTCAAGTCAACACTGAATATATTTCTCCAGTATCTGATGACTGGATTCTTGAAGAAGGTTCGAACAAGATTAAAATAAACGTTTGAGTGAAAGAAGTGTATTGGTGAATCAAGCAATCACATAATGATTAATATTAAAAAGGTAACAACAACCGAGAGACTTGAGGTCCTTGCCCCACAGTCTCCAACGTGGGGCATGGTAACGCAATGCCACATGCTGTTATAACTACCACGGCGCGCAGTCTGATGTCAAGTTGCCGCTGAGTATGTCAAGTCACCTGATATAAGGTGACAGGTGACATGACATATTCAGTGGCAACTTGGCATCGCCGTGTAAGGATGATGCATCAAGTGCCAAACTGACGTACAGGGGTGTGACCTCTTACCTCTGTGAGGAGAGGGATATGCAGATGAACAAGGCATCGACCTTGCAGTTGTTGAGGGAGTCGAGGAAGCAAAAGGGGACTTCCTCGACTCCCTCAACAACTGCGAGGTCAATGTCTTGTTCATCTGCACATCCCTCACACTCTGTTATCAGAAGTATTCATATCTTGATGATTATCTTGTCAAGAGATAGTCTTTCATTACTGTTGCCCATGTACATTCAGAGTCAAAAAATTTAGATGATTATCTCAATTTGAAGCTCTTATCATAACATAAGGCCTTCTTCCAACCACCATGGGCTATTACAGAATTTACTGTACCTTCCTTATCTGCTGACCTAGACATCCTAAATCTCCTACCAAGCTGTCCTCAAATTGTGCCGCACCACTTTGCTATGCAGCACAATCAAACTCCTACAGAAAGCGATGTGATACGATTGCGAAGAGATAAAACAGTTCGACAACAACAATGCTCGATGAGACATGTTACTACGACGTGAAAGACAAATATTGATACTGCGATATATGAGAGCTCCAACACCACTAAGACAGCGCAGACCTCCATGTGACCCCTTCTAGAACTGACGGTTCAAGACGTAATCACTCAAATCTTGCCAACCTGATGAAAAGATTGATTTATCAACAACTTGTCTAACCCGCAGACACCAACGTTAAAACAAAAAAGGTAGCTGTCCTTTGATTCACAGAAGAAGCAAGAAAAGGCTAGATCAGAGAATGCTCACCTCCGCCAACACGACACACAACCTTCACACTCCCCGGTGCACCCCTTCTATTGACGGTCATCAGTTTCAAATTAACAATCTTCGTCCCCGATGGAGTTGAAAAATTATATTTCGCCTGTACTTCCTCCCCTGATTTCGGTTTTCTCACCGGTGCTTGAGATCTCTCAACCTTAAATCTGTGACCCAACGAGTTCAGAACATTTGCGACTTCAACATCCAAAGGATCTTTCAGGTCGACCGGTATATATTCATACACAGGAACCTTGCTCTCAATCAATGTCTCCAACGTTATCACGGGGGCGGCCGCTCGGGAACTGGCTCTGGAAATCTGATCGATTGATTCCTCTCTGAAATTGGAGGGAGAAGTTCTTGAAATAGGTGGTTTAGATGATGACCTTCGTCCAGACGGTGTGCCAGAAACAGGTGCATGTAGTGGTCTCGCACCTCGTGTTCTGATTTCTGGCGTTTGTGATCTGATGGCCAAGCTTCCAAACGACAAGTGTCCCGTTGGGCTTTCTGGGCTGACATAATTTGACATTGTCGTCGAGGACCTTGATGGGGTCGAAAAATGTAGACTGGGAATTGGAATTTTTGATTGGCTAGGTGGTCGCAGAAGATGCACAGGCGGGTCATCCATTCCAGAAATAGACAATGTAGGGGAGAATGCCCTCAGAGATATACTATGCTCAATTGGTAGTCCTTCAACAGCACTTGTTGACACAGAGCGGGAGCCTTTGGGAGCGGGTATACTGCTCGGAGTCCTAGGACGCGGGCGTGGGGTTGTTGCGGCAGGGGGTGAAAGATTTCGTGTGGGTGTTTGAGCACGAGAGGGAGGGTTAAACAAAGCCAGAGGAAGAGGGGTTACGAATGGCTGAGCGAAATTTGATTGTGCCGTGGATAACGATGAGGATATTGGTGACCACGGTCGGGAAGACGAGACAGAAGCTCTTGAGACACTTCTTCGATATGCTGGTCCTTGCAAGGTCCTATCTGCATACTGGCCGATAGCTGAGGGTGCCCTTACAGGAGGTGTAGATTTATTGACATGTGATCTATCATCAGGTTCTACCTTCGTTGAACTGTTCCACTGAGGTTTGATAGAACCTTTACCCTTGCTAGTTTCGGGCCTGACTAGCGTTTGAGGAGAAGATTCCGGTGTCAGGCTCTGACTGTACTTATGTGCAGGACATTCAGGTGGTGTGGGTGAATATCTGGCATCGTTCCCTCGAGCTGTAGCGAATAATGATTGCCGTTGAATTTTCTTGCTGTTCGGAAGAGGTTCAGAAGATGGCATACGTGCCATTTTTGTCACAGAGAGCGGTGTCACAGAACGAGTTATGCCAGTCAGCTTCCGTGCTATCTTTCGGAAGGGCGAGATCGATTCAGATATGGTACTAGCCGCGCTTGATGCCCTTGACATACGAGGAGCACTATTCGGAGTGATAAGGTGTCCATTCTTCAACGAAAGTTGACCAGAGGTACTGGAGCCAGCCTCGCTAGATGTATCTCCATTCAGGAAAATCCTTCTGACATTTTCCATTTCTGCGTCAGTTCGAGAGATTCGTTCGCGTAGGTTTCTCCACCTCTGAGCTGATTCTGCATGTCGGCGCAACGTTTCACCATTCTTGGTGACACGCTCACGAACACCCTTATCAATGATGGCGAGGACCTTCGAAGTAGCTGGCATGTAGTGCCTTATTCAAACTATTTAAGTCGAACTCTATCCCGAGTGGCATAGACACTCACTTCTTCTTCGCCTCGTATGAATCCAGGAGCAAAGAAAAAAATTCAAATGTTGTACCTTTGTTATCAATGCGCCCCAGCGACACGAGCGAGGTTTGGGACATGGTGTGAGGGTCTTCAGCTGAACCAATCCCCTTTCGATGAACCTGCCAAATAAAATCTTGACATCGATTGACAGCCTTTTCCAAACTCGACATCATCCCGTCAGCCTGGTCTGTCACTGTTCGAAAAACAGTCAACCATTTATCCTCTTTCAGCTCCTCCCTCAGAACCTGGATCTCCTTCTGCACAGTTTCCCACTCTGTTAGTAATGCGGTATGTTTTCGGACAATGACCGCTCTGTCGTCAAATCCACCGGCAGTGGATGGGACAGCGGTCATCGAGGAATTGAGAGGTAGATTCAAAGTTTCTGTGATGGACTTGATGCCTGTCTCGACGAACGAGAGCTTTTCGTCCATAGCCACGAGTGACTGGTCAATTGTACTGGTCGTATTTGCGTTATCGCTTGAAGACTGGGACTTGTGACGAAACTCTTGTATCTCTGGAAAACAGCTGAGTTACAGGCTATGCAGGGTGATTGGCGAGCATACACTCACCGAAGATACGTGCTTGAATATCAGATATCGAGTATGAAAGTTCTTCTATGGAGATACATAATGACTGCAAATTGCTGGTGAAAGATGACAAAAAAGTCGAGAACTTGATGTGATAGAAACGTACTCCGGTTCCCCTGGCCGAGTAACCTGCCTGATTGTTATGGTAGAATTCTCTGCACATCTCGTTAAGCTCTTACAAATGAGATTGGGATGTATTTACCTACCATCTTCTTCTTGATCGATCGAAATTGTAGACGTAACGGGAGAGGGCTGGTTGAAAGCTGATGCTGGCGATGGGGGGACAGTAACATAACTGCTGGGGCTCGACTGAGCCAACGAGTTCGGGGAACTGATCCTGGAACCGAGCGGTGAAGAAAGACTGAGAGAGTTCATGATAGAAGGGAGAAAAGAACAATAGGTTTCAGAATACAAAAGAGGAGGAACCGTCGGAGTCGGTGCCCAGAGCACGCTGACGAGTCACTCAGTCACTCAGAACAAGGCCGCGTGATGGACGCAACAGCGACGGTTCCTCGCTGTGGACGTCGTGGACGAGCGTGATGAACAGTGCTGGGTAGGCTCAAATGCTCCGCTAATCATAATCAACATGTAACCAGTGGCGCTTGTTTGGCGTCTCTCTTCACACGAGATTGTTGGGTTGGTAAATTTTTAATATTAGTTGTAACTAATTTCTTAGGTATCAATAGATGCCAGGAATGAACTTGTATTTCACAACGTTACAGTATCGCTCCCAATCTTTCCCGTATTTGATCGCACACCTAGCAACAAGTCAATCGAAGCCCTCGACGATCATCCAATTTACTCACCTCTCAAAGTCACGCCCACACCGATGTATCAGTACGGTGATGAAAAACACGGAGTAGAAGTACGGAATTATGGATGCAGATCCAATGACTGCACCCCAGGTAAAACTCATAGTCCAGTCGGCAACATAATTCGGCTTGCGAGAATAAGCCCACCAACCACCCGTGAGCAAACGATTTCTGCGAGGCTAGTCAGCATCTAAGCATTGTGATATGAGGCCAACATACCCATGAGTAGTCTGGATGTAGGTCGGGTTTTTGACAGTGTTCCAAGGGACCTGAGGGAAAGTCGTGCGGAAGGTGCTGATGCCTTGAGTCTGCATCTTGAAGTGACTCTTTTGCGCCATGGCTGAATCCCAACTACACAAGAGATCGTGAGTTGAAATTTGTTACATTTAGGAACTCTCCCCACATATAGTAAGCGGTTATTAAAGTGGTATAGATGACAATGTAACCAAAGGTAGAGAATCGATAAGTCGATGGATCATGGGAAGCCATGTAAACCACTGAGTAGACGTAGGACTGCGAAATGGTTAGCAATAGCTACGGCAAGAGTATATGACACTTACGAATGGGACTCCGGCAAAATTCCAAAAAATAACCATGAAACCCCATTTTTCATGATACATATCCCAGGTTTGAGGTATGCATTCCTCGCCCTTGGCGCTAAGATACGTTCAACTTCCGCTTCTTATGATCAGAATCCGCATGGCGTACCAGGCATTCATATAGAGAGCAGTGGCAAGACACATAAAGAGCATATTCTATCAAAACTGATCAAATCCGACTGTTAGGAAAGAAACGAAGACTACTCACAGGGGTAACATATCCAAGGGTATCATATTGCTTACAAGCACCGGAAACAGCGAGGTAGAAAACAATGACCCAGGGGATACGAACCTCAGCCCACATTTTCAAGTCAACAGGGCCAAGGCGGGGGTTGAGTGCAGCACCCATAAAGAGGTCATAAATGACATTGCCAGACATGCGGATCGTAGTCTTTGTGATAACTGCATGAAGGTAGGTAAGGATAGAAACGCCAAACCCATAAATCATAGCGACAGTCATGAGATGTCCATAGTTGTCGATAATTCCAGTAAGATGGAAGATACCAGTGAAATGAAGGACAAAAGAGACGACGATTGTGGTGTACCAACACTGAAGAGCATTGCAGTTGTACATCAAGGTTTTGTAACCGAGGGATGGGACCGGCAGACCCTCTTGTTGAAATCCAGGCAGAACCCATGCAATGAAAAGTTGAAAAAAGAAATTGCCGGAGTACACTTTCCAGGCATAAAGATTCGGGCTAGCATCCTATTCATGGCACTGAATGAACAAAGTTGGACGAGAACACAACATCATTCACCTTCCTCACGTGTGCCCACATTCTCCATAAGAATGGAACGATGTCGTCCATGGAGATGGGGTGAACGAGTTTACCGTCATAAAACCACAAACAGATCCACAAATAATACATCAAGACAGGGAAGCCAGTCATAATGGCGAAAACACCCCAAGGACCACCAAACTCATAGCTAGCAATTAATGTCAGAATCTTGTGAAAAAAACACGAGAAACGCGTCTCTTACATCTGATGTGAGTCTAGCTTCTTATCGGCAGCCTTACCGGCTTCACTAACATGAACCTTTGAGCCGGACACCCCTCTTTCCTGAGTCGCGTCATAGTTTGATAGATCTGCAGAATGTCGGAGATGATTTGTTTCTGCACTCTCCATGGTGGTTCGAGTACAAAAACGGACTTATTGATCCTTCTAATGGAGCGACTTTAAATCGTCCCATGTTGATATCTCACAACGCACCTGAGCGGAGTTTCGGTAATCTCCGAATTTATCTGAGCTTCTGCCGCTGAGTAAATTATCTCCAATTCTATTCTGTCTTCCTTCAAGGACTCGGTCTTTCATTCCAACTGAAATTATTTGTTACTTAGTGACCTCTTTCAATAGAAATGGCTTCTTCCGTCTTCTACAGATTCAATTCACAAAAGGCCGAGTCACGAATTACTTTCGATGGCACGGGTATATCTGTCTTTGACCTCAAGCGAGAGATCATTCTCGCCAATAACATGAGTAAGGCAAATGATTTTGACCTCTATGCTTACGACTCCGCGACGAAACAAGGTAGATGTACTGTGCATCCCCGCATTCCTGGTAATTGCTTACCCAGGGTGTTTGTCCTTCGCAGAATACAACGATGATTCGACGATCATACCTCGTTCGTCTTCTGTCATCGTAAAACGAATGCCTGCTGCTAGGCTGGGGAAAGGGAAAGCGTCTTACTATGCCTCTGGCGTTACATCTACAGCTATCCCAACTTCAGAACCTGTTCAGCGACCCGGAAGTGCTTCAAACGTGACTTGGCACAAGGGTTCAATGTCAAAACGATTTGACGGTAAAGAAGATT
>Ga0153932_1000442_pt1 | contig 11606 bp, 11 predicted proteins | sample TSNJ016MetaG_FD_102273 | JGI IMG/M metagenome (GOLD analysis project Ga0153932, IMG submission 102273) | Attine ant fungus gardens microbial communities from New Jersey, USA - TSNJ016 MetaG | ecosystem: Host-associated > Fungi > Mycelium > Unclassified | place: USA: New Jersey, Wharton State...
AATCCCTGTTCCGGCAACCTCGTCTCTTCTCGTCTCTTTCCATCATCTGAAAGGAATCGGTAGAAGTTCGCGAGATTCAACGGATAACCCTTCCAGGTTGGTGCAGATCGAACGAGAGTGAATAATAAAGCAGTGATGATCATATCCAACACAACTGTAACAATGAACAACTCTTTGGAGGTGGTCAAAGCCAGTCGCTGTTCCTCTATCAACCCGGGAACAGACGCCGAGTCAAAGGTAGGTTCAGCGCTTGTTCCAACCTTGCGGTACCCATCGATGAAAGCTTTGGCTGCAGAGTTCATGAAGTCATCTACCTTCTTATTTATGGATGAGATATTCAAAGGTGTTATGTCCTGCGCATTGTTCCAACCAACAGAGCCATTGGTCATAAACATATCTGCAGCGACATTGTTGACCAAGTTGAACACCTCGAGAACTTCGAGTTCAACAAGTGCATCTTGCAATGCATTCGAGAAGATAAGGTTTGCTGCAGTGGAGGGGAAACTGCCATCATGTCGTTGTCCTGAAGCTGTGACGTTGACGGTCCCATTATTTTCTAGACGAACATGGCCACCAGATATTTTGGGCTGTGGGTCGCACAAAAGAACACTGGCAAGAGGACCAACAAGGCGGATATCCGACGATCTGGTGACGCCAACACCTTGTTCCACGAAAGTGGCGGGTAAATTATCCAGATTGATTGCAAATCGTGCTCTTGGAGGCGTAGTGCTATTGAAAAAAGAGGAATTTCCCCCGATGAATAAGTAAGCACTAGTACTTGTGTTCATCATAGCAGGAAAGTCGGTAAGAGAGAGGGGACTAATACTAGAGCCTGAAGAAAGTAGTATCGTCAGAACATCCCATCATTTGACTATTATTGAACATACCTGGTCTTGTCTGACCCTGACCACCAAGGATGAGATCAGTATTCCAGATTTTCCCTGCAGCAGATATGAGTAGGCCTGTTTCGTTGATGGATGGGGCTTCCCAACGACAGTGATGGCGAAATTCGACGATGTCAGTGTTATACTCTAGGGCTTCATTGGATTTGTGAGAGGGCGGCGGTAAAGATATCAGCATGTTTGCGGGAAGCTTGAACCCAAATGGGGTAAGTTCAGTCTTTTCAAGCACAATGATGAGATTGGCACGTCTTGAGAAAGTAAGAAACTGTTGGACATTGCCATCGTTTATTTGAGAGACTTGTCTAGCAACGGGAACAGTAGTCGGAACGGAGATGGTTGTCGTAGAGACGCTGATAGTCCCAGGTGCAAGCGGGCCAAGCGCAATAAGGGCCAGCGAGGCTAGGAAAGCAATCCTGAATGTGCTACTTGCATGCTTTGAAAGACAGTGTGAGATGCGGTCGAGCCATCCGGAGTCGATAGTTGACACTCCGTCAATGGTCCCAGGAGCAATTCGTTCCAATTGAACGGACCACTCTCGACTGAAGGCATCGATGGTGATTTTTCCACCAGCAAAAACTGCCAGACTATGCCATACGATGAAGATGACAGTGAAGCCACCTTTGATTCTGGAGTCGCTGAGTCCGAACGTGAGGGGTAATGGTCTGGCTAAGCACAAAGAGGCTAAAATGATGAAACCGGCTTCAATCAAGCAAAATAGGAAGAGACGGATGCGAAAATTGACTATAGTCTTTTCGCCGACGACGAGCCATGGATCGGGTGTGGCGCTGCGTGAATCATGTTCTTCATAATTTTGCATGAGGTTTACTGTTTGAAATTCAGATGTCGAGATGTGATTATGATCCATGGTGAGGGCAGCTTATGACAACAATGGGAAAGTCCGAAGTCCAAGTTATACACATCTTGTCCTGTAAAGATACCGCCAGAGAGACCAGTGCCTGATTAGTGCTAACAGCATCGCGGTCGTGGGGACCACCAAAAAGATTGTTCCTTTCTAAGAGACTGTCATGCGACTCCAACCGGTAATCGAAGACATTTTGCTAGAAGTACTCAGTATAGTTTGATGTCTATCTGTTTATTCTTGTTATGCCCTATACCCTATACCACAGTACTGGGTTGTTATCACTACATTATTTTCTGTGAACAACAATTGCTTTTCTGATTTATTCTATCATCTTTTACTCTCTAACATCTTATATCTTAATCAATGATCACCTTATCATTATTTCCATCAGTAGTTTAGCAGAGTGTGACTGAGTAACAAGTCTTGACTTGTGAGGTGACACGATACTGACAGAATGCCGTGACAGGTCATAACAATTTTCGATACAACCTCAGCTCCTCTAAATAAAGCACACAATGAAACGGCAGCTTCGACCACGCAAGTCTCAGCCAAACTATGTTACAATGGCTGGATTTGATCAAGAAAGTGACATTAGAACAAGTGCTCGGGCAAAATCGGGCTTGATTGACGAGGGATCTAGTGACTCGGAATTTACCCCTGAAAACGACAAAGACGCAACTGAGCAAATGCAGCAAGACATTCAGGATTACGATGTGCATCAAGGTGACCACGTCCAAGAGCAGGATGAGTCTGAAGATAATGTGCCTTCGCCTTCAGGCGCGGACACTTCGCTCTCCAAGAGTAAAGGAAAGGCTACACTCAAGAAAGGCAATTCGCATCCAAAACTCAAGACTGGAGTTGCAAGGCAGAGACGACAGACACACGCCCTACCAACCCCTAATGCCGACCACAGACATCGTGCCGTCCCGCTTTATCGTCGCGAAGGACGTGTGGAACGACTGAAACAACCTGCGAAGTTGTTCAAGTCACCCAGTATTATGTTGACCAATGGCTTGGAGAAAAACAGCGTGATGAAGCGGTTAATCAAAGCCTGGGGTCATAACGCTGGCCCTGGCCCTTTGTGGGAGATAGTGGAGGATCGTAGCTGGTTTAAGGAAGCGGAGACGATTGGAAAGGGTAGAGACACAGAAGCGGAAAGAAGGCCTTTAGTCCACCAAAATGTTCGGGTGAAGAACGGTTGGAAGGCTCTCACCGAGGAGTATGTACGTTCCTTCTACCCCAACAGGCGAAACTCTTGTGTTCATTCGTATTCATTCCAGGGATGCAGCCCTGTACTTGCCCACTGACATCATTACAACTGAAGATGGAAGTCTCAAACCTCCTCCCCCAGTTTCTTGCTACTTTGGGCCGTTTGATAGACAGATCCTGGTGGAATTGAAAATGTTGGAAGCACGTTCCATGAGTGCGTTGTTTATGCCTTTGTTTCGCACCCGTTAACAGATCTCCAGCCGAATTTCTTCCTGAGAGCACTGCCCACGTTTTCAATCCAGGTGCACCTGCTTGGGGCATGGATTGGTGTCCAATTCACGAAGGTGACCGAAATAGTACGTACGCTAAGCTTCATGTCATGTCTTATACCTCTAACCAGGTGTTTAGATCGTGGATTTAAACAATATCTTGCAGTTGCACCCTTTCCATCAAACTCACATTCTCCAAACATTGGCACAAAAGTCCTCCGACCCTCTTATTCTTGTATTCAAATCTGGTCGCTTGCGCAAGAACTGATGAGACAGGATACGGGAAGCATGGATCCATCTGCCCGCCAGACTGAAGGGAGGATGAGTTGTGAGATGGTGATCTGCCATGACAGTGGCCCCGTTCATGATCTCAGATGGTGTCCCTTACCAAGTCACGATTCTGTTGGTACTCATAACTGTGGTCTGTTTCATGGTGAGACTGACCAAGAGAAGTACTTAGATTCGATTAGACCACGCAAGTTAGGATTACTTGGTGGTATATTCGAGGATGGTTCCTTCTCAATTTACGTAGTACCGCAGCCCGAAGACATGCAATCCCACGATAGAAGGTCTTCACCGGTATTTGGTTTGCATGCACTTCCTCATTGGTGACACCGTCACCTTGACATGATTTTCAGTCAGGTTATCAGAACCTGTGTTTCGCATAGAACTAGAGGAAACGTCATGTTGGTCCTTAGATTGGGCTAACAGCGAGCTGATCGCTATTGGCACTACAAATGGTTTGAAATCCACTCATGATTTCTATTTGTACCCTAACGGCACCTCTAGGAGTAATTGCGGTCTATAATATTGGCCCTGCCCTAGAAATCGCCGCTCATGCAGGTCAGAATGAATGAAATTTTGATGGTGAGGCTTGTGGCTCACGGCGCGGTTCTTCATAGACTCGCATGTAGTTGATGATCTTTTGCCTACTCACTATATCTCTGTGCACCAGTCGGCCATCCGTGCCATTGCTTGGATCAAGGTACCATCAAGCTCTGGTCCAGGAGATCCAATGCTTGATGAAGATCCAACAGTTATTGCTAGCGGAGGTTATGATGGTATGGAGTGTTTGACCGACATAAGGGAAGGTCGCAGAAGTGTGGTGAATCGTACACGAGGTCCGTCACATCTGGCCTGCAGACTTGTGCATGTTTGAATGATGAAAGTGTAGACATAGTCACTACAATGTCCTACTCATCTTATGGAGGGGGTCCAGTGTCAATTGACCATGAGAACATCGTTAAGGTCTTCGTCGTATCTCCTGGTATGTTGGGCCGTGGACACACTTTACTGGAACCGCAAAGTCCCGTATGGAGCCTCAGCTCGTCAGAATGGCATCCTCAACTCTGCGTTGGATCGGCTGATGGGTTATGTTTGACAACGAATGTATTGAGGTCTACAAGACGCAGTATGGCAGTAGTAAGAATACTTGATCCCTTCTTTTACGTTCACTGAGCAATGACCCAGCCGCATCTCGTGCATAAAATTTTTCAAATGGATTATCGAAGGAAGACGGGAGAGTTCAGGATGCTAGACCGAATTTTGCCTAGTGTAAATTCTTGCTAAATTTCTTCCTACAACCTTTTCACACCACTTCATAGACTACACAAGACCAATCAGCGCCCAAGAAATCAAGAGCTTTAAAGAAAGATGACTCGCAATCATCCAGCCAAACAGCTGGTGTGTGGCCACAAGAGGTGGCGGTGCACAAGGTAACGTGGAATAATGGGAACGGGCTGGGTGCATGTGGCCTGCTCGCATCTGCAACTTCTTCTGGATTGTGCAGAGTAGATAACCTCTGGGGAAGGTGGATGAACGATAAAGTACCGTATGGAGGAATTCAGCAGATTAGGAAGGAACTAGAGGACGATATGGAGTTGTATTCTGAGGAGAGTGTCTCAGAATAAGACATGGTATGGTATCTGATTCTGCAATATTGTGTCCAATGCATCTATCAGTCTGACAAACAACAAAGGGTACATGATACAAACCTGACACATGATAGTTTAATGGATGTGAGGTAGCTATACTTCCGTGTATTATGCAGATATACGTCTGCTGTAAATCTTGCGTTGGTAATCTAGAATGATAGGTATAAAGTCCCAGAGTCCGAATTCGGGCCAATATTTCGGACTGAACTGAATCTGAGTGTTCTCACAGCACTAGATGAACATTAGTACAGCAATCTTGTGTTCAAAATACTGGAGACAACATACCTGCCACAACATGAAATCACTTAAACGTTTAACACCACTCGTACGGACAAGAACATCAAGTGGAGGACTCCCCCTTGCAGTCACCATTAAGTGCTTATCAATTTCTTCCTTGGTAAAATAGCTATAGGAGATAGATGGACACGATCCGTAATGAGATTTGAGGAAGGACGTACGTATCTAGATCAATATTATGTCTCAGGCCATCTTTGACACACCCCTCAATAGCCATTGAGATTTCGTCGCAGGATGCGTAGGGCATACAGAGGTTAAGGATCGCACTGTCAGAATATATATTTAAATATACACACACGGTGCACAATACCAGACATACCGATTGTTGTGCCGCGTCTTTGTTTCTGCCTGCCAGATCGCACGTTGAACGCTTTTTGGGAAAAGCTCCACTCGACCGATCACATTTAAGCGAACACCATATTCGTCAAGGAGATTACTGTAATCCATTCGAAATCAATACATCAGCAACAAGTCAATGGAAGATAAGATTTCTGTACCCTTTACGGGAAATCTCTAAAAACTTTTCCTCTGTAAGTGCCATGAGAGCATCAACTTCCTCAGGTGGCCGTTTAAAATTATCGATGGCAAATGCATATACAGAAACACAGCGGACGTTGATTCGCAAGCAAGCCTCCAGTACCTGAGAATGTTTCACTTCTGACGAATGTTGTACGCGAAAGGCTACGTACCCTGCGCAAGGCGTCAAAACCTGCAACGTGGCCCTGTTGAATTTTCCTATTCTTACTACGCGCATAGCGTCGATTGCCATCCATGATAAAGGCTATATGTTGCGGAACTGGCCCAGCAGCAAGGATACTATACAGGCATTTGTGTGCCCTGGCAAGAACCTTTTGGTAAATCCAGCGGACAATCATTACCAGGCAAGTAGTAGTAGCGTGGGAACCATGGCATCCTTAGTGATGCTTACGGATAGCATGCGACACGGATATTTACACTCGTGCACATCGACAGACAAACATATCTGCCATGATTTTGTTTTGGCACCGCTGCGTCAAGCACGATGGATGATTCTGCATTGCAGAGGACGGACTCGTATGTAAGATATGGCGTAGGACTCATTCACACATGCTTGAGCATTTTTACACTCGCTCACACCTGTGGGAGTATCATTCCCAGCATCCTTTTTGCTACATCTTTCTCCAGAGTGTACAAAGATACTCTTGGTAAGTGCTCGCCGACTGAGCTCCAATGCACGTTCCTGGGCACAGTCCAATACCAAGAATATCTTGCCAGAGAGTGTGAGACCAACACCCTTGCTTCTGACCTGACTCGTGATCCTTATCTGCTGGCATCGAACCATTCCTACAAAGTACAATGGAGTCCCGCGTGACTGTCGATCGATGCCTTCCATTGGGTTATTTCCTGTTGTTCTGCATCCGAAGATGCTCCTAGGCTTGCCTTAGTAGTCAGGCATCCCCCTGAAACAGGAATCGCTTTGTCGCCCTATTTCCGTAGCTCCATTGACGTCCGCGGGAGTACAAACTTGTTATACAAGAAAACTGTATTTCAATTTCGACCATGCATATTCCAAATTGGTACTACGAGTGCATGAATCCCACGGAGGATTTTACTTGATGAGTGGTCATGACTGAAGCTTCTTGGAAGGGGTGGAGATTCGTAATACGTTTCATGGTACCTATAAATGTTGCTTAACATTTCCCAGGACTATCGGGATTCCTGCCTCTTCCCGATGGGTGACTACTCTTTTATCATTGTGCTTTCTCTTCCAGTGGCTTTGTGTCTCTGGGGGTTGTCTCGAAGAGTTACTTTGCTCTGGAAGGTGTTGCCTCCTGGACCTTCACTTTTGACCCGCATCCTCGAAAGAAACAGCGGCGAGCCCTTGGCGACCAAACTGGAACGCTGGAGTCACCAATATGGTAGGCTGTTACTGTAGATAGTGTTCAATTTAATTCCATGTTATTTACAGGAAATATATTCTCCTTGATGCACTTTGTTCATCTAGGCAAACCTACCATTGGTCTGTTTTTCAGTAGTAAATGTCCATAAAATTCACTGATGATGATGATTTTCAGTTATTTCTCATCCGCAAATTGCCATTGACTTGCTGGAGAAAAGGGGAAGTATTTATTCTAGTAGGCCTAGAAATGTTTTCGCGTGAGCACTTATCAAATTCCTGGCTTTTGACGGAAAATTAGAGAGGTTACTTTGAAGGGCGGAAGTTGCTTATCGAGATGTGAAAGCTTCCCTGTTACCGATGGGAACAAGGCTGAGGAGATTCAGAACTGTGGGTTGCTTTCATGATGCAAATATAGATCTTCTGACTCCGACCTTCAGTTAATGAGCGCTACAGTGGGCCCGACCCCCTCTAAGGAATTTCGTTCGATAGAAGACGCTGAGTCAAAGCTACTACTGATGGATCTATCACAAGAAGTAGATCCTACAAGATATAGGTCGCACGTTCGAAGGTAGGGGGATATCCCATAGATTATTTGATGTGTTAAAAAATCTGCTACAGATCGATACACTCTGTCGCGCTCTTTACAGCGTTTGGTCTACGCATTGATCAGCTAGATGCTGATCATTTAAATTTCTATCATTCAATCGAGAAATGCAAGTGACTTGAAGTTTTGTATTGTACTAAAGCCCACCCCAGCCAGTTTTTTTCAGGTTTTGAATTGCTTCCCTGCTTTCGTATTCAAGCACCGCTGACATTGATGTTGTCATGTCTATTAGATTCTCGTGAGTGCTGGGTTTCGTAAACAAATTAAACCGATATTGATATTCTGGTAGTCTTCCAGGTAATCGTGTAGTTGATCATGTCTGTGCTCCGTTTGACTAGCTTCATGGTATTGCTGATAATATTCTAAATTAGTTTCCCATATTATCAAAGTTTCCTGTAATTGCACTGTTCAGACCCTCAAACGATCACCAATGCTTTATATTTAGGTTCTTTCTCGGTGGATTTGCCAGGAAGCATTGGAACAAGGTCGTGCAGAAGAACGATTCTTTCAGCGCTGTCTTGACCAGGCAAAAACAACATCTTCAAAAGGCAATGCACTTTGGGGATTGAGCCGGCGCGCACTGGAGAGACAAGAGCGATTCGGCTATACTGATTTAGAGATTGCCATGATTTCTGCATCCCCCTATTCTGCGGGAGTGACAAGTGTGCGTCTTTCAGTTCCAACAACACAGAGCACTCTCCGACCCTTTATAATCCCAGACTTTTGGGACGTATGAAGCCTTCCTTCGTACGTAGTCGATCTTTGAAAGGAGATAAATAATCACATTTCTATATTAGTGGCCGTTCTCTCACATCCTCGTGTTATGCACACAGCACAGAAAGAAATTGATGCTGTGGTGGGATTGAACAGGATGCCAGATTTCCAAGATCTAGATTCCCTCCCATATATTCGTGCCATTGTCCAAGAAACTCTACGGTAGGTCTTTACCTTGCACGTTTTCTATGGCATCTCAGTAATAAACTTGATAGTTGGCACCCTTTTAGTCCCCTAGGCCTCCCGCATGCCGTAATCGAAGACGATATATACGAAGGAATGCTCATTCCCGCTGGGAGTACAGTTATCGCTAACATCCAGTATGTCGACTTTCTTTCACTTGCGATTATGCCTCAATACCTTTTTTACAGCGTCATCACGAGAAATACCAAGGTCAGGACATCCTCTTTAAGTTTAAGGAAAAAAGACCATCAATGTTCCTTGTAGCTTTTCCCGGATCCCGAGGAATTCAGGCCCGAACGATTTCTGGATGCCACTGATCCTCTTCTCAAGAACTTTAACATGGCCTTCGGCTTTGGGCGTCGCATTTGTCCAGGTCAACATGTAGCAACAGACCAATTGTTTATGATGATATCCAGGTGAATAACAGTGTAGTTGTATGATGTGAATATCTTAACTTCATCACCAGGATCCTATGGGCATTCAATATCATGCCACTGAAGGACGGTCCAAGTATCTCCGACATCCAAGCTCGACATGCATTCTGGGGTTCAGCGCTGACCTTCCCTTATGAACTCGTGTCAAGGTCCGATCGTGCACGTTTTCTTATAGAGGAGCAAGCTGCTATTGCAAGGGAGGACATCAAAGGATGGAAAGCTATTCAATTATAAAATATGCTTTGAATAAAACCTGATTCCTTGTTTTCCGTGGATTTTTACAATGGTGGTATAATCATTCCAGACATGACGATGAATAATCAGGTAATTATGTAATTGCGTACACAATCATTATGTAAGTCTTAGGACTACACAGTCGGGTCATGATCAGGTCATTGGCTGATATCTGCCCGAAGTACCTCGTCATTAATTTGAAACAGTTATCTCATTGTCGTCGTTATTGAGTTGAGACAAAAATCATCAGCCATGTCTTTGAGCTCACAAAGCTGAATACACCTTGCAATCCTGTGTGTGAACATAGACTGAACCTTTGCAATGTATATTTTTAGCACTCCCAAAGATCATGTTTCCATATTTAGACATTTCTGATATTCTCCTTTCAAATTTGACTGACATGATAGCACCTGCCAGGAATTTGAAAGATTAGTAAGTATCTAGAATGGGTACATTTGGTCAATTCCTTATGCATATTCCAAAATTACCATATATGGCAGGATCCATATGCAAACTCTTGGCGGGATGTATCTGATGATGTATTTGACCAGGGAAGTGGTTGCCTGCAGATACATGACTCCTTTCACCCAAGGATCACAGAGGCTTCTATGATATGGACAGTGGCTATGACAGTATAAGAGTATTTTTCAGGTGAGCAGGTGGCAGACAAGACATGGAGGTTCTACCCTAGGTGACCCAAAGTCTATGTCATAACGTTAGTGGATGATGCAAAAATGGTATTTTAGATGAGAATAATAATAAAATGTGTTTCTGATGGGAAAAGGACTTTACCAAGGATGATCATATGTTCCAGCTGTCTACCATATCTTTATCAGCCATCCTCTAGGGCACGTCCGCTAGCCAGTGTTCGACTCCAGCGTATGCGCCAGACTTTTTAAGGGAATTCGAGAGGGTTCTTACCCCCTCTCATGCGCCGATTATGTGGGTAGATAGGGAAGGGAGAAGAGGGAAGGCCTCTTCCAGGATACAGCGGTAGTCTTGTCATGTAGGATATAGGTGCGGTTTGTTCCAAACTACAGGTAAGGATTACCTATGTACCCTTGCCCTGTGCGACATTGTCGAAGGTGTCCAGATACTTCTCACTTTACCTTCCGGTGTCTCAAGTGTAGTGTTAGTTAGAATTACGATGGAAAATGGCCGGCCTGGAGGTAACGGTCCTGTTGAGGGTGCCTTTATTTATCTATTGGCGCGACATAGCAAATGAGTTTTATCTCGGTCAGAGGAGCCGGGGAGGACCGAAGCTGTCCCGAAGCTGTCGTCGCTGCTTCAGCGAATAGGGCACCATCCCAGGATTAACAAGTGCAACCATGATACCTTGAACCATGCAATAACATTGTGATGGAAACCGTAGACCACTCACTGGCCTTGTCTTGGCGATGACAGAGGAGATAGTGATTGAAGGCAGAGGATTTTAGTCGCAGTCCATGCACAACGCATGGTGACTGGTGAGCCAAGTAACTCGGCAGCGTAAATTGCACTTCTCATTGTATCATAAAGGCCTCTCCGCCCTAGACATCCCACTGCGACTGCTCGAAGGCGTCGTCGCAATGACCCTGCTCTGTACACCACGACTTGGTTGTTGCCCCGCTGTTCTGACGACGTTCTGACGATTCAAGTCTTTCGGCGGATACATAAGCAACAGGGAAGAGAACTAGGCAGAGATCGTTTATGACATAACTGCCGAACATAGCGGCCTGCTCCGCTGATATGTGGATACAATTCAGATCCCAATTTCATTGTGACACTAGCTAGACCATGTAAAATGTTCTATGCCCATTTCAGACTCCATCTCGTAATTGCGAGATGCTTAGGCTATTTCCCCAAACCACGGCCGTAATCACTGGCAAGCGGGGAAATTTATTCCCCAGGTGCAGAGGGGACTATGCGACGATGCCCGGCAATCACCTTCGCCTGAACTTTGAGACGATCTATCGTGTAGAGGCTTCTGCAATCAACCTGTAGCGCGACTTCTCCCGAAAGAAATCTTCATTTGTCCGAGTCGGT
>Ga0153932_1000443_pt1 | contig 11588 bp, 11 predicted proteins | sample TSNJ016MetaG_FD_102273 | JGI IMG/M metagenome (GOLD analysis project Ga0153932, IMG submission 102273) | Attine ant fungus gardens microbial communities from New Jersey, USA - TSNJ016 MetaG | ecosystem: Host-associated > Fungi > Mycelium > Unclassified | place: USA: New Jersey, Wharton State...
ACGAAGTCCGTGATCTTTACGGAAGAAGGCCTGCGCGAGTCCGAGCGACTTTTTAATCAGTACTTTGTCATTCCGGAAAGAACAGGAAATTGATTTAACGAACTTCTAACTCACGACACTAGCCGAGCGTCTTCGAGTTCCTGGACCGCGGCAGTCAGGCGCGCAAACTCTAGCGCGGAAGCTTGTCGCTCGCCTATGGCGGTGAAACGCGCCTCTATTGCAGCAGACGCAGCTTGCACTTCGCGAGCGGCCTCGGCCACCCTTGCCAGCGCCGCAGCCTCGCGAGGATTTGAATTTCCAGCTTTCATGTTTGCATGTGTGGAATGTATTGCCGCGTCACCGTCTCGCCTAACGCTGAAAGTCGGCGGCCTCCAGGTGGATGGAAGCGACCCCGAGTCGACGCGCCTTTCGTTCGGCGACAGCAGCGATTCGCTGGCGTCCGTCATTGAAGATCTTCAGTAAGTGTGCATCGTCCGCGCCAGGCTGAAGCCAAAAGTAGTGTTGCAACGATTCGCGTGAAACCGTGCATTTCACGACCCGACCCGCCGCGATGAGTTCGAAGGCGACCGCAAGTCCGCCGTCAACGACGGTGGCTTCGGTCGAATTGGTTGCGTTCATTTCCATCCTATGCGAACCGGTGATCCTCTAACCCGTGCCGACATACCTGAAGCATTCGCTGAACGACCGTACCGGCCAGGTACAACTTCATGTCGCCCGTGACGAGACCCTAAAGTCAGCTCGTTGCGAAGCAGTCGCCACGCCGAGCAAGTCGCGCGACGCAATTTGCAACGCTCGCGGCCCAAGGCGAATTCGATCAAGCCACAGCAAACTCAGCCGGTTGCACGACAGCCACGGCCGACAGGAGAACGTCACGTGATCCATACGCCAGTCACTGGTCAGCGCGTAGGTCGCCACCGCCGTGACGACGAGATTACACACGAGGTCAGCACGCGCGCCGGGCAATCGGCTCATTTTACGAGTTCTTATATGTCCACTTTTGCAATTTAACACCGAATGAGACTCGCCAAGATCCGGCGTTTATTCAGCTGGGAGCAATCGCTCATGCGTTACCTCGCCACAGCGTTTTATAGACTGCGACGCTCAACATCGCACCACGGTTCGTCGGATCAGAAGTGCTGCACACAGCGCGAAACCCATGAGTCAGCGCTCAACCCGCCACCAGAACGACAGCATGCAGGTTTGTTTACGGGTACCAGCCTATCGAATCAAAGGTAGCAAATGACGGTTTCACTAACGCGACTCGACACCTGAAGTGCCGAGTGCCCTGGCAGCAACGCGGGGCTTCAAAAAGCGATCGGCGTATCATTTTGAAAATTGCGGAACCGCCAAAGCGTGCATCGTGAAAGCGTTGCTCCGCTCCTATTGAATAAAAAAGAGCCGTAGATAAATGACGCAGGCTTTAGCCACGTTCCATCTCAGTCATGGACCCAAAAACCGACCAACCCTTGACTTCTTGCCGGGCGCCCTCATTCCGCCAAACGCCATCGCGCCCGTCACGAGAATCGTGAAGCATCGGGCCATTGGCGTGGGCTGGCTCGAGGGTGCAGGTCCACACGACCTTCACTCGGTGGCAGCGCGTGTAGCCACGCTGATAAAGAGCTCGGACCCACCGTGCTGATAGGACATTCGGTAGGCACGCCAATCGCGGCGCTCGCCGCTGCGATCGATTTACGCTCTACAAAAAGCAACGTGGTGGGTCTCGTGCTGAGCAATAGCGGAGCGAATACTAAGGGACATGGCGATGTTGAATCAGTCGTTGAGCGCGTCCTTCAGACATGGGCCCCGCCGCTATGGAAAGCCATGACCGAACGCTCGCTTGGAAGCGTCTGCCCCGCCGAGCTTGTGGACTCATTTATGACGTATCCACGCCGCCTTACTGGTGAGGCGACCGTCGAGAGCTTGCGTAGTTTGCAGCACACTGACCTCACAAGCATGCTCAGTGAACTATCACCCTTTCGCACGGCGGTGGTCCATGGGAGTCGCGACCCGGTTCGCACCTTGTCCCATGCACAGAGCCTAAGCGACGGCATTCCGGGCTCGAGACTTGTGATACTTGAAACGCGCCATACGTCGTGCGTGGAAGCGCCCGGGGAGTTCGCAGAGGTAATACGCTCCGTGATTGAACAGGGCCAAAAACGCCCGCGCCGGAAGCGCGGCTTAGCTGTTGCCCCGTCAGAACCAAAAAATGTCTGCGCGGGGCATTACGGCACCGGATCAATGACTACCCTTCCCTCTTTCTGTCTCGCACGCTAAGCGTCGCGGACCGTCTACTCAGTTCCTTTGCGCAACCCACGCGGGCGGTGGCTGGACAAGCTTGGCGTCCAGCGCAAAGCCCAGTCTGTTCAGCTAAAATTCAGAAACACAGGGCGCGTGAACGATGCCGCCCTGCCGAACATTGGAGGCCCCATCTCAAGGTAAGCTTTCAACGACTTCGGTTTGCTCGCCAATACGGGCGACCTGACATGTCATCCAACGGCCGCCCATTTCTGATCGATTAAGCGCAATTACCCTCTTGGCCTGAGTTCTGCCTCGGCGCATAAGAGTGCCTATGCTGCCGTCACCGGATCCCTCTTAAAGCGCTGTGCCTCGACACGCGTCGCATCACGTTTGAGACGAAAGCTTACTGCCCGTTTTCTGGGATTTCTACTTGATTGCCTATGAATTACTTGTCATCGCAAACGGTGCCGACCTACTTCTGTTCGACAACAGCCACGTAAATCACCACATCCACGCTGTCGAAATCTTGCTGGGTGCCACAGCTGGGTGGTTCGGAGTTTAAGTCCGTTGTTAATGCCAGATGTCCGCAGAAACTCCTAGTGCTCGATAACTCCCAAGCCCGGCTGCCAAAGGGCACTTTTCTCGGGCATTTTGCAAGTAACGGTTAAGCGGGCGGAGTACTGCCGCGAAGTTCTGTGACTTGCAAAACACGTTCGTTGGCGCAGTCTCAATTCCCGCGTGATACACGGAAGCGGCTTTTTTGGCCGTCGATTTGCTTGAGCATCGCGACCACTGCTTCAGTTTTGCCGATAATTGTATGAACCTACTCCGCTACCAGAACAGTAACAGCGTCTTCTGCTATGTGCGTCGCGTACGCATAGCCTTTCTGAGTTCGCCGGCGACAAACGGGATGAACGTGTTGGAAACATCGGGAAAGCTCAAAATGTTGGCCTCGGTAACCTGGGCCGGCTTGAGATTTTGACGTTCAATGGCGCGTACACCCATAGTGCTTGACGCGACGAACTTGCGGACCAATTCTTCACGTGCAATCTTGTCTGCTGCGTTAAAGAATTCGCGTGCCAAGCGAAGCTCTTCCTGTCGACGGTGGTCGTCTGCCGCAGTTGCTGCCGCCAGACTGGCTTCGATCGCCTTTTGCCTCTCAGACTTAGATTCCTTTTGATCCACAGACGCTTCGACCAGTTTAGCCTGAATCAACTCGATCTGTTTATCGGCTTCGGACACGCGGTAATTGTCTGAAAGGGCCTTCATCATGTACCCCGAAGCAGTCTTAATCTTCTCGCCTTGCCGTATTTTCCACCGGGTGTATTCGATTGCCTGCTGAATACGCTCATCAGTCCAAACCGCGCGGTTCTGCGCGATCCGCTCGAGCTGACTATCAGATAGCGCGAATTCTTTTTGGAGCGTCATGAAGAGCGCTACCGAATTGAGCATGTCCGCTTTGGATGCGATAGCGGCCTCCTTGCGCTTCAGCCTAAAGCGAATCTGATCTTTCTTTCGTGACCCAGGTGTGCCGGCACGCGTCTCATACGACATCTCGATGTCGGACAGCTCGTTAATTTGGCTGATGGCCGGCTCGAGGTAGTCGCGCTTGAAGTATTTGAATTCAGCGTTGTTTGCCCATGACTTCCCGGGCAGGTTTCGAACTAAGTCCAGGGATAACCATTCCGTCATCCCGTTAGGAACAGTGGGTAATACATGGTCATAAATGCCTCGAGCGTAGATGAGCGTAAATTTCGAGGTGATCAGTAGGCTAGTCCAGTAGGAGTTCTCGGGGTCTTTGATGAGCCGCTGAAGCTCGACTGGCACGCGGAATCGAATCCGGCCATTCCTAACGCTGACCCGGCCAATCAACTCCAACCAGTCTCCCTCTTCATCGTGCACCGCAACGTCCGGACCATTGGCACCTTCGGCGGCCTTTTCGTCTCCGGACTCCGTTGGCTCCTCCAGCATTCGGCCTTTCGCATCGACGGACACCACTGGGGCACTCATAACCTCGAGCATGGATGATTTTACGCTGCGGATGACACTCGAGAAATGCTTCTTATTTCTGCTGTCATAGCGCATCAACCATTTGAAAAAACTGAGCGTCACGTCATAATTTTCTTGGATATCAGGGTCTTGCGCCACGATGAAGTAGGCTGCATCAACGAAACGTCGAGCGGACAGGCCTAAACCGATAATCCGGGCGAAGACGCGATTTTTTTGGTAGCCAATATCTTTATCAGGGGCAGCTTCATCGATAGACTTTTGCGCCGGCGCCATCTCGACGAATAGGTCCAGAGCGAATTGAAGGGGGGTCACTCGCCGCGTTACGCTGCTGGACATACCGGATCCTTGGAAATTTCAGCAGACTTTAGGATAAGTAAAGGTGAGATGTCAACGAGAATCTCTCACCTTTGTAAATACTATGACCCGCGCACACTATCTCTCACCTAACGCACACTGACTCTCACCCCTGTCACAGACCGTCGCGGCTTAAGCCATTGAATTAAAACTATTTGTTGTTGTTATTCACAGGCACGAGGCGCAAATCTCTCACCTCCCACGTTGAACGGTACCTCTTCTCACCTTCCCTATCCGTGTATCTCCCTTTCCACGCGCCCAAGTCTCACCTGTCTTGCACACTATCTATCACCTTTTGCACATGAACTCTCACCTTTCGTAGGTTAAGTCGTTGATTAAATGGGATTTCGATTTGCCTTGTTAGTTTGTTAGTTCGTTTTTCTTATAAAACAACTAACGAACCATTGGGCACAATTCGACGCTCGTCTCAATACGTCCGATGTCAGTTGAAGACGATTGCAGCATTCCAACTTGCATTCGCGTATGCGCAAAAGCTGCTGCTACCTGCGGCGGGTAGCCTCCAAAGCCGACTTGCTGACCCTCTCGATAGTACGGAATCACCTTTAGAGGTTGTGGCTGTCGTGGGCGGTGCCCTTCTTCCCCAATGAGGTGAGAGATTGTGTGCGGGAGACCCATGTCCTCAGTACCGAGGATAAAGCTTGCACATAATCTCTCACGTTTGGCTCCGTTTAGGCTGGACAGCGGGGCGCGACTGACCGGCGACGTTGAAATGATAGGTGAGAGATTATGTGCAGAATTTCCTGACCTGACCTCTCGAAAAAGCTTCACTGCACACGATCTCTTGCCTTCGAGCATCCTGAACGGAAGTGAAAGTAAAATGTAATAAAAAGACAGTTCTACATCGATCTTCTCTAGTAATCGCTGGCAATCCGCGTTCAATGTTCCATTTCTCAGTCAGTCGCCGACACTTGACTGCACAAAATCTCTCACCTTTCGGCGTGAGTTCATCTGGAAGCGCCAGTTATCCACCCCAAAGGTGAGAGATTTTGGCGCTGGATCGGCTCGAAGGATAGGTCGTGGAAGCCTGAAAAAATATGCGTTCCCCCAAGTTTTTGACGTATTGAGCGCCAATATAGAGTTGTTTCTGCATTTTTCCTGTATTCTCCATTTAGCTTATTTTTCCAGGATAAAATCAGAAATGGCAAATATTAGCCAAGCGATGCCAATAGACAGAACGGTGACGTTGGAGGAAATCTCGGACTTCGCAGATGTTGTCACGGATTACGCAGGTGAGTTGCGGAACCAGATTCTTGCGCCGCGGCCACGGAAGGCTGCTCCGGTATTCACTACGGGAGAAGTGGGCGAACTTTGTGGTTTGACCCGGCAACAGGTTCAGTATTTGGCCACAAAAGGCGATGGCGTGCTACCAGAAGGTCAGTCGACCGGGCCAGGGAGAAGCCGTAGCCGGCTCTTCACATTAGCCGAAGCAAGAAACTGGGTGCAGAAGGTGTCGGAGATTTATCAAACACCGCTGGTTGCGGGGCCGAGCGACTTTGAAGGAAAAGTGCTTGTGACCTCTCAACTGAAAGGCGGCTCTGCCAAAACCACCACAACGATGTGCCTTGCGCAAGGGTTGAGTCTGCGCGGGAGGAAGGTCTTGGTGATTGACCTTGACCCGCAAGCTTCCCTTTCAGAGCTGTGCGGTTTGTACGCCGAGAAAGAAGTTTTCCCGGACGACACTGTGCTGCCGTATATCTACGACCAGAAGGTCGAGGGCGGCCTGCTCGGTAAAGTCCAGACGACCTATTGGGATGGTTTGGACATTATCCCCGCCCATACGGAATTGGTCGGTGCTGAATATCATCTGCCAGCCATGCAGATGAAAATTCCTGGCTTCAAGTTCTGGCAGGTATTGCGGGACGGGCTTGCGCCATTACGCAGGCACTATGACTACATCATCCTCGATACGTCACCCTCTCTCTCGTACTTGAACCTTAATGCCTTATTGGCCGCGGACGCGATGGTCATGCCAATGGTGCCGGAGAATCTTGATTTTTTCAGTTCGCTTTCTTTCTGGCGGCTTTTCTCTGACGTTGCCAAATCCTTTATTAAATACGAAACAAATAAGAAATACGACTTTGTATCCGTATTGCTGACGCGAGTGAATTACAGCAATACGTCCGCGGCCCCTGTTGTGCGCACATGGGCACAGGGCGCATATCGTCACTGGCTTTCCCAGTTCGAGGTCCCCGCGAGTTCGGTGATGAGTTCGGGCGCTCTAGCGTTCACTACCGTTTTCGATATCAGCAGCTCGCATAGCCAAGCCAAATCATTGGCGCGGATCAAACAGCCGTTGGCTGACTATTGCCGGTGGGTTGATGATATGTTCGTTCAACAATGGAGGCCAGCGCAATGACCAATAACAGCAATATCCGGGACCAGATGCTGGCCAAGACGGCAAGTATTCGGTCGACAGCTGAAAGAACGCCAGACGCAAGCCGGCGCGCAAGTCGGACCGAGACCGCGCCCGGTATGGCTGGAGCGTTAGCCGCAGCCCAGTTGCGTGTACAAGAGCTGGAATCGACGGGAACTACGTCGCAGGTTTCGGTGACCGAAGTTGTTCCTAATCCTTGGCAGCCGCGCCGAGTTTTCAATGAAGTGAAGCTGGCAGAGCTGGCGGAGTCAATTCGAGAAGTTGGACTGTTACAGCCTATTGTTGTGCGGCGGGTTGAGTCTGCGTATCAAATCGTTGCGGGCGAACGTCGCTGGCGTTCCCATAAATTGGTGGGAATTGAGCATATCAAGGCGGTGGTGATTGAGTGCTCTGACCAAGATATGGCCGTTATGGCCTTGGTTGAAAACATCAGCCGGGACGACCTAACGGATTACGAGGTTTCTTTGTCGATTCGGCAGACGGAGAAAGAGTTTCCAAACAGAAAACGCCTAGCCGAAGCCCTCGGGCTTTCTCGCTCGGGTCTCTATCGTTTTTTCTCGTTTGAGAATCTACCTGACTTCATTAAGCAGGAGTTGGACTTGAAACCTGGATTGATTGGCGGGCATACAGCAGATGATGTGGTTTCGGTCTTGAAAAAGCATGGGGATGCAGGTTTGAAAGCGGCTAGGGAACTTTGGCCGCAGGTACTCGATGGGCAACTAAACCAAGGCAGATTCGCGTCCGCAATCGTATCCCTTGCGACCAAACCTAAGGGTGGCGCCAAGGCGAGCGGGCGTAGTATCGATAAGTTTTTCGCGGGAAAAGCGCAGGCCGGGAACATTACAAAGGATGTCACCAATTTTACGGTGAAAATCAAGACGAATATGCTGACTGACGAGCAAGAGAAGCAAATTCGCGAGGTAATCGGTAATCTTTTTTCAACCCAACCTCCTGCACATTAACCCCTAAGCGGCTTCGATCTATACCAGAGCTGCGCTTTTAGCCGAGCGGTTGGCGCCTCCGTTATTTTTCGTTTCCTTCACGGCCCGAGGATGTTGGTGTCCCCAGTGGGGACACTCTTGGATTCACAATAACGGCAACATCCGAGCGGATTTCTTCGCTGTTGCATCGACTCAGTTGGGGACCACGAGAAGACAGGTTCTCACGCCGCACTCCTAACACCATTCTGTCCCCAGCTGATGTTTTCTCAATGGGCAGGCCGTCGCATTGAGGCAGGCCGGCGCCGGGCGCTTAAGTCAAACCGCCTTCCCTATGGCCCTGGTTTGGTAGGTGTCCCCAATGGGGACACGTTGGGCACAACGGCTGCGGCAGGAGTTCGTCGCACCACACGAAAATGGTCGAAGCAATGCAGCTCTTCGGAGTTCGCCGGTTCTTAACTCAGCCTTCGGTTTAGGGGCAAGTGCTCCGCGATTTTATCTCGTTATCCCGTTTTTATCGACGCGGTCCAGCGCGGGTGAGCGTAAATGAATGACCATAAGATCTAGTAGCCCCACGCTGCCGGCAGAAGTTGGCAACCCGCGATCGAGATCTGATGAAGGCGTTTATGAAGGACGCGCCGCGGAAGTACTCGAATCCGAGAGGTCGGACCTATTGGGCGAGCCAACAAGCAAACGGAGACGCGCAGCGGTTACAAGGCAGGGGTCTGGCCACGCGTACTTGCAATCTGAAGCCGCGCCACCGACATAACGAAGTCTCGACGGCTTTGTTCGAGCGCTACGCGCGCATCGAAAAAGTACCCTTATCCGTGCTAGCCGAAATTGCGTATAGAGCGTGTCCACGCGAAGGTTGAAGGTGATTAATGAAGAACTGTGTGGCTACAGCTTTTAGGTCCCGGAGATCCCGACAATCAACAAGCCCGGACACGACGCCGGCGAAGTACGCGTAACGCCCGTTTGACGAGGATTATCCATCTCCGGAGCGTCGACGCTCGCTACGAGAATGGGGTAGAGGTCATCCGTAAGCGCACGGTGCTGATCGCCATTTGGCGTCAACTAGGATGTCAACCGCCAAGTGTTGGCCGTAGCTTTCGCAGACGGAGAAAGCCTGTCAACCCGAACGGAGTTTCTGCTGGGATAAAAAACGTGGCTTCTCGGGCGTTGGGGGATCGCCGCCGCGGACGACCACGTTGGACAAAAGAAAGCGATCGGCGAGTTTGTTTGGTCCCCCTGGGAGCGCTGCTAACGGTTACTTCCTTCGCAACGTCTTGGAGTACCTGCCGCGTGAGGCCGATGATGACTGCTTGCACGAGATCACACGGTTGTGCAACCTCGCGATCTGCAGGCGATCCAGTGCGTTCTGGCCGTGTCGATCGGCATAGGCAACCGGCAAATTCTTGACGCTGGTTAAGTAGGTCAAGGGCAATATCACCAAAGGCTGTGACGTTTGCCGATAGCCGCTCTACATCACAAGCATTTGAAATCGGACAACATACCGGAGGGACCAAACGAGGAAATCTTGCGCCGACCGTTCATATCCTCCTGAACGACGCGGCGCGCCAGCGTTCGGTCAGGCGCTATGTTGCAAGAAACATGGGACGCGAGTGGAAAACCGCCTAATCTGAGCATTGCTTAGCTAGTCGAACGGAAATACCTCGGCGAATGCCCAAGCCGTTACAGTCAAAATCCACCAGCCTGCTTGGACAAGCGTAGGTCCGACAGCGTCCCATTAGATCGATTACGCTGGTGTTACATCGGCATACGCGGTCTCGTTTAGGCGCTAGGTTCGCGCTCATGCACGCGATCAAGTGAGCGGTCGACGCTCGCGGTGAAATGAAAGAAACGGCACGGAAAACCCGGCCTTCCAGTTTATTTAACAGCACGCGCAACCAGTGACAGCGGACATTGGGGCTAGCTATTGCGAGCATTTAGACCATACCTGTTCGCAATACCAAGTTTCTAAAGCGACACATGCTGTTAATGCGAACAAAGAAGATAGAGGCAGGCCCGCGTCAAGAAAAACTGTTTCTGACCAAGATTTGCAACTAACCGTCAATGTCAGTTCACCTTTGAATTGAGGCGCGCGCAGGATTGGCCCAAAGCCGCCCCTACTGTTATTGAGAACGTCCATCGTGGTGCTTGGTACGTATGCATCCGCATCCTTCAAGGCTTCGGGTCAACGATCGCCTGTGCAAGACGCGGTGACTCCAAATTGCAACCATCTTCGATGAGTTGTCAGGTGGGCATGTCGGATTAGCGAGTTTTATCAACTGCCTTCACCATGGCGAGATAGGCAGAACGCCCTTCGTTGATTTATCACCACTCTGCAGTCGTCCACCACATTCAGGTAAGGAGGGCGAAGAGCGCCGTCCGATGGCGTCCGCTGAGGGAAACATTCGTTCGAGAATTCGATTGGCCCCGTAAGGCGCAATTTAGCGCGGCGTTGAGAAGTACTTGAATGTAAGGTATAAATGCCTTACCGTGTAATTTTTAGGGAGGGCATGATGATGAGTACGTTAACCGTGACATCAAAAGGGCAGGTCACTCTCCGCAAGGATGTGCTGGACCATCTGGGGGTTCAACCCGGGCAGCGGATTTCGGTTGATAAGCTGCCAGACGGCAGGATAGTGGTCAGCGCTGAACACGCTAGCGAGCCAATCAGCGGGGTTTTTAACTTGCTCAAAAGAGACAACCGGCCCGCGCTTTCGATCGACGACATGAATGAGTTGGCTGCGAAAGCTTGGGCCGGCAAGCGATGAAAATCACAGCTGACACGAATGTCCTGGTGCGCGCCATGACTGGTGACGACGAGCAGCAAAGCGCGCTCGCGCAAGCGGAGCTCGCGGCGGCTGAACTTGTCGCAATCGCGCTGCCGTCGTTATGCGAGCTTGTGTGGGTCCTGTCGCAAGGTTACAAAATCGCGTCCGATGAAATTGCCAGCGCTGTCCGGCGCCTGACCAATGCCGCCAATGTTGTTGTAAATCGGCCAGCTGTCGAAGCCGGGCTTGCGCTACTGGACGCTGGCGGCGACTTCGCGGATGGGGTCATTGCTTACGAGGGGCGATGGCTGGGCGGCGAAACCTTCGTGTCATTCGACAAAAAGGCGGTAAAGCGGCTTGTGGCCCAGAGCAAGGCAGCGCGTCTTCTCGAGTGAGAGGGTAGGGATTAACAACACCCGCTAATCGAGGTCAAAACAGACGTTTGCGAGGGAGCCCTCGTCCTGATAACTATGATGATCATGCTGAGCGCTCGATTTCCGGGGTGCTGACCTGTCTCACTGCGATCGGGGTGAGCGCCCAGTGGCACTACTAGACATTAGGGGCGTAACGTCTAATCGATCGCCTGACAGCCGAACGTATCAACCGGGTCCAGTCGGCGGGGCGCCAGCCTCGGGGGATGATCAGCGCGATTGATCATTCGTTCAAGCGTGATTACGCATAGGGCAGGGTTTATCACACGCCCATACGCCCATTTTGAGCTGTGGTAATCTGTGCGCTGCAAATGCAACGCACTGGAGTAATCAGATGAAAACCGCCTCTTTGCCGTCGCTGCGAGTCGATCCAGAATTGCGCCAGGCCGCCGAAAGCGTCTTGCTCGATGGCGAAAGTCTGTCTTCGCTCATGGAGTCCTCGCTG
>Ga0153932_1000444_pt1 | contig 11542 bp, 9 predicted proteins | sample TSNJ016MetaG_FD_102273 | JGI IMG/M metagenome (GOLD analysis project Ga0153932, IMG submission 102273) | Attine ant fungus gardens microbial communities from New Jersey, USA - TSNJ016 MetaG | ecosystem: Host-associated > Fungi > Mycelium > Unclassified | place: USA: New Jersey, Wharton State...
ACGAGATGGACCGGTAGCCGATCGAGCGATAGCCGCCGTCGCCCTTCACGGTGCCGGGCGGCAACATCTGCACGCGGTGACCGTTCGACGATTCACCCGCGCAAGGCTTGATCTTGTCGTCCGCTATGCCGGCTTCGAGCTGCATGGACGCCGCCGTGAAGCAGCCCACCTGCATCCACAGGCCGTCGATCTTGTCCCAGCTATTAGTGGCGAGGATCTTCGACAACTCCGTCTTGGCGGTTGCCTGGCTCCACATACCGGTGCCTTCCGCGACGATCTTGATCCCCGGATACTTCGCGAACACGGCCTTCGCCGCCTCAGTGCGCGCACGATCCACGGAGGTACCCGGCACGCCGTTGATCAGCACGATATTGCCCTTGCCATTGATGGTCTTCGCGAGCCATTCAGCGGTGACGGTACCCGCCTGCTTCTGGTCGATCGTCACGTTATGGGCGCACGGCTCGGTCACTTCGCCGTCATACGCTGCCACTACGACGCCCTTCGAACAGGCGTTCTTGATGGCACGATTCAACGCGGTCGGAGAAATTGGATAGATCACGATGGCCTTTGCGCCGGCCTGGACCATCGAGTTGATTTGCTGGATCTGCTTCTGTGCGTCGGTGCCGGCTACCTGCACTTCCAGGTCGACCTTGTCCTTGAGTCCCGGCGTGACGGCCATGGCCTTGACCATGTTCGCGGCTTCCGTTTGCCAGTCATTGCCGACATAACTCATCGACAGGAAAATCTTGTATTTACCCGCTGCCGAGGCTTGCCCCGAGACGGCCAGCGTCGCGAGAAGCGCGGCGCTCAGCGCGAAGCGCGTCCCTTGACGGATGATGTTCGTCAATGCGTTCATGTCTTCCTCCGATCCTTCGTATGGTTATGTTTTGGTACTTTTCAACGCCTCTTTAAAAACCAGCACTACTAATCTTCAACGTGCTTCAGACACGCGCTGGCAGGCAGCTGAATGCCCGCCGATCCGGCCACCACATTCGGGTCGTGACCAGGAATAACGAAGTCAGCGAGCTGGCGAATACGCTTAAGCGATGCCAGTTCGGCCGCGGTCTCATGAACAATGCCCACCGGCACCAGATCCACGATGTTTTCCATGCAGCTTGCGCAATCGCCGGCAATCAGGACCACGCCATCGGCAGTATCCACCGCCACCGACTGGTGCCCCGGCGTATGTCCCGGAGTGGGCACAACGCGTACACCGGGTGCGATATCGGCTACACCGTGCACGAATTGCCAGCGAAAATACGCGAGCGGTTCGCGGCCGATCAGGAACTCCTGATAGAACGTCGACTGCGTCGGCAAGGGACGGCCGGCGTATTCCCACTCGCTTGCCTGGATCACGAAACGCGCGTTCTTGAAAAGCGTATTCCCACCGGAATGGTCGTAATGCAGATGGGTGTTGATGACAATATCCACGTCGTCCGCATTCCAGCCCACGTACTCCTTTAGCGCGCGTTCAAGCCGCTCTTCGGGCGCCTGCTCGCAAGGACAAACGAAGCTCGACACCCAGCCCGGATCGTGAATCCCGGTATCCACCACAATCTTCTTGTCGCCGCCCACGATTGCCGTGGACCACACCGGGACCTTGATCTGCTGGCCATAGTAGCGGCCATAGATCTGCGATGAACGGTCGACAGTCAGCCATCCCGTTGGCATTGCCACGACCTTGAGTTTCGACACAGCCACGATAGTCTCCATCGTCCAGGGTGGAAGGAGTTGCGCCCGCTCATGCACCTGCTCTGGCAGCCGCTCAAGCAGCCTTAGAAATTCGTGTTGGCCGCGCCCTTGAGCCCGAGCATCGCGCGCGCCTCGTCCGGGGTTGCGATATCCAGCGAGAGGCCTTCTATGACCTGGCGAATTTTCACGACCTGCGCTGCGCTCGATTCAGCCAGCTTGCCCGCTTCGATCCAAAGCGAATCCTCGAGTCCCACCCGCACGTTCGAGCCCTGCGCCACGCCCAGCGTAGCAAGCGGAATCTGATGACGTCCGGCACCGAGGATCGACCATACATAGTCGCTTCCGAACAAGCGGTCGGCCGTGCGGCGCATGTGCATGAGGTCTTCCGGATGCGGCCCGATACCGCCTAGCAGACCGAACACGCTCTGCACGAAGAACGGCGGCTTCGCGAGACCGCGGTCAACGAAATGCGCCAGGTTGTACAGGTGCGAGATGTCGTAGCATTCGTATTCAAAACGCGTACCGTTTGCGCCGCACGAAGTGAGGATGTATTCGATGTCCTTGAACGTGTTCTTGAAGATCAGGTCGCGGCTATTCGCCAGATGCTGGCGCTCCCAGTCGTGCTTGAACTCCTTGAAGCGGTCGAGCATGGGATAGAGCCCAAAATTCATCGATCCCATGTTCAGCGATGCCACTTCCGGCTTGAAGTGGTGAGCCGGTTTTAACCGCTCTTCCACCGTCATGTGCGGACTGCCCCCGCTCGTGATGTTGATCACGGCGTCGGTCTCCGCCTTGATACGCGGCAGGAACTGCTTGAACACGGCGGGGTCTTGCGTGGGCTTGCCGTCGTTGGGATCGCGTGCATGCAGGTGCAGGATCGCCGCGCCTTCTCGGGCAGCAGCGAGCGCTGCGTCGCCGATCTCTTGCGGTGTAACCGGCAAATACGGTGACATGGACGGCGTGTGAATCGCGCCCGTGGGAGCACAAGTAATAATGACTTTACGCTTGGTTGCCATGCTGTAAGCCCTCGTCGGATGAGAATAGCGTTCAGAGCACTTCTACGTTGCCGCACACCGAGATCGCCTGACCCGAGATACCGCTGCCTCCCGGCGAGCACAGGAACAGCGCGGTCGCCGCCACTTCTTCCGGCGTAGTCATGCGGCGCAGGGAAATTTTCGCGAGATACTCTTTTTCCATCTGCTCGTAGGAAAGCCCCAACTGTTGCGCGCGCGCGCCGATCACCTTTTCAATTCGCGGCCCCTTCACAATGCCCGGCTGGATGGCATTGACGCGGATGTTGTCCGGTCCCAATTCAATGGCGAGGCTTTTGGTGAGACCGACAACCGCCCACTTGGTCGCAGAATAAGGCGTGCGGTACGCGTATCCGAGGCGCCCCGCCACCGATGACAACGCGATGATCGCCCCGCCATCGCGCGCCTGGCGCAGCAGCGGCACCGCGCGACGTGCAAAGTAGAACTGAGCATTCAGATTCACGTCGATGGTCTGTTCCCACTCACCCGTGTCCATCTCGTCGATACCACCCGTGGGACCCGCAATTCCCGCGTTATTGATCAGCACATCGAGGCCGCCGAGCTGCGTGTTCACGTCGTCGAATACGCGGTCGACCGCCGCGCGATCCGACACGTCCGCGAGCGTCGTGGTAATCGCGTTCATCTCGGTGGTCCGTTCGGCTTCGTTGAGCGAGTCGATAGCTTGCTGGCTCGAGTCGCAGACATGCACGCGCGACCCGGCGTCGACAAAAGCACGCGCGATTACCAGACCGATCCCCGACGCGCCGCCCGTGACCAGCACGCGCAATCCCGCGTGCGGTTTCAACATTTGTAGAACCGACATGCTTTGTCTCCCTCGTTATTTTTGGCCCGGCTTTTTGGCCGAGGTCACAGGCCCATTCAACCGGCGGCCCGCGCTGCTTCCCTGCTCTGCAAGCGTTCCCGCAAATCTGCGGCCGCGCCGCCGATATCTTCCTCGATGCCCGCCCGCGCGCCTTCTCCGTCGCCCTTCCAGAGGGCATCGACAATCTTGCGGTGCGCCGCCATGGACAACCTCATGTGCGGGATATCGGGCGCCACGAGGTTCAGGAACGGGCCAATACGCATCCAGAGATTCTGGATCGTCGCGAGCGTCAGGTCGCTTGCGCCATGCGTATAGATTGCTATGTGGAATTCGAAATTGCTGCGCAAGTAGGCAGGTACATCGCCGGCTTCGACGTGCGCATCCATGGTGTCGAACACGGCTTGCAGCGCGTTCAAATGGTCCTTGGTCATGCGCGATGCCGCCCGCTTCGCGACGCAGCCTTCCAGCGCAATCCGTACGTCGCGCAGTTCTTCGAGCAGGTCGAGCGTCATGGGCGGCACCATCAGCGCGCGGCCTGGACCGTCGATCAACGCGCCTTCGGCTTGTAGCCGTGTGAGCGCCGCGCGCACCGGCATGGTCGATGACCCGACTGCCTCGGCCACCCCGCGCAAGCTCAACGCCTGACCGGGAGCAAACCGCCCTGTCATGATCGCCTCGCGCAACTGGGCGTAGACGCGGCCCGCCATGGTCTCGCGCGCCACCAGCTCGAGCGGCAGCGCGTCCGCGCTCGTTTCACGTGTTGTCAATTAAGCATCTCCTTACGAGATATGTGACCTGTGATCACACCTTGAGAAGAAGTTTGGTGCTGTTGGGCTTCTTAGTCAACCTTCAAGACGTAGGGGAAAACGCGACTTTGGTGGGCGCTTGGGCCAAGCTGGTTAGCCAAGGATGTTGGGAGTCGACGACCGCCTATGATGCGTCGCGACAACTCGCACGCGACGGTCCGCGTTCGATCGAGGTCGTCACGCGAATGATTTGCATGCGCTCAGTGCAAGTTCAATCAGTCCGGCTGCTTAAAGCCCCACCGCAGCCGGATTCATTTCGATATGCAGAACAACCAGCCACAACTTCGGGCAATCGGGCGCGATCTTGAGTGCCGGGTTGGTCTTGTCCACGGGTGTGATACAGCCCTTCTCGCGCGCCAGCAAATACGCGCGTCTTGCGTCTGACTGCAACCATACGCTGACGAGACCACACGTCAGGAAACTAAAAATGGTCGTGATGATAGTTGGCGCAGTCGGGTCCAGTTGCTGCACCGCGTACGCGAATGCCAGAGTCAGCACCTGGTTCGCCACGATAGCGACGCACACCACCTTCGCTATGCCCCGGATCCGCATGGCTGTATGAAGCTTTAACACGATTGGGTACTCTTTATTGGGCGCTGAAAATTGTTAGTTCGTCGCTTGATTACAGCAGGTCCAGTGTTAAACCTAAGCAGAGTTTCGGGCATGCCGTGTAAAAATTGTGTCAAGGCGATCTTGCAAGCGCGAGCTTGGCTGTATTGTCCGGCGGTGTCTGCAAGCTGGCCGAGAATTGCCTCATGCGAAACGCCACGCGTTGGGCATATCCCTTGCCACCGCCGCTGTATCGCTTGAGGGCGACGTCCAGGTCGCCGTTCGACGCGTCGAGATACTCACGCAGGATCGATGAACCTATCCGCACATTTTCAGCGGGCTCGGTCAGGTCGTTACCCGATGCAAATACCTGCGGATGAGCGGTCGGAAGGATCTGCATCAGCCCCTGCGCGCCGGCGACGCTAACGGCTTGCCGGTCGAATCCTGACTCGGTTGCAATGATCGCGAGCAAGAGCACGGGAGACACTGCATATTCGTTCGCCGCGCTGATCACCGCTTGTGCAATCAACGTGCCCTCATGCCGGGCTACCCGGAACTGCCGCCATAACATCGCGGCTACGTTTGCAACCTGCAGTGAGTCGCTGGGCGAGACTTCAACGCCTGCCGATATTTGCCCGTCCGGCACTAAGCGGTCATTGGCTGCGTCGGTTGCATCGGCTGCGTATACCGCGCTTGCGGTCACGAACAAAAACGCGCAGAGGGCAAGTTTCGCGCGCGATCGTCTTGGTTCTTTCGAATGATTCTCATGCATCACGGTCCCTTCTCGTTTGCGTTCGAGAAGGCTACGCCGTCCAGCATATCGACCGGGACGAAAGAGGACTGAACCGTATCAAGAACGCATCAAGACGCGGGATCTCAACGCCTACTGCGCACCCACAAGCCTGTAACCCACGCCGGTCTCCGTCACAATATGCACCGGCTGCGCCGGATCAATCTCCAGCTTGTGGCGAAGATGTCCCATATAGACACGCAGATAATGCTGGTTCTCCACATAAGCGGGGCCCCAGACTTCGCGCAGCAATTGCTGATGCGTGATCACTCGACCGGCATGACGTACCAGCGTAGTCAGCAGCCGGTATTCGATCGGTGTGAGATGGATCAGGTCGCCGTCACGCGTAACACGCCTCTCCGACAGATCCACCGACACCAACCCAAACCTGACCTGCGGCGTCTCCTGCTGACCGCCTCGGTTACGCCGTCTTAGCTGCGCACGAATTCGCGCGAGCAACTCCAACACACCAAAGGGCTTGGTCAGATAGTCGTCCGCTCCCGCATCGAGTGCAGCCACCTTCGCGTCTTCGTGAGTGCGTGCCGAGAGCACGATCAATGGTTGTTCGGTCCAGGTGCGCAGTTCACGAATCACATCGATTCCGTCCGTGTCCGGCAAGCCAAGATCAATGACGATAAGATCCGGCAACCGAAACGCCGCTTCACGCAAACCCTGCTGTCCCGTTTCAGCTTCGAACACGGTCATGCCCTGTGCTTCAAGCGTACTTCTTACGAAACGGCGAATCTGCTTGTCGTCTTCTATGACGACAATGGTCAACGTAGGCTCGCTCATGGAGTATCCGGATGCACGGCGGAGTCCGGTCCTTCGCCACCTTCCTCAGGAAGCGCCTCGAAGGGCGGCGTTTGATCGGCCGGCAATGTGAACCAGAACCTCGCGCCCAACACTTTCCCTTCACCATCCAACCTGTTCCCGGCGCCGATCTTTCCGCCATGCGCCTCGACAATCGCCCGGCAAATTGCGAGGCCCAGACCGATCCCCGGCTTGGCAGATTCCCTTTCTCCACGCGTGAATTTATCGAAGAGCGTTTGTTGTATGCCCGGCGCAAGACCTGGGCCGTTATCGTCGACGCAGACTCTCACGTAGCGCTCGCCCGACTGCTGTTCAACCGCTGCGTGAATAGATAGCGACGAATCGCGCGGCGTGTATTTCGCTGCGTTCTCAAACAGGTTGGCGAGCAGCCGTTCCATTAGTACTGCGTCCAGTTGTATCAGCGGCAGGTCCGCTGGGACGCGGACCTGCACCGGGTGTCCGGCGAGCGTGCGGCGGCATACAGCGAGCGCCGCGCCCACCACCTCTTCCAGCATCAACCACTGCCGGTTCAAGCGGATGCTGCCCGCCTGGAGACGGGCCATGTCGAGCAGATTCGTCACGAGCCCGCTCATGCGCAGCGCTTCCTCGTGAATTGCATGAACGAGTTCACGGGCGCTGTCAGCCGAGCCGTTGTGAATGCGCCGCTGCTCCTCAAGCACAGAAGCGAATCCGACGATCGACGTCAACGGCGTGCGCAAGTCGTGCGAAATAGCCGACAGCAAGGAGTTGCGCATGCGCTCCGATTCCATGTTGACCAGCGCATCCTGCGCGATCTCAACGTAGTGCACACGTTCTAACGCGAGCGCGATCTGAGAAGCGAACGTATCGATCATGCGTTGTTGTTCAGGTACCGCAAGCTCGGCTGCATGGGCGGTGATAAGCGCCAAGACCCCGCGTGTGCGCATTGGCGCCTTGAGCGGCAGATACAACGCATTGCTGGCCGGCAGCGTGTCCGTGCCGCGTCCCGCAGGTTTTTGTTGGTCATAAACCCACTGGCCGATATCAAGATCGAGATCAACGGCATCTAGCGTGAATTGCGGATTAGGATCATCGACTTTCTGGCGAACCTTTTCCGCACTATCGGGCAGCAAAATAGCGACCTTCGCCTGAAATATTTCCCCCACATGGCGGGTCCCGATTTCGATGATCTGTTCAGTCATCAACGCGCCGCCCAGTTCACGCGTCATCGCGTACATGGCGCCCGTGCGGCGCTCGCGTAACGATGCTACCCGCGCCTGACGTCGAAGATTCGAAGTCAGGTGACTGATCGTGAGTGAGGTCAGCAGCATCACGAAAAAGGTAAGCAGGTACTGCGTATCTGAAACGGAGAAGGAAAGCTGTGGCGGTACAAAGAAAAAATCAAACGCAGCGACGCTCACAAACGAAAGCAGTACGCCGGGGCCGCGTCCGAGCCGGACCGCGGCAAACACGACGCCGAGCAAATACAACATCACGAGGTTCGTGAGGTCGATATGGCGCGACAGCAAGCTCGCCAATGCCGTAATCGCAACGCCAATTGCGGCCGCGTAAAAATAGGCATTCGTCGAGGAGCGGGCTTCGCTACGGACAGCGGCAAACACCGGGTTACTTGCATCGCGCTCGCGGCTTTCCTTGGCCGCTTTTACGCCGACCAGCGTCACATCAATCTCGTGTGCATGATCCACCAGCGCTTCGGCAACGGGTCGATCGAAGATACGCCGCCAGCCCGGTGCGTCCGACGCCCCGGCCACGATCTTGGATACATTGCGCATGCGCGCGTACGCGACCAGCGTGGCGGCCGCGTCGGCGCCGTCAAGGGTCACGGTCTCCGCGCCTAGTTCGGACGCGAGCTTGAGGGCATCGAGCGTGCGTTTGCGCCATACGTCAGGCAGCCGCTGCAGCTTCGGTGTCTCGACATAAACCGCGAGCCAGTCCGCCTTGAGGCTAGCCGCAAGACGCGCGGCCGAGCGCACCAGCGTCGCGCTCTCAGGCCCGGGCCCGATGCAAGCAATCAGCCGCTCACGGGCCTGCCAGATCCGGCTAATGGATTGATCGGCGCGATACTCACGCATCTGCGCGTCCACGCGGTCAGCGGTCCGACGCAGCGCCAGTTCGCGCAACGCGATCAGGTTGCCCTTGCGGAAAAAATTCTTCACCGCGTTTGCCGCTTGCTGCGGCATATAGACTTTTCCGTCCCTCAACCGGTCGAGCAACTCTTCGGCCGGCAGGTCCACGAGCGTGACTTCATCGGCGAGATCGAACACGCGGTCCGGCACGGTTTCCCATACGCGAATGCCCGTGATCTGCCCGACAATATCGTTCAGGCTCTCAAGATGCTGGACGTTGACGGTGGTGTAGACATCGATACCGGCGTCGAGCAACTCGTACACGTCCTGCCACCGTTTAAGATGTCGCGCGCCCTGCACGTTCGAATGCGCGAGTTCATCGACGAGAATCAGTTGCGGCTTGCGTGCAAGCGCTGCGTCAAGATCGAATTCGGGCAGCTTGCGGCCGCGATATTCGTACAGCGTCAGCGGTACGGCATCCAGCCCCTCCACCAGCGCAAGCGTCTCCTTGCGGCCGTGGGTCTCGACAATCCCGACGACTGTGTCGACCCCTTCCTCACGGCGACGGTGGCCGGCCTGCAACATGGCATAAGTCTTCCCGACACCAGCCGATGCACCGAAGAAAATCTTCAGCCTGCCACGCTGCTTTTTCTCTTCGTCTTGCTGGATCTTGTCGAGCAGCTCGTCGGGATCGGGCCGGTCCATATCAGCTTGCGGGCTTCATTTCGTCAAGCGCCAGGTTCAGCTTCAGCACGTTCACGCGTGCCTCGCCAAGAATGCCGAACTGACGGCCGCTAGTCGCACGCTGAACCAGTGCGTCGACATCGTTGTGCGACAGCTTGCGTGCCTTGGCAACACGATCGATCTGATACGCGGCGGCTGCCGGGCTGATCTCGGGATCGAGGCCACTACCCGACGATGTCACGAGGTCAACGGGAATAGGCGCCGTGTTCGTCGGGTCCGCATCGTGCAACGCGCTGATGCGTCCTTTCACTTCGTCGGCCAGTGCCGGGTTCGTTGGTCCAAGGTTCGACGCACTCGAACCTTGCGGGTTATACGGGTTCGGCGATGTGGCCGACAGACGGCCCCAGAAATAGCTGGGTGCATCGAATTGCTGGCCCAGCAGGGCCGAGCCGACCAGCTTGCCGTTCCTCTCGATCAGGCTGCCATTTGCCTGACTTGCAAAGGCGGCGTGGGAGACCGCGGTGACCACGACCGGATAGACCAGCCCCGTCACGACGGTCAATGCCGCGAACAAAACGAGCACGGGTCGAAGGATATTTTTCATGATGATTCAATCCAGTTAGATTGTTAGGAGACCGATAAAGGCAGGCGTGCGCCAGATTCGCGCACACCTGCATCACGATCAGGCCCAGCCGCACGCCGTCAAAATCATGTCAATGATCTTGATGAACGGGAACGGCAGCAAGATCCCACCGAGGCCGTACACCAGCAGATTGCGGCGCAACAGTGCAGCAGCACCCAGCGGCCGATACTTCACGCCCTTCAACGCCAGCGGGATCAGGAACACGATAATCAGCGCGTTAAAGATCACAGCGGACAAGATGGCGGACGACGGTGACGTCAGATGCATGACGTCGAGCACGCGCAATTGCGGGTACGTCGATGCAAACGCGGCCGGGATGATGGCGAAGTACTTGGCTACGTCGTTGGCAATAGAGAACGTCGTCAGCGAGCCGCGCGTCATCAGCATCTGCTTGCCGATCTCGACAATCTCGATCAGCTTGGTTGGATTCGAATCGAGGTCGACCATGTTGCCGGCTTCCTTCGCCGCCTGCGTGCCGGTGTTCATTGCCACGGCAACGTCGGCCTGCGCGAGCGCCGGTGCGTCGTTGGTGCCGTCGCCGGTCATCGCCACCAGCCGCCCTTCCGCCTGATATCCACGAATGGTCGCCAGCTTCGCTTCAGGCGTGGCTTCCGCGAGGAAGTCGTCAACACCCGCTTCAGCCGCAATCGCTGCAGCCGTCAGACGGTTATCGCCCGTCACCATCACGGTCTTGATACCCATCTTGCGCAGCTCGGCAAAGCGCTCCTTGATGCCGCCCTTGACGATGTCCTTCAGTTCGATCACGCCCAGGACGCGTGCACCTTCTTCTTCGCGCCGGTCAGCGACGACCAACGGCGTGCTGCCGCGACGTGCTATTTCATCGACCGCATTCGACACTTCCTGCGGATAACGTCCGCCGTGACGTTCAACGTAGGACTTGACCGCATCGGCCGCGCCCTTGCGAATCTCGCGATCCGGCAAGTTGACACCGCTCATGCGCGTCTGTGCGGTGAAGCCCAGGAACGATGCGTGGAGCGTTGCCATCTCGCGTTGACGAATGTTGAAGCGCTGCTTGGCGAGCACGACAATACTGCGTCCTTCAGGCGTTTCGTCAGCCAGCGACGACAGTTGCGCCGCGTCGGCCAAGTCCTGCTCCGAGAGACCCGGAGCCGGCACGAAGCTGGATGCCTGACGGTTGCCCAGCGTGATCGTGCCGGTCTTGTCGAGCAACAGCACGTCGACGTCACCCGCGGCTTCCACTGCGCGGCCGGAAGTCGCGATCACGTTAGCCTGCATCATGCGGCTCATACCGGCCACACCGATGGCAGACAACAGTCCGCCGATGGTCGTCGGGATCAGGCAGACCAGCAACGCGGCCAGCGCGGTAATCGTCACCACGTGTCCGGCCTTTACTGCGCTGACCGAGAACATCGAGAACGGCAGCAGCGTGGCGGTTGCGAACAACAGCACCAGGCTCAGTGCCACGAGCAAGATGGTCAACGCGATTTCGTTAGGCGTTTTTTGACGCTTGGCGCCTTCTACCATCGCGATCATGCGGTCGAGGAATGCCTCGCCCGGATTGACCGTCACGCGCACCACGATCCAGTCCGACAGCACGCGGGTACCGCCCGTCACCGCCGTAAAGTCGCCGCCCGATTCGCGGATCACCGGCGCGGATTCGCCCGTG
>Ga0153932_1000445_pt1 | contig 11458 bp, 11 predicted proteins | sample TSNJ016MetaG_FD_102273 | JGI IMG/M metagenome (GOLD analysis project Ga0153932, IMG submission 102273) | Attine ant fungus gardens microbial communities from New Jersey, USA - TSNJ016 MetaG | ecosystem: Host-associated > Fungi > Mycelium > Unclassified | place: USA: New Jersey, Wharton State...
CACCAAACGGCTTCGCAAATCATTTTCTTCTGTCATCGGTGCAAATGCCTAAGTGTCCACGTGGACACGTAGCATCAGAGTGCAGCGATTTCTACACAAGTGCGTCGCTTATGGACCGCATACATTTAACCGACAGTGCGTTGCAAGAGGACATCGCGCGCAGCACCCGGCGACTGCTACAACTGGGAAAGGACATCTTGAGCGGGGGGCGCGAGCATGCCGATCAAGCGAGTCATCTGCCCTGAGCGGATGCGGCAAATTCCGGCGCACTTCAGCTGGGTCGATCACCGGCTGGTGCGCGAGCGGTATATCGAGCGCTGTGACGCGTGTGCCGCCGCGCTGTACCTGTTTCTGGTCACTGTCGCCGATGCCCAGGGCCTGAGCTATTACGCGGACACGTCGCTGGTGCATCGGCTGTCGATGGCGCCGGCGCGTCTGGAGATGGCCCGCAACGATCTGATCCGCATTGGCTTGATCGCCTGGCAAAGGCCGCTGTATCAGGTGCTGGCGCTGGATGCGCCGCCTCCTGAGTCGGCAGCGTCCCCGCGTGGCCACTCGGATGTGGCCACGCAGCTCGAGCGGCTGCACGCGGCGCTGGGCAAGCGCCATGCTTGACTATGAGGCGTACTGCAAGATCCGCGATTGCCATGATCGGCAGCACCTGACGATTACGCAAACGGCGCGCGCGCTCGGGCTACATCCGCAAACCGTGACGAAATGGCTCAAGGCCGGACAGTACCGGCCCCGCCAATCGCCCCCACGCGCGAGCCGACTTGATCCGTTCAAGGCGCAGGTGGTGCGCTGGCTTGACGCGCATCCGTACAGCGCACAGCAGATCTTCCAGCGCTTGCGCGAAGTTGGCTTTGAGGGCGGCTACACGATCGTGCGCGACTATGTGCACAAGGTTCGTCCGCCGCAGCGCCAGGCGTTCCTCAAGCTTGCCTTCGCCCCCGGCGAGTGCGCGCAAATCGACTGGGGCGAATACGGCTCGATTGGCGTCGGCTCGACTCGGCGGCGACTGTCGTTCTTCGTCATGGTGTTGTGCTACAGCCGCCTGATGTATGTGGAATTCACCGTGTCGCAGACGATGGAGCACTTCCTTGCGTGCCATGAGCACGCGTTCGCGGCCATCCATGGTTGCCCGAGGAAGGTGATGGTGGACAATCTGAAGTCCGCCGTGCTGCAACGCCTGGCGGGCGAGGCGCCAGTGTTCAATCCGCGCTACCTCGACGCGGCGCGCCACTGGGGTTTCGACATCGTTGCCTGCAACGTCGGCAAAGGCAACGAGAAAGGCCGGGTGGAAAACGGTGTTGGTTACGTCAAAAAAAATCTCCTCAACGGGCTCGAGCTATCCGAGTTCAGCGCGATCAACCCTGCGGCCCGACTCTGGCTCGACACCATCGCCAATGTACGCATACACGGTGAGACGCATCAGCGACCCGCCGATCTGTTCGCCGCGGAACAAGCCCATCTGAAACCGCTCAATCCAGTACCCTACGACGTTGCACGTATCGTGACGGTACGTGCGTCCAAGCAGTTTCGCGTGGCGTTGGACACCAACCATTATTCCGTACCGGCACAGTACGCAAGCGAGCGCGTGACGCTCAAAGCCTATCCCGAGCGGGTCTGCATTTACCACGACAACTTGCTGATCGCCCGACATGCCCGCAGCTACGATCGCCGCCAGGACATCGAGGACCCCGAGCATCCGAAGGCACTGCTCGCACAACGCCGCAGTGCTCGCGAACAGCGGCTGATGCTGCGCTTCCTGAGTCTGGCGCTCACGCTCAGGCCTATTACGAAGGGCTCGAGCAACGGCGTACCAACGCGCGGCAGCACGTGCGCAAGATCGTCGCGCTGAGCGAGATCTACGGCATTGAGGCTGTCGCGCGCGCCTTGCAGGATGGGCTCTCGTTCCACGCCTTCAGTTGCGAGTACATCGCCAACATCCTCGAGATGAAAGCACGCGATTTGCCTGAACCCGGCGCGCTGCACCTGATCCGCCACCAGGATTTGCTGGACATCGAACTCGCGCAACCGGATCTCTCACGCTACGGACCGGAGCAGCCCCATGACGACGAAAGCTCAACGTAACACCACAATCGCGCACCCGAGCGAACTCGCCATCGATCCGTTGCGCACGCAGCTCGCGGGACTACACCTGGGCTACGTGCTGCAACATTACGAGGCGTTGGCCACCGAGGCGGCGGCGCAGCACTGGTCGCATGTCGACTATTTAGCAAACCTGATCGAAGGTGAAGCGCATCAACGCGAGGATCGCAGTATTGCTCGGCGGGTCGCGCTCGCCCGCTTCCCGGTGCTCAAGACGCTCGATCAATTCGAATGGAATTGGCCCAGCAAGATCAATCGGCTGCAGATCCAGAATCTGTTTCGCCTGAACTTCATCGAAGAGCGAGCCAACGTGATCTTCCTCGGTGGCGTCGGGCTCGGCAAGAGCCATTTGAGTATCGCGCTCGGCCATACCGCCTGTCTGCGCGGCTACTCTGTACTCTTCGCCACCGCGGTCGATATCATCAACTCGGTGAACGCCGCATACGCGCATGGCGGGCTCAAGCGTGAACTGCGCCGCTACGTCAAACCGCGCGTGCTCATCGTCGATGAGCTGGGATATTTACCGATCGATAAACAGGGTGCCGACGCGCTGTTCCAGATCATCAGTCAGCGGTACGAGCATGGCGCAACAATCCTCAGTTCAAATCGGGCGTTTAAGCACTGGGCCGAGATCTTCAACCACGACAGCACGCTAACCTCCGCGTTGCTCGATCGCGTCCTCCATCATGCCGAGACCGTCGTCATCGAAGGCAAAAGCTATCGCATGAAAGACCAGAGTGATCCTGAACCCACCACTTGATCATCTCGCCATGGTGAGTTTCAAACCGTCCGTTTTACGTGAAATTGACGCCGCCGCTGACATCGGGCGACACCGTCAGTGTCAAACGAACTAAATCTGGGACGTGTTTGCCACTAAATTTGAGACATTCGTGATTTGGCTCGCTGGTCGCACCGGCGAGCGCTGTCCGACAACACTCTGCGGGAATAGCTTGCCTGAACGGTTGATTGGGCGGGTGCATGACGAGCGTTGCATTGTAAGCGATCCACCAAACCCAGACTGTTCAGGGCGTCATTTCGGTGGCTAAATCCTGGCGATGGAGATTCCACGGCAACAACGCTTCGATGGCCTCGACGGACTGGGCCGCTGGCAATTCACGCATCACCCGGCGCAGCCAGGTGTACGGCTCGAGGCCGTTGGCGCGAGCCGTTTCGATGAGCGAGTAGATCACCGCACTCGCGTGTGCACCGGCTGGTGTATCGCAGAACATCCAGCGACGCCTGCCTACGGCGAAGGGACGAATGCTGTTTTCGCAGCGGTTATTGTCGATGGGCAAATCGCCGCGCTCGGTGTAGCGCACCAGCCGGGACCAGTACTTGTGCAGGTACGCCAGCGCCTCACCCAGCGCCGTCTTCGGCGGCACCGTGAGCAACGTCGCGTCCAGCCACGCCCTGAGTTCAGCCAGGATCGGCACGCTGCGCGTCTGACGCGCGAGATGCCGTTCGTCATCGGTCGCCGCCTTATATTCGCGCTCGACTCCATACAACCGGCCGATCAACTCGATCGCCTCATCGGCCCGACCACGCTTGCCTTTGGGCTGCACCCGTGTCGCCTCGACGAAGCGCCTTCGCGCGTGAGCCATACATGCCAAATGCTCGATGCCCTCGGCCTTGGCCAGCGCGTTATAGCCGTCGTAGCCATCGGTCATCAGATAGCCTTGGTAGCCTTCGAGCAGTCGCACCGGTACCGCGCCGCTGCGGCTGGGGTCGTAGTCGAACACCACTACTGGCCGTTCAGGCGGCCCTCCAGTCTGTACCCACATATAACTTTGCGAGCACGCCGACCTGTCGCGCTCCTTGAGCACCTGCACCACGGTCTCATCCATGTGGATAACCGACGCGTTGAACAGTTCGTCGCGTATCAGGTTATGCAGCGGCTGCAGCACGCCGGCCGCGCCGATCACCCAGCGCGCGAGCGTCTGACGCGGCACCGCGACGCCGGCGCGCTCGAGCACGTATTCGAAGCGTGCCAGCGACAGGCCATCGGCGTATTTGACCGTGAGCAGCATCGCCAGCAAATCGGGACTGGCGTTACTCCTGGGCAGCGGCTGGGCGGGCAACGCGGCCACCACCGGCGCATGTGCGCTGCCCGGGCAGCCGTAGCGCTTGCGGATATGGCGCAGCACGCGCACCTGCATCGGAACGATGTCGAGCTGTTCGCTCACGTCCTCGCCGATCTCCACCATCGGTGTGCCGCATGGGCACAGGCGCTGATCTTCCGGCACCTCATGCACGATGTCCACGCGCGGCAAGTCGGGCGGCAGCGGCGCGCGCTTGCCGCGCGCAGGCTTGCCCGCGCTCTTCTTGCCGGCATCGGCCGCAGCATCGCTCTGAGATGGGATGGGCGCCTGATCCTGGTCAGAGGTGCTCGCGGCGGCCAGCACCTCCGCTTCGTCGAACAGGTGCGCCTGGCCCGCGGACTGTTCGGTGCTCGCGCCGAAGTGCCGCTGGCGCAGCAGCACGAACTGCTCGTACAGGTGGTCAATGTGGCGCATCGCGTGCTCGAGGGTCTGCGCGATCGCGTGTTGATGCGCGGCCTGCTGCGCAAGCAACAGCGCCTTTAACGCCTCAACATCGTCGGGCAGCCTGGCAGGCAATGGCGACACGGCAGGCTCGGGCAGCGCAAGCTTGAGCCGGATTGACGGTGGTGTTTTTGCAGCGGGCATACCGTCATGTTAACGCCACAATCGATTAGGATACCGATGTAAAGTGCAAAGTTTTATGCGGTCCTTTGGTCCACAGATCGAATCCCTCAAGCAGCCACTGCAACTCCTGCATCGTCACGATCTGCGTCGGCTCGCCACCCTCCCGTGGCCACGCGAATTTCTCCTTTTCTGCGCGTTTGTACCACAGACAGAACCCGTTGCGATGCCAGTATAAGGCCTTCAGTTTGTCGCGCTGGCGGTTGGTGAACACGTACAGCGCGCTGCCGAACGGGTTCAACTCCAGCTCCTGCTCGACCAGCGCGCTCAAGCCATCGATCGACTTGCGAAAGTCTACCGGATGACGGCACAGGTACACCTGGGTGAGCGTGCAGCCCGGATGCATCAGCGTGCTCCCTGCATGGCGCGTCCCAGTGCGGCCAGCCACTCAGGGGCGGGTAGCGCCGGCAACTCCACGCGTACGCCCGCACCGAGTACCAGCGTGCAACTGCCGGGCGGCTGCGAGATCACGGGCTCACTGATTGTCAACGCCACGAACGCGCCGCTTCGCTCAGGTGAGCCGGATGACTGCGCCGCCGCCGTTTTTATCTTCTGCCGCCAGTAATACAGGCTGTGCAGCGCCAGGCCGTGCCGCTTCGCATACACCGCCGTCTCTACCGACTCCTGCTCTATCGCCGCTACGTGAGGTGCCCAAAATTCCAGTCCCGCTTGCATGTTCGCTCCGTCTCAGAAAGCACAGGACGAAGCATCCGGCTGAGCCGGCTATGAGGCAAGGTTGGGTTTGGTGGATCGCTTACGTTGCATTTGCACAAAGCGTTGCTCATTCTAAACGCGCAGGACTCCGAACAGAATATGGCGAGGTGATAGGCGTCGGGCGGGCGGTGTTGGACAAGGCAGTCGCGGGAGTTCTGGATAGACTGTCGGGACGCTTGCCCGCAATACTGATTGATATGTTGCGTGAGCGATGGAAGGGTCTTGACGATCTGGATGAGAGGATCGGCGAGATCGAGCGCCGGTTGCGAGAGTGGATGAAGGACGATCGGGCCGCCACGGCGATCGCGGCGATTCCGGGCGTAGGTTTGATTACCGCAACGGCCGCAGTCGCAACGATGGGTCATGCGAAAGCCTTCAAATCTGGCCGCAAGTTTGCGACGTTGCTCGGTCTCGTGCCAGGGCAGACTGGCTCCGGTGGCAAGGTAGAGACGCTTGGAATGAGCAGGCGCGGTGCACGTACTTGAAGCCCGGAGCATCGTCTACTGAGTGAAAGCGCCCGGATCTTGGGTGGAGCAGCTGAAAAAGCGGCGCGCGCTAAACGTCGTAATCGTGGCGGTGGCCGATAAACTCGCTCGGATAATTTGGGCGATGCTGGCACATCAACGGCCGCACAGAGAAGGAAAGTTTTTGTTGCAAGAGATGGAACGTCAAAAGTTGCGGCAGCATTCGAGTGTGATGACGAAACGGGTAGGACCTGGGACTCACCAAGCCTGAAAATTTGTCTGAGACGATTGACCTCGTGAATTGAATGAGGCGTGAGTCAGCGGATTTCACACGGACCGCAGCGAAGCAGACTGCAACAAGGCCGAATGAAGCGCTGCAGCCGATCCTGTTCGTCAAGACCTCGAAAGCGGGCGCAAAGGGAGGCGTTCATGTAGACAGAATTAATGCGGTATACGCCAGTGCGGACCAGCCAGGATTGTCCGGTCGTTGGTATAGTTCGGCCTATTCTTAAGAAGATAGGACGTGGTATGCAGACGCCGTGGGGGGAGCTCAAAAGACTGGATCTTGAAAATCATGAATTAGCCGCCGAAATATTGAGTGCCGACAAGCACCAACTTGTCGAAGGATTGGTGGTCGAATCTCTGTTCGATCAAATCGTCGCGGTTTTCCCAGCCGACGCTGGCTCGACAGTCATACCTCTCGACATAGAGTCAATTGTGGTTGATACCAAACGGGACAAGGAAAGACTGCTTATCTTCGTTTGGGTCAGAAACCCCGGGGCCGGTTTAGGCCGCTATTTAAAGGCCTTGGAAAATGGCTTTGTCCCATATCTCGTGACGTTTGAAGCGGGTGATTTCAAAGCTTGCCGAATCAGCAATGGCCGACGGCAAGCACCTCCGCAGCTCCTGCACGAACTGATGCAAGAACTATCGCCTGCCGCTGCGACGCCGTTTGTCGTCGACTCCAAAGTTAAAGACAGCAATCGTCAGCGTCAGTCTTTCTGGGGGTTCATCTCGAATTTCCACAAGGAAGAGCTGGCGAAACGGATCGTACTACCACGTATCCTCATTAACTGCGGGATACAACCGTATTTTCGCGCTGTGTGGAATCTAGACCGCATCTTTCTGATCGACGGGACTTTGTGGCTTTTCGAGATCAAGCACAAGTTTCCTATGTCGCGAGACCATCTCAGCTTCGGAATAAACGACGGTGAGTTGGCAATGCTCAACCTACTTGGACAGTGCGGCATTCGATGCCTACACACAATCCTTGTAAAACCTTTCTGGTCCAAGGATATCGGCTCAATGTACCTGTTCAATGATTTGAGCATGCGGGCGCGCGCAGGCTTGATCGCAACGGTTTTGGACGACAAAGCAATATCGAAAATGATGGGAGGCAGGACCGGTCGGTCAGGAGCGCACACATCAATCACAGGCTTATCCAGTCTGAGCTTTAAGCAAATCGCAGCGGTTGATTTCGCGGCGCTGGGATTATTGTCTGACCCGCACGGCGTCCTGTCCCGTTCGATTACCTCCGTGATCCGAGGTTTGCCAACAACACCGGTCACTGATGAATGGCTACTGGGTCTCAAGGCAAGCGAATTGCCAGGGGCGTCTGTACGAGGCTAGCGAATTTGGCTATTTTTGTGTTCACCAAATCATTTAGTCAATGCAACACGTGGATAAATCATTGAGTGGGCGCGGTGCCGAAGGTCGCTATAAGCGGCCCAATTTCCCAATGGAGTTCAAGCGACAGCTTGCCGAACAATCGTTGGAGTCTAGCGCTTCCGTGGCCTTGATCGCCCGTCAGAACGACGTCAACCAGAGCGCATGAACGGTCTTTAAAGAGAAGCGCTGTCGCCCCGCTTAGCCTCATTCAACCGCGACGGCGGATCAAACCATCTCGTAAAAGAATTGGCGCCCTTTGCGCAGCTGCCGCTCGCCCGCGAACACGATCGCGATTGCGATCTCACGCAGCTGAGCCTCGAGCTTGCCGGCATCGCCGTCGCACCAGAAAAGACGCTCATCGGCTTCGTTGTGCTTCCACCGGGCGACTTCCGCTTCGATCGCCATCGGCTCACGATCGGGATCTTTGGCTACCGTGCGCCCACGCGGCCGGATCTTGACGGCGGCATCGACCGCCACCTCGATGCGCGAGTTGCCCACCGAGAAACTGATCTCGCGCGCCTCACGGCCTCGAATCGAGGGCCGGACATCGAACTGGAACAGCACCGTCAACAGATTGCTCAGAAAGCACAAGCGCCGCTGCTCGAAGCGGCTGGCAAAGCGGGGGCCGTCCCACGAGTACCCGGATTTCGCTTGTTTTTCTCGGCGCGCCTCATCTTCCTGCAGCAGGCGCCCGATCATCGGATGCGGGCTATCCAGAGAATGGATGAAGCGGAAGCCCTTCGGGAACGCTTTGACGATTCGCGCTTCCACCTGATCCAAGCTCTCGTCATAAACCGGTGGCTCAGGTGGGGCTTTGGCACGCGGTGCGTCACGGTCGTTGGCTTCACCGGCATCAGCCGCGTCTGCGGGTTGAACCTGCCGCGCCCTTGGCCCGACTTCGATCCAGACGGACGCACCTGGCGCGCGAGGCGGTAGGGGTAATGGGCTTACCCGTTGGCCCGCCTGGCGTTTGGCCCAATACCCACGCGGCGGCAGCGGCACAGCGCCACGCCGGCAGGCTTTCGCCAGACCTACGTCCGAGATCTGCAAGGTTTTTGCGACCACCGTGATCGGATCGGCCCAGACCCGATCGTACAGTTGCCGACGCGTGAAAAGATAGCCCATCGTGCGCTCCGCATAGCCCTTGCGTTACAGGAAAGGAGTTTAATTTACACGCGGATCCGTTCGACTTCATCAAGGCTGATGTCATCACGGCGCCGGTCATAGAGCTGGGTCGTGCGCGTCGACGCGTGATTGGCCATGGCCGCCGCGTTCTCGAGGGTGCCGCCGTTCTTCAGATAGGCGGTGATGCCAGTCGCGCGGAACGTGTGGTTGCCAATCTTCGTGTCGATGTCGGCCGCGAGGGCCCGGCGCCGCACCATCGCGTAGGCATTGGCCTGGGGCAGGGCGTTGGTGCTGAGGCGCCCAGTGCCACGCTGAATGGTGCGAAACAGTGGCCCCTTGCCATCGGCGCCAATCCCGGTGCCTTCGATGTACGCGCGCAGGTAGGCTTCAAGCGTGTGGTGGCAAGGCATCTCGTGGCGCTTGCCACCTTTCTCGCGCAAGCGCACCCACAGACGCCGGTGCTGGCTATACACGTCGTCCACGCGCATCGCGAGCGCCGCGCCCACGCGGGCGAACGAAAACACCATCAACGCAACCAACGCCCGATCTCGAAGGCCAATCGGCGTGGTCACATCGATGCTGTCGAGCAACTGCCGCGCTCCTGTCGCGTCGAGTACGGGTGTCTTGCCTTTACAGGTCGTGTGGCTCGGCCCGCATACCGACGCGGCCGGGTTATGCGGCACGACCTGGCCAATCACGAGCCAGTCGAACAAGTGACGAATGGCGGCCAGGTGCTGCTTGACCGTCGGTGCCGACAAGGTCTGCGTTTGCAGTTCGATCCACGCAGCAACATGTAGCGGCTGCACGGCGGTGATTGACGTCACGCCGACCTGCTGACACCACGCCATGAATTCGCCCACCGCATGCGCATACGCGCGGCGTGTGTTCGGGTTACGAATGTTGGAGGCAAAAAACTCAAGGAAACGAGTGGTTGTCTTATGCCCATCTCGAAGGACGAGTTCCGGCAAAGCATTATTTGCCGAGAGGTTCGTTAGATCTGCCACTCTGTTTTACCGGATGATTGTGCGTTTGGCCATTTGCTTGAGGGCGTTGATCTATAACTATTTTTTCCTCGAAAAGGCGAATATCTTTGGCTAGCGCCTGTGCTGCTTCAATGACATGCATGACCGTAAATGTTGGGTCCCCGTCATATAACGTAATTGCGTCACGAAGGCCTTCCTCAGCATGTCCCCATATCCTTCCCGCGCGTTGCCATGGAATGATTGCCGATAGGCCGGACATCACTGCGACGGCCGTGGACCAGCTTCTGATCGTTGAGTCTGCCGACCAGTCTGCCAGGACGAATCCCGGACGACCGGCGGCTATAGCAGCGACAACAACCGTTCCTATCCTGAGTACCCAGCCAATTGTTTTGAGAGCAAATGATGTTGCCCACCAGTACTGGCAACGTATTCTTTGTGAATCGATCCGATGCCAGCGTTCGATTGCGGCAGGTTCCGTTACCCACGACGGATGATTCGTCACCGCGAATGGATTTAGCATCATCCCTCCTATATGTGATAAAGGACATTATCATATATACGACCGCGCTTTCAGCTTTCAATTTCTACGAGCTATCACATCTTTTGCCGTTTCGTCTGTGAAGCTAATGTTAGAATCTGCACCGGCCTGCGGGCAGACTTTTTGCCATGCTTCGTGGCAAGTGAAACAAATGGCTAGGGCTTTGCTACCGTAGCTATATCATCCTAGCGAACTATGAGCGCATCCTTGCGATCGCGTAAGAGTGCCCGCAGGCCATTCTGATTGCTCATGTCTCAGCTAACGAAACTTAAAACCGCTAAAACAATCTACGACGTTGCCGCGCTGCTTGACTACAAAGCATCCGCCATCGCGTACATCCTTTATAAAAAGGCGGCTGTAGAAAAATATCGATCGTTCTCGATACCAAAGAAGGGTGGTGGGGAACGATGGATTGACATGCCATCGGATGACCTAAAGCAATTGCAACGCCGACTGTCGGATCTCCTGCAAAATTGCCAAGAGGAGATACGAAATGCCACAGGTCGCATCGATAATGTCTCACACGGATTTACGCGGAACCGCTCAATTATCTCAAACGCACGAGCTCATCGCGGTCGAAAACACGTGTTCAATGTGGACCTGTGTGATTTCTTCGGCACCATTAACTTTGGCCGCGTTCGCGGCTATTTCATCGCAGACAGAGACCTTCAACTAGATCCGAAGGTAGCGACAATCCTTGCTCAGATTGCCTGCTTCGACAACAGGCTTCCGCAGGGAAGCCCATGTTCTCCTGTGATTTCTAACCTGATCGGCCACATTCTTGACGTTCACTTGGTCCGACTTTCGCAGCAGCAAGGGGTTCGCTACTCGAGATATGCAGACGACCTGACGTTCTCGACGAACCGAACGACATTTCCTGAGGCAATCGCGGAACGCCTCCCCCCAGTTGGGTGGCGGGTCGGTCCTGAGCTCGCGCGTCTGTTAGCTGTATCAGGCTTTTCGATCAATCCGTTGAAAACGAGAATGCAGTATCGCACATCGCGTCAAGAGGTGACGGGGCTAGTGGTGAACCAAAAAGTGAACGTGTCGCGCGACTATCGTCGCACGGTGCGCGGGATGGTTCATCGACTCTTCAGCACCGGCGCTTTCGAAGTTGATGGTAAGGCCGGTACG
>Ga0153932_1000447_pt1 | contig 11450 bp, 11 predicted proteins | sample TSNJ016MetaG_FD_102273 | JGI IMG/M metagenome (GOLD analysis project Ga0153932, IMG submission 102273) | Attine ant fungus gardens microbial communities from New Jersey, USA - TSNJ016 MetaG | ecosystem: Host-associated > Fungi > Mycelium > Unclassified | place: USA: New Jersey, Wharton State...
CGCAACGTCCGCACTTCCTGACCGGTGGCTTCATCGCGCTCCGTCAGCAAGGTCATGGATCCTGTGGCGGGACTTCTGGTCATTCATTTTCTCCCTTCCGATATCCAACATCTTATCTGTTGAAACCCTTCGAACGGCTTACCCGCTGCTGCCGGTCGCAGGAAGGCACTAAAATCGGGCACAGGCCGGCGGATCTCAAACCTGCCGTCCTCATTATTGCTTGTCAAAACGATACCCGTCCAGCATCCGAATGCGTGTTCGCCGCGCCACTTTCGGTTGCTATCGGCTTGACATCCGGTTGATGTCCGTTTGATGTCCGGGATGCGGTGGACCGGGCGCTACGCCGCTATCGCCGTGCGGGCCTGAGCCGTGATCTCGAACGAACGCAGGCGGGCCGCGTGATCGAAGATTTGGGCGGTCACGATCAACTCGTCAGGCTGGGTTTGTTCGATCAGCGACGCCAGTCCGGCCTCCACCTGGCGCTGGTCGCCGATCACGGAGCAGGCGAGCGAGTGGTCGACGCCGGCGCGTTCACCCTCGTTCCACGGAATCTGCTTGACGGGCGGCGGCAACTGACCTGGCGTACCGCGTCGCAAGTTGATGAATTGCTGTTGCAACGATGTGAACAGAAACTCCGCTTCTTCCGTGGTGTCAGCGGCAAAAACATTCACGCCGACCATCGCATAAGGGCGGTCAAGTTGTTTCGACGGACGGAATTGCGTCCGGTAAACCTGCAGCGCGGTCAGCAAGTAGTCAGGCGCGAAATGCGAAGCGAAGGCGAACGGCAGGCCGAGCGCGGCGGCGAGCTGGGCACTGAACGTGGACGAGCCGAGCAGCCAGATCGGCACGTTCAGCCCGGCGCCCGGAACCGCGCGCACGCGCTGGCCTTCGACCGGGTCGGCGAAATAGCGCTGCAATTCCACGACGTCATCGGGGAAATTATCCGCGCTGCCCTGCAGATCGCGGCGCAGCGCGCGGGCCGTCGTCTGGTCGGTGCCGGGCGCGCGGCCGAGGCCCAGATCGATACGCCCGGGAAACAGCGACGCCAGCGTGCCGAACTGCTCGGCGATTACAAGCGGCGCGTGGTTCGGCAGCATGACGCCACCCGAGCCGACGCGGATCGTGCACGTACCTGCGGCAACGTGTCCGATCACCACGGACGTCGCGGCGCTGGCGATCCCGGTCATGTTGTGATGTTCGGCCAGCCAGAATCGCAGGTAACCGAGTTTTTCGGCATGCTGGGCCAGCTCGCGCGAGTGTCGGAAGGCGTCGGCGGCGGTGGATCCGGCGGGAATAGGGGATAAATCGAGAACTGAAAACGGGATCATTGCGGCTTCCATGGCTTCGTGTAGGGGCAGCGCGGGGACCGGAGATCCAATTCCCGTCAAGCGCCGATCCCGAACGAAAAATCCGGGATGCACCTTGCACGCGGGTAAAAGCCGATTGTGGCGGAAGTCGGGAAAGTCTGCCGTGACCACGCTCAACGCGCCCAGCGCGCCCAACGCGCCCAGCGCGCCCAACGCGCCCAACGCGCCCAACGCGCCCGACGCTTCTCAGGCGAGGCGGGGGTAGCCGAGTTCGAGGGCGTTCAGTTCGATTTCCAGAATGCTGGCGTAATCTTCGAGCGGACGCCTCGCAAAACCATCGAGCTTGAGCCGTTTCGCCAACGGGCGATCGTGCGCGACGGCGTCGGCGAGTGCGCTCACCAGCGTCTCGATACCCGCCGCCGGCACCCGTTTCGATGCAATCAGCGGCAAGCCCGGCGCACTTCGTGTCGTGCCGATTTCGACCAGGCCATGGGCAAGTTCCGGACGGTGATCGAGGACGAACGCAAAAGTCACGCAGTCGATGGCGGCAACATCGGCCCGGTCGTCCTGCAGGGCCTGCAGCGACGCGAGGTGCCCACCCGTTTCGACCACCGATGCGAACAATGGCTGGCGGTCGGCAAGCGGCGCGACCGCGCTGCGCAGCAAATTCATGCCGCTATTCGAATCGGGGGTGTTGAACGCCGCGCGCAGACCGCGGCATTGCGCGAGCGACGTGATTTTGGCCGCAGCCCGGGTGACCAGGACGCTGTGATAATTGCCGTCCTCGCAACCGTCGACGCTGAAAACGGGCGTGGTGACCAACTGCACGCGTCCGTCGAGCGCCTGGACCAGCGGATATCCGCATGTCTGCGACAGCAGCAGGTCGTCGCGCAGCCAGAATTCCTGCAGGGACGTTTCGGGATCGACCAGGGTGAGCGTGTCACCGCGAGCGTCGAGCCATGGCCGCAGATGCTGGTGGACGTGGTCGAGCAAAACGCGCCAGACGCGGCCAAGCGCCGGCGTGACGTTGTACATCGGTAAAGCAGCCACCCAGTTCATGCAAATTCTTTCCCGTTACGTCGGCTCGCATCGAACACGCGGCTGGAGAGACACATCAGACAGGCTGCGCGGCATCGCCTAGTGGTGCTGAGCCGGCAGATCCGGCCTGAGCCTGCGCCATGTGATCGGCGGCGCGGGCATGAAGCGGATGCAACGCAGGCGCAACCGGCTGGAGGCCGTGCCGCACAAGCCATTCCTGATAACCGCGCACGATAAAACCGCCATTGCGCACCCGATACGCATCACGATGCTCATGATAAACGCTTGCCAGCGCGTACCACGGCACGCTCGGGAGATCGTGATGTACCGCGTGGAAATTGTTGTTGAGGAACAGAAAACGCCAGGCCCACGATGCTTCATTGATGACCGTGCGTTCCGCGACGTGATCGGCGGCGCGATGTTCCTGGAACGATCGAATCGCACTCAACGCGAGCGCCGGATACCCAACGCCAAAGATGAACAGCGCGGGACTGATGCCGCAGCGGCGCTGAAGCCATGTCGCGAGCAGCCCAAGCAGCACGAGATGCAAGGCCCACGCGCCTGCAATACGGCCATTGCCCCGTGCGATCTGGGTGAACGCCGAGACGATCGCTTTCACGATCGAAAACCAGGGACCGAGCACCATGCGCCCGAAGAACGTGTTGCGGCAAACCAGCAGGAATCGTACGGCCGCACCGGCGCCGCGCCAGTGTTCGGCGGAGACGAAATAGCTTTCCGGGTCCAGATCGGGGTCGGTGAGACGCGTGTCGTTGTGGTGGCGCAGATGTGACTCGCGATACACCGCGTAAGGGAACCAGACCGCGAGCGGGGCGACGCCAAGCAGCGCGTTGCACAAGGGGAAGCGGGTCGGATGGCCGTGCAGGAGTTCATGCTGCAATGACAGATACAGGCACGACAGCACGGCGAGAATGCTTATCGCCAGCGGCAGGCCCATTGAGCGCGCGTTAAGCGCCGTTGCGAACCAGCCGCCATACACGGCGACGATCAGAAGCCAGGTGGGCCATTCGCTGCGCCAGCGCCAGGACGCGCGCTGTTGCTGTATTTGATGGCGTTGAGCATCGTCGATATAAAGGCTCATGGCAATTCAGTGACGGAACGAGCCCCGATCTTATCGACGCATCGCCGCCAGCCAAACCAAGCATTCCCGCTAAGCTTGTTCCGGTGTGAAGAATCAGGAAATCAGGAATTGCCGATGTCGCCCCGTGACTGTTCGAACAACGGGCACGCCCGAAACACGACATCTGGCGGCCTGAAGGCCGCCGTCGATTACGCGCACGATGCGCGATGGCGAAAGCGCCGTAATTACGCCGCTTTCGCCCAAAGCCTGTTGGTTGTTCTTTTGCGCCCGGAAGTGGGGTCGCCCTTTGGTTGCGAGAATGACTCCAGCACCTTGCGCAACGCATCGACGCGACGCTGTTGCGCCGGCACCAGCACGTAGCCGGTACAGACCGCGGTCAAGCGTTCGTGCCAATACTCGACATTGAGCGTGCCGGCCGGCTTCTGACTCATCGCCCGCAACTGGCCGATGGCCCGTTCAATGTGCTGAAGCTCCGCATCGGCCTGTGTCGACGTTCGTGGGCCTTCTGACGTCGGCGTTCTTTTGGCTTTCATCCTGCGCCCCCATTTTTGCCGGCCAGCTTCTGAGCGCGTTGTCGATTCTATCGATGACTAACGCGTTCATTGCTGCGTCCAGCTATACCCCGTCGCCTGCGCGTTTTTTCGTTGCGCTAAGCGGTCTTCGGTTTGTTTCGACCGTGATACATATTCGCCCAGGGCGGGACGCACGCACCGTCTGAAATCGCACATTGGAGGCACCGGGAGTCCGGTAAACCGGGCGATGCAAACGTTTTCCGTGTGCTGGGGCACGAAGCGAGTGCGCCGAACGACGCTAATTCCCGGCGGAACAATGCTTGAGACTGGCAGGAGATATTGGGGAGACGGGAGAGCGATCGTTCGATGTCATTCCGCAGCGGCTTCAAACATCGGACGACGCGCGCAATTGCGCGTCACTCGCCGTCTGTCGCCCGAGGTTTGCCGCTGCGTTTGATCTGTTCGTCCATGGCGAGATCGAGCTTACTGACGCGTCGTGGCTTCTCCGGCTTGAGCGCGTTCACAAAGGCCACGAAATCATCCATGGTCTGCGGCGCGGAGAGCTTTTGCTCACCGCTTGCCGCGCGGTCCACGAGATAGAACAGACCGCCGCTCAAGCTAACGGCCGCGTAGTGCTGATTGCCGGAGCGTGTCTTGAGGCGCTCGACGGCATTGATGGCTTTAGTCGAGCGCACGATCAGCCTGATCAAAGCAACATGTGATGAACCCGGCGTCATGAAGGACTCCACCGGGCTGCGTCAAACGCAACATCAAGGTGCGCATTTCTTGCTCGCACCTTCGAGCCACAAGTTCGATACATGCCGCTCACCCGGATAAAACCGGTACGACGTTTCGCCGTTGTCGAAGCGCACCTTGATCACGTTAGAATCGCCGAATTCGAGCATCGTGCCTTGGGGAATCGGTGTTTGCTTGAAGGTGGCGTCGTGTTTCTTCGCTTCGTCGGTCAGGCACTGGACGATGCTTGCCACCGATGCGTTTGGCGCCGTTTCTACTTCCGGCTGACCGGCATCCGCGTTATGGAACCGGGTGGTACAGGCTTGCATCAACAACAGAGGAAGCGCGAGAGCGCAGACAATCTTTTTCATGGTGTCCTTAAAGGGTTTGCGGCCGCCTTTCCGACGCAGCATTCAATTACAGCAATCCGACATTACAGCATAGCGGCCTTACGTTTTCCGTCGTTTCCGGCCTCGCAGATCCTATCCGGCGGGAACAAAACCGCGCCCAAGCGAACCTCTACAGACGTTCAGGCATCGGGCGGCACGCCCAGAAGCTGCATGGTGCCGCCGACCACGCCTGAAAACACCGGACCCGCCACCGTCCCGCCGTAATAGGCGCCGGCTGACGGCTCATCGATCATGACAGCCACAATCACTTGCGGGTCACTCATCGGTGCCATCCCGACGAACGACGCGCGATACTTGTTCGCCGCATACGTACGCCCGATCTGTTTGCGCGCCGTGCCGGTTTTTCCACCCACGCGATACCCATCCACCGCTGCCGCACGTCCCGTGCCACGGGGTCCCATCGCGAGTTCGAGCATGTCGCGCACAGCCGCTGCCGTCGCGGGTTTCGTGACTTGCACGGGATCTCGCACGGCCTGACCGCGAATCAAGGTGGACTCCCGGAATTCGCCATTGCCCGCGTAAGCCGTATAAACCTGTGCAATCTGCAGTAACGACAACGACAGGCCGTAACCATAGGCCATGGTCGCCTGCTCGATCGGGCGCCAGCGCTCGTAAGCCCGCAGGCGTCCGGTGGCTGCGCCCGGGAAAGTCAGGTCCGGCGCCTGGCCAATACCGTATTCGCGATACTTGTCCCACACCGTTTGCGGCCGAAGCTTCAGCGAGAGTTTCGTCAACGCAATGTTGCTCGACATCTGCACGGCTTCGGAGACCGTGATGACGCCATGGTTCGACGTATCGTGGATCACGTTGGGCCCGAGTTTGAACGTCCCCGGCGATGTATCGATACGCGTATCCGGCCGCACGTAACCCAGGTCGATAGCCAGCGCCGCCACCAGCGGCTTGATCGTCGAACCCGGCTCGAACGTATCGGTCAGCGCGCGGTTGCGCAACTGCTCGCCCGTCAGATGCGCGCGGTCGTTGGGGTCGAAGGTCGGATAGTTCGCGAGCGCGAGGATCTCGCCGTTCTTGGCGTCCAGCACGACCACGCTGCCCGCCCGCGCGCGATGCTTCGTGATAGCGGCGGCTAGCTGCGTGTGAGCAAGTTGCTGGATACGGCGATCGATAGTCAGATGAATGGTCTCGCCATTCTCCGGCAACTCCACTTCGCCGATCTCGGATACGACGCGCCCAAGCCGGTCACGGATCACTTCGCGTTGACCGTGCTCGCCGGTCAGCCTCTCATTGGCCGCGAGTTCGATGCCTTCCTGACCTTTGTCTTCGTTATCGGTGAAGCCGACGATATGAGCCGCCGATTCTCCTTCGGGATAGAAGCGCTTGGTGTCGGCGACTAGCGTTATGCCGGCGAGGCCGGTCTCCGCAATACGCGTGGCTGTGTCGGCATTGACTTGCCGCTTCAGCAAGACGAACGAGCGCGCACCGTCAAGCCGTCGCGCCAGCTCCGTTTCGGGCATACCGATCAACCTGGCGACTGCTGGCACGGTATCGCGATCAAAGCGCGAGGGCGTGGCCCAGATCGCATAGGTCGCAAGACTCACGGCCAGCATCGCGCCATTCCGGTCGACAATTCGTCCACGCGTAGCGCTGAGCTCGAGCGTGCGTTGATAACGCTTTTGCCCCTCGCCGATATAAAAATCCTGGTTCACGACCTGCACCCACAGCGCGCGGGTTGCGAGAGCGGCAAACGCGGCGAACATCAGCATGACGATCAGCGTGGAGCGCCATCGTGGCAGCCGGCTTTCGAGCACTGCGTTTTTCACGGGCGTCCGATAAGATTCATGGGCTCGCTTGGCGGTTTTACGCATCGTGACGATCAGGACGTGGTGGATGCGATGGACGTGGAAGAGCGGACAATGCGCTCGAGCACGGCATCAAGTCCACCGGCCGACGTTTCCCGGTGAGTGCCGGAATCCTGGCCGGGCAGCGTCAGCCCGAACGTGTCGTGCAGCGCGGCGCGCAACTCTTCCGCGCTTGCGAGGTCGCGTTTGGATTCCGTCGCACCACGCTGGCTCAGGGTTGAGTCGAACAAGGTCTGCCGCTGTCCGGGCAACACCCGCGCCACGATCAGGTGATTCAGGAAGATCGACTCGGGATACGTGGACACATAGTGGTTCGCCATGGCGTAGTCGGCGGGAAGTTGCGGTTCGAGGTCGAAACGATAGACAGGTTTCCAGGTATCGCCGAGCTTCACTTGCAGGAGGAAATCACCGCGCTCGATCAGGTCGAGGCGGAACGGCTCGTGCGGGGTCGCCTGTTCGCGGCCTGCGTCGAAGAGCAGCGGAGCGCTGAGCGTCATGCTGCCAAAGCCGACATCCGCGAGCCAGGTTTCGTCGGGTGTTTCGACCAGCAAGGTCATGTGGGTACGCGGCGGCATGGCAGCCGCGTCGTTCCACATGACGCGCGCGGCGAGGCCTGTCGTATTGAAGCCGAGCGTGTCGAGCACGGCGCGAAACAGCAGGTTGTGTTCGTAACAATAACCACCGCGCCGCGCGTTCACGAGCTTCGCGAACACGGACGCGAGGTCGAGGCGCGGCGTGCGCCCGAGCAGCGAGTCGAGATTTTCGAACGGGATGACTTGCGGATGCAGCCTGTGCAGCGCGTGCAGCGTCTCTGATGTAGCCTGCTGAGGCCCGGTATAGCCAATGCGGTCGAAATACGCGGCGAGTTGCGCCGGGGAGAGTGTCTGATTCATTTGGAACTCTTGCACGGGTGATGGAAACGAGGCCGGGCGAGCCGCCGCGAGGTGCCGACATTCTACGGCACAGCCCACGCGCCGATTACATATTGCATACGACTTGCATCACTCGAAAACGCAGTAGCAGGCCAGAAGCAGACCGTTTGGGCAGGATTTTGAACTGTGTTGTGCCCAACATGGTCTTTAATAGGCAGTGCGTTCAACTCTTCTTTTAAAGAACCCTATGTCGACCTCACTTGCTACAGCAACTTCCTCCCCGCAACCTCCCGGCAAGCATCCCGCCCCGCCGTGTACGCTCGTCATCTTCGGCGCGGCCGGTGACCTGACCAAACGGCTGCTGATGCCGGCGCTGTACAACCTGTCGTCCGATGGCCTGCTTGACGACAAGATGAAGATCATTGGCGTAAACCACGGCGAGCTCGAGACGAGCGCCTGGCGCGACCAGCTGACCGAATCGCTGAAAAGTTTTGCCGCCGACAAAGCGGGTGCTTTCCATACTTCCAAACTCGACGATCGTGCGTGGAACTGGGTCGCGGAGCGCCTGGAATACGTCGCTGGCGAGTTCGAGACCGATGACGTATTTAACAAGCTCAAGCAGTCGCTGGGTGACAGTGGAAATGTCATTTTTTATCTCGCTGTCAGTTCGCGCTTCTTCAAGCCGATCGTCGAGCGGCTCGGCAAGGCGGGTTTGCTGAAGGAAACCGACCAGGGTTTCCGGCGTGTCGTGATCGAGAAACCGTTTGGACACGACTACGCATCGGCGAAGGATCTCAACGAGAGCATTCTCAAGTTCGCCGGCGAGAACCAGATTTATCGTATCGATCATTTTCTGGGCAAGGACACGGTGCAGAGCATCCTCGCGGTGCGCTTCGCGAACGCGTTGTTCGAACCCATTTTCCGGCGCGAGTACATCGATCACGTGCAGATCACGGCGGCCGAAACCATTGGCGTGGAAGCGCGTGGCGGGTTTTACGAGCAGACCGGCGCGTTCCGCGACATGGTCCCGAACCACCTGTTCCAGTTGCTCGGCATGGTCGCCATGGAACCGCCGAATTCATTCGATGCAGAAGCCGTGCGTGACAAGAAAGCGGACATTTTCGATGCGATCCAGCCGCTGAAACCCAATGACGTGGTGCTCGGGCAGTACGAAAAATCGGCGACCATGGCGGGGTATCGGGAAGAAGCCGACGTCGCGCCGGATAGCCAGACGGAGACGTATGCGGCGGCGCGGGTGTTCGTGGAGAACTGGCGCTGGGCCGGCGTGCCGTTTTATCTGCGCACGGGTAAGCGGATGACGGCGCGGCGCACGGAGATATCGATACAACTGAAAGCCGTGCCGTTCCTGTTGTTCCGCGACACGCCGGTGGATACCCTCGTGCCGAACGTGCTGACTTTGCGGATTGACCCGGAACACGGCACGAGCTTCGATTTCAACGTGAAGGTGCCTGGGCCCGTGATGAAGGTCGGGGCCGTCAAGTCATCGTTCAAATACGGCGATTTCTTCGATGAAAAGCCGAACGTCGGTTACGAAACGCTGCTGTATGACTGCATGCTCGGCGACGAAACGCTGTTCCAGCGAGCGGACAGCATTGAAACAAGCTGGGCGGCGGTTGACGGTGTGTTGCATCCCGAAGGCGGCCCGTTGCCGGTACATGGCTACACGGCGGGCAGCGCGGGACCGAAGGAAGCCGACGAACTGCTGAAGGCCGACGGCCGCGCCTGGCGTCCGCTGGTGGCTGACGATCACACGCAAAAAACCGATCACGACGACAAGAACTAAGGAGAACCGTATGGGGACAGCAGCGCGCAAGGCCGCAGTGAAGAAAACCGTAGCAGTGAAGAAAGTCGCAAGCAAGGCACCAGCAAGCAAGACCGCCCGACGTTCGAGCGCGAAGGAACGGATTCTTGCCATCGACGTGGGCGGGACGGGCCTGAAGGCCGCGATTATCGACGCGCACGGGAAGATGGAAACGGAGCGGGTCAAGGTGGCGACGCCGCATCCGTGTCCGCCGGACGTGTTGGTGCAGAAGCTGGTGGAATTGGTCGGGCCGCTGTTGACGCCGCTGCCGGCCACGCAGATCTCGATTGGTTTTCCGGGCGTAGTGCGGGACAACCACATACTGACCGCACCAAATCTCGGCAACGAATTCTGGCGCAACGTGCCGCTCGCGGCGATGCTGGCCGAGCATCTTGGGCACCTCCCGGTGCGTATCATCAACGACGCCGAGATGCAGGGGCTTGCTGCTATCGAAGGGAAAGGGATCGAGTTCGTGCTGACGCTCGGCACGGGTGCAGGCACCGCGCTTTTCCGCGATGGTGAACTCATGCCGCATCTCGAGTTGGCGCATCATCCGGTGAGCAAGAACAAGACGTACGACGAATATCTCGGCAATGCGGCGCGCGACAAGGCGGGCAACAAGCGCTGGAACCGCCGCGTGGAGAAGATCATCGGCATTCTGAGTTCGCTCGTGAACTACGACCGTCTGTGGATTGGCGGCGGCAACGCAGCCAACCTTAACTTCGACTTGCCGGATAACGTGAAAGTCGTCTCGAACGAAGCAGGTATTGAAGGGGGCGCGCGGCTTTGGCACCCGCGTTCAGTGCGCGAGACGCGGCAGTTGCCGGCTGGAGCGTTTGAATGACATCCATTGGCGATACGGGTCTCAAGCTCAGTCCCGGTCACGATGATCCGGAGAAGGCGCTGGCGGCGCTGGCGAAGGTCGAACTCGTGATCACGGATTGCGACGGCACCTTGCTCTATACGGATAAATCGCTCGGTGAGCCTGCGAAGGAAGCGGTGCGCAATCTGACCGCCGCGGGTGTCCGCTTCACCGTGGCGAGCAGCCGGCCGGGCAAGGGCATGCATTCGATCGTCGAAACGCTTGGGATCCAGTCGCCGTTTGCCGCTTTCAACGGCGGCAAACTCGTTGATCCCGCCGGCTGGAAGACCTTGAGCGCTCACTTGTTGTCGCGCGACGCGGCGCAAGCGACCTTGGAGAGCCTGGAGCGCGACGGAGTGGATGCATGGGTGTTCATCGACGACCAGTGGTACATCACGAATCCCGGCGGCGAATACGTGCCGCTGGAGCGCCGGACCGTGGGATACGACGCGGTGGTGGTCAAGCGTTTCGAGGACATCGACCTGGATTCGGTCGAAAAGATCGTGGCATCGACGAAAGACGCGGTGCTGCTTGGACGAAAGGAGGCCGAGTTCCAGGACACGCTCAAGGGCCGCGCGATGGCAATGCGCTCACAAACCTATTACCTCGACATCACGCATCCGCTCGCGAACAAAGGCGAGGGCGTGCGTGAACTGGCGCGGCTGGCGGGCGTTGCGCTGGGAAACGTGGCGGTGCTGGGAGACATGGGCAACGACGTCGCCATGTTCGATGTGACGGGCGTTTCCATTGTGATGGGTCAGGCGTCGGCAGACGTTCAATCGCACGCAACGTTTGTGTCGGCTACGAACGATGAAGACGGCTTCGCTTTAGGCCTCAACGGATTGCTGGCGGCCCGGAAGGGAAAATGATGTTTGTGGTTGGGCACACGTGAAGACGCATGAGGTGGGACACATGAGTCGGGACGCGTGAGAGAGCGGCATCGGCGCCATGCGATGCTGACTGGCAGCATCCAGCG
>Ga0153932_1000448_pt1 | contig 11429 bp, 12 predicted proteins | sample TSNJ016MetaG_FD_102273 | JGI IMG/M metagenome (GOLD analysis project Ga0153932, IMG submission 102273) | Attine ant fungus gardens microbial communities from New Jersey, USA - TSNJ016 MetaG | ecosystem: Host-associated > Fungi > Mycelium > Unclassified | place: USA: New Jersey, Wharton State...
CGGTCGTGTCCGAGCTGATCTTGCGATGCGATATGCACAGCGTAATCCGCTCGCCTTTCGCGTCGTGGTACATGAACTGCGCCACGGGGCCGTCGTCGCCGGGCAACAGGCGGCCGCCCATCAACTCGAATCCCGAGCGGGTCAGGATGGGCGGACGCACGTCCGTACCGAGCCGGTTCGAAATCCAGCTCACCAGTTCCTGCTCGCGATCCGCGCCCACTTCCACGGGCCGCATCACTTCCGGCGCGTACATCACGTGGGCTATGGCCGATTGCCGTGCGAACGACTCGCCGACGGCATAGCTTGCACGTTGCACCAATGCCCCGCCGTTTCCCGCCATGAACGTGTCATGGCCCACGGTCCCTGTCATGCCCGCTACGCCGATGCCGACGCCCAGCACCAGCGCCGCCGCCATGCCCGCGAACTGCGGCCAGTTGGCGGCAACACGCCAGCGCTTGGGTTCCGGCGGTAGCAGACGCTGCGGCACGGGTTCACTTAGCACGCGGTCATAGCGGTCATGGAACATGCTGTTCAGCGAGAAATAGTCGCTGACTTTCGTCGCCAGTGCTTCGTCGCGCTCCAGCAGACGATCGATCTCCTCGCGGCGATGCTCAGCCAGCGATCCGTCGACATACGCGTGAATTTCGTCTTCCGTGATGGGTGTTTGTTGGTCGCTCATCGCACCACCTGTAATTTAGCGCCCGGTTGCGCGCCGGCCATCAGCGCGCGCAGTCTTTCACGTCCGCGCGACAGGCGCGACATGACCGTCCCAATCGGAATTTCCAGCGCCTGCGCCACATCGGCGTAACTCATTTCTTCCAGTCCTACGAGCAGCACGACCTGGCGCTGGTCGAGCGGCAAGCGCTGCAACGCGAAGTCGAGATCGCGCACTTCGAGCGATTGCGTTTGCGTGCCCGCCACGGCAAATTCGCGCTCCGATATGTTTTCGTCATCGACTGAAATATGCACAGCCTTCACACCTGCACGGCGGGCCTGATTCGCAAACACGTTGTGCATGATCGTGAACAGCCACGCGCGCAAGTCGGTGCCGGTCTGAAACTTCTCGGTGTGCCGGAGAGCGCGTTCAAGCGTGTCCTGCACCAGATCGTCGGCGAGATCGCGATTGTTGATCAGCGCTCGCGCGTAGCGGCGCAATCGCGGCACATGTTCCATTAACTCGTCACGGACGCCCATTGGCCTTCCTTCATTTTGTAAGCTTACGCAAACGTTCGATAAACCGTTGCTCTGATGCTGGGCTAACACCGGGTCGTGGCGAATATTCCTGCTGCCGGCGTATTTTTGTCGGCGAGGTGCGTGATTATGCCGTCGACAGTTTTTTGATAACGGATTAATCCCTAACTACCCGTCATCAGGTCGGCGGCCAACATCAATCCGCGGGTCTTCGCACGGCCCGCGAGCACGTAACGCTTGTCGCCCGCGGTCCATGCAAGCAAACGGCTGGCACCCACGCGATGGGCTTTCCACTGAGGCTGCGGCTTCGCAAACAGGCCCGGCGCCACAAGCAGCACGGCGGCCTCTTCACCTCGATTGCGATACACATATTCCGTTGCCGAAGCGAATGGCCCCACCGGCATTTTCCGGCGCGCAACGGGATGGAAACCGACGCTGGATAGATCCGGGGCGCCTGCCAAAGCCCCTGCGGAGGTTTCATAACCCACTGCACCCGATGCCATCTCCTGGGCGGCCACCGCCTGTTCCAGCGCCATCATCGAGGCATTGTCGAGCGCTGAATCGGAAATGTCGAACGCAAAGATTGCCGTGGCAGCGACTGCCAGCGTCACGACCGCCGCGATAAGCAGCGCCCGAAGGCTCCGTCTCGACAGGCGCCGACGAGGCGCAGGTGCTTGGGGCGCCGTTTCGTCGTCGGGTTCGTGAAAGGTGTTTTGCATCTGCCAGTTCAGGCGCCCGTAAAACGCTACTCGCTTGGCCTCGTCGGGGCGGCTTTTCAAATACGTTTCTACACTCGCCGCGCGTTGGGGATCCAGCATGCCGTCGGCGAATGCCTGCACGTCCGACTCCGAGAGCCGGGGTTCCGTTGGGGGTGTTGTTATGGGCATGATCTGGCTATGTTTGGCGGTTCGTTGGCTGCATGTTGACTGCACGTACTAGGGCGAACACAAAGCACCGGGATTTATTCCACACCGGGCGCAAGATTCCCCTATGTAATCCCCTGCGCGCGTAAACACCGTCTTTAGCGGGTTATTCCGTCCGATCCGAAATAAATTCTGATTCACTCGTGATTCATCCGAACATAAAAATAATCAAACCTATCGGGAATATCCCGCACCCATTACGGGTTCTCTCCATTGCAAGCTGCACACATTCAAGTACAGATTAAACCTCGCAGGAGCGAACCATGAAGACCCTAAGCGTCGCAGTATTGTTTCTCGCCACGATCGCATCAGCACACGCCTTTGCTCAAACCAAGACCCGCGCCGAGGTCTACCAGGAACTGATCGCGGCACAGCAGGACGGCCGCGATTTCGTCACCGATACGTCCTACCCCGACGTCAACCCGATCTTCGCGCATCAACTCGAACAACAACAAGAAGCACGCCTGGCTCAGAACCAGACGACCAACGCCAATACAGTAGCCAGCTCATCGGCTAGCAACTCGTCCAGCGCTACGAACTGAACCATCGCGCCAAATCAATCTTCGCAAGCCAGTTAAATAAATCGTCATCCTAACAATTTTAACTTTACCCCTGAGGTCATCATGAACAAATTCCTTATCTCCGCTCTCGTTCTCTCGTCGGCACTGGCCGCCCCTGCCTTCGCGTTCGCACAAAGCAACGGCCCTGTCACCCGCGCCCAAGTCAGAGCCGAACTCGTTCAACTGGAAAAAGCCGGCTACAGCCCGGGCGGTGAAGACGTCAATTATCCGCAGGACATCCAGGCCGCCGAGCAACGCGTAGCCGAACAACAAGGCGTTGCGTCTTCGTCGTACGGAGCGGCGGTTAGCGGCACGTCTGCATCGGGTATGTCCGCACGTACCGCGCCGGATAACGGCCCTCAATCGGTCTTCTTCGGTCATTGAGCCGCATGCACGGCAAGGCGCCAGCGCGCGATGACCAAAGCCTGCTCTACGCTCATCCGGTCCGCGCGCTTGCCGATTGTTCAAAAACCCGCTCCCCGCTCCAGCCGATAAACTTCACAGGCACGCGCGACCGCTTCCCGTCGCGCTTACCCTTCCGGAGACATCGACATGAAGCAGGCGCTTCAACATCTAACCGTGCCCACACGCACGCGCGGACTGCACGAAATCACTCGCGACATTGAACGCTGGATTACTCTGCAGGACATCCAGACCGGGCTGTTGACCGTGTTCCTGCGGCACACCTCCGCTTCCTTACTGATCCAGGAAAATGCCGACCCTGACGTGCGCACCGACCTTGAACAGTTCTTCGAGTCCATCGCGCCGGAAGCACCCGGGCGCTATGTCCACGACGCGGAAGGCCCCGACGACATGCCCGCGCATCTGCGAACCGCGTTGACGCAAGTTCAGTTATCCATTCCCGTCGATGCCGGCCGGATGGTCCTCGGCACGTGGCAAGGCATTTATGTCTTTGAGCACCGGCGCGGCCCGAGTCGACGTGAAGTTGTATTGCACCTTTTCGGCGAGTGATTTAATATACGCATCGCGTACATAACCACCGACGGAGCGTCCATCGTGCAAGCTCAACAGCAAACTATCCTGCGCGATGCCATGCGCCGCCTGAACATGACCCGCGACGCGTTCGCGAACCGGATTGGCGTATCGCGCCGAGCGCTGGATACATGGCTGCTCCCGGATGAATCGGCGGAATCGCGCGCCATGCCCGAGATCGCGAGCCGTTACGTCATGGAGTTGGTAGAAAGAATCCCGTCCGGCGACGACTATACACAACGCGTATATTCACCATCTATTCTTCACGAAGGCCGGCCGCATCTGTTGTCCGTCGATCAATTCTCGCGTGACTCCGTCGAGGCGCTGTTCCAGGTCGCCGACACCATGCAACCCATCGCGCGCCGTCAGAAGATCACGCGCGTGCTTGAGGGCGCGGTCCTTGCCAACCTGTTCTTCGAAGCCAGCACGCGCACGCGTGTGAGCTTTGGTGCGGCATTTTGCCGGCTGGGCGGCTCGGTCTGCGACACGACCGGCTTCACGTTTTCATCGATGGCCAAAGGCGAGTCAATCTACGACACCAGCCGCGTGATCAGCGGTTACGCCGACGCACTGGTCGTGCGCCATCCGGAGAAGGGATCAGTAGCCGAATTTGTGCGTGCGACCAACGTGCCGGTCATCAATGCCGGCGACGGCCCCGGCGAACATCCCAGTCAGGCGTTGCTCGACCTCTACACCATCCAGCGCGAATTCTCGCGCGTGGGGAAGATTGTCGACGGGTCGCATATAGCAATGGTTGGCGACCTTAAATACGGTCGCACGGTCCATTCGCTCGTCAAGCTGCTGGCGCTGTATCGGGGACTGAAGTTCACGCTGATTTCGCCTGCTTCGCTCGAAATGCCCGCTGCTATTCTCGATCAAATCAATCGCAACGATCATGTGGTCGAGCAGACCAACGACTTGCAGACGGGGTTGAAAGGCGCGGACGTGGTGTATGCAACGCGGATTCAGAAAGAGCGCTTTGCCGACGAATCCATTGAAGGTTACACGCCGGATTTCCAGATCAATCAAGCGTTGGTCGATAGCGTGTGCGGGCCTGATACGCTGATCATGCATCCGCTGCCGCGCGATGGACGACCTGGGGCCAATGACCTCAGCACCGACCTCAACCACGATCCAAGACTTGCTATCTTTCGGCAAACGGACAATGGCATTCCGGTTCGCATGGCAATCTTTGCAGTGCTGTTAGGAGTAGAACGCCAGGTCCAGCATTCCATGCGCGACGCGGCTTGGAAGTCACCGGCTTACATTGGTCCTGACGATGCGGTATTCCACGGCATCGATTAAGCGATCTATACAGCGCCGCCGTTAATATTAACGCGGCGTTTACACACAAAAAGATACGCTGGAAGTGATCCCGAATACAGGAGCTTGCAGCGTAATGAACCTTGTCCTTGAAAGACTTGCCGGCTCGGCTACATCGAAAAAAACGGACACGCAGGAAGCGATTTCAGCGTCCTGCGTGTCCCGTGTGCATCTCTCCGCCGTCCTGCACAGCAGGCAGGATGAAGCCGCCCGCGAGCGCATCAGGCGGCTGTTCCACTCGCCGCTAGGCGTGTATGTCAGCCAGGCATCGCGCGATCATGACGACCTCCGGCTGGTCTTCGATGTGGCAATGGAAGACCTCGAGTTCACCGTGCGCACGCTGCATCAGGTGCTGCCCGAAGCGGTTATCGAAGCCGTGCGTCCGCGTGTGTTCACGCATCGTCGCGAGCATTGAAGCGCGGCTTTCATGGTTTTTCATGGCCGATGACTCAAATCTGCGCCAACGAGAAATCGACGGCGGCGCGGGCGTGGAGCGCGGTGGTATCGAGTAACGGGACGGGGCTGTCGGCTTCGTTCACCAGCAGCATGATCTCGGTACAACCCAGCACGATCGCTTCCGCACCACGCGCGGCGAGTCCGTGCATCACATCGCGATACAGCTTGCGCGAATCGTCGTTGACAATCCCCAGACACAGCTCGCGATAGATGATGTCGTGAATCACCGCTTGTTCGGCAGGCTCGGGCAAGAGCGTGGAAATGCCATGCCGCTCTTGCAGGCGGTCGCGGAAAAAACTTTCGCGCATCGAAAACGCCGTGCCGATAAAACCGACCTTGCGTATGCCCCGCTTTTTCGCCTCGATCCCGGTCGGATCAACAATATGCAGGAACGGAATGGACACGGCCGCCGCAATTTGCGGCGCGACGAGATGCATGGTGTTCGTGCAGAGCACGATGCAATGCGCGCCACCGGCTTCGAGATGACGCGCTGCGTCGGCCAGCCGAATGCCGGCGATGTTCCATTGTCCGTCGCGTTGGAGTTGTTCTATCGGTGCGAAATTCACGCTGTGCAACAGGACTTGCGCGGAGTTCAAGCCGCCGAGCCGCGTGCGTACGTCCCGGTTGATCAGCCGATAATATTCCGTAGTCGATTCCCAACTCATCCCGCCGATCATGCCAATGGTTCTCATGCTGTTCATGATGCCCGTCCTGCAAATCAGATTGATTGAAGCAACATAGTGCAGCGAAGCGGGAGGAGTGGCTAGTGCGGAATTTCAAGATGTCGGCCGATCGCCCAACCTACTTCGCACGCGCGACTGCGCAACTATGATCCTGCAACTCCTCCGATGACGCGAAGTCACCTTTATCGCGTTGCACGTGATCATTGAGAAGAAAGAATGCCGGCTTGCCGTCGGGCGCCGTGGTTCCCGCTAGCAGCAAGGTTTGATCAGCCATGATCTGACCTTCGCGCGCCACGTCGGGGGCAAGCAGCTTGAAGGGATCGATGGAAGCCAGATCAGCGTCATCAATACGCCGAATGCGGTATGCATGTCCGCGCAACAACTTGGGGAATGGGGTCCACTCCGTGCCGATCTTCGGACCTTGCTCACGCAATGCGCGAACGACATCCGGTGCAAGGCAATCGATATGAATGTGCAACTGGTTTTGCGTGCGGCCACTGGTCGAGTTGATGGCGAGCGAGAGTTCATCGCGGGGAAGATCCCGCCCTAACTTCGCTTCAACAAAACGCCGTGCTTCCCAGGCAGCGCGCCAGTAATTCGGCGAGCCCAGCATCATCAAATCCGGACTTTCGATGCCGCCAATGCGAGCGGTCGGAATCAACAAATACTGGGCAACGCCGTTGAGATCCTTGAGGACCGCGAAGCCGCCCGACGGATCGACATCGACACATTTCTGCGGGACGTTCGCGCCACGTGCCGCAGGCTCGCACCAGTTGTGGACGATCTGCCATAACGCGTCGGGGTTGCCCGCGTGAGCAATGGAGACGAACAGCGCGGCGATGGTGAACGAGGCGAAGCGAACAAGGAGCCGGACATTGCGCATGGAGTGAGCGGTCGACACGAAAGCCTGCATCGTAACAAGACTTCATGACGGCCGCGCGCAACTCAAGCGCTCACATCACCGGCAAATGGAGATGATGCGGATGTTCGACGGTGTCCGCAATCAGCCTGAGCGCGTCTTCACATTCATCGAGACTCTTGGGACCGCCAAGGCAGATGCGAATGGCTTCGGGCGGATTGCCATCGGTCGCGAAAGCCGCCGCCGATACCGCCCCAATCCCTTGCGATCGCAGTTGCAATGCGAGCTCGGAGGCGTTCCATCCGCACTCTGCCGGAATAGGCATCCAGAGATGAAACCCGGCCGGATCGGCATCGAACTTCCAGCCGGACAACACCCACGCAGCAAGTTCCTGACGTGCTGCGGACTCCGTACGAATTGCATCGAGCATGAGGTCTGCTGTACCGTCATTCACCCACTGCGTCGCCAGCAGCACGGTGAAGGGGCTGGCCATGACCGTGGTTGCGCGCAACGCCCCGGCAAGATGCTGAGAGCGCCGGGCGGACGGCGCACGAATGTAAGCCACGCGCAGGCCGGCGCCAAAACTCTTTGAGAACCCGGTGACGTAGTAAGTAAGATCCGGAGCCAGCGTAGCCAGCGCATCGGGTGCTTGGACCGGCAACATGCCATACGCATCGTCTTCGATAATCGGCACGCTGTACCTTAGCGCCACATCGGCAAGCGCCTCGCGCCGCTTCGACGATAACGTCACCGTGCTCGGATTCTGGATGGTCGGATTGCAATAGAACGCGCTGGGTTTATCGCTCTTGCACAGCGCTTCGAATGCATGGGCAAGCGGTCCGTCGTCATCGCGCGCCAGCGCCTGCAAACGCACGCCTAGTTGAGCGGCAATCGCCTTGATGCCCGGGTAAGCCAGCGTATCGAGGCAGATGGTTCCCCCGGGTCGCGCAAGCTGCGACACCAGCGCCACCAGCGCGCTATGAATGCCGGGGCAAACCAGCACCTTGTCTTCATCGCAATCATCGAAACGGCGCTTCAGCCACGTCGTGCCGGCGGCCCGATCGTCAGCAGTGCCACCGAAATCCTGATACCGCAGCAGCCGATACGGGTCCGTAGCGGAAAATAGCCGCGCCGCGGAATCGCGCAAACGTGCGGCGAGTTCTGCGGGCTCAGGCGGCATGTTCATGGTCATCTCGACACTGCTGCCACCGGACAACGGCAGCGTCGCTGTCCGGCCGCGCACAAATGTGCCGCTGCCGGCACGCGAGTCAAGCAGCCCTCTTTTGCGCGCCTCGGCGTAGGCCCGCGCCACGGTCGTGTAATTGAGCTGCAGTTCCTCAGCCAGGTCGCGCAAACCGGGCAGCCGATCGCGCGGGCGCAGGCGTCCGCTCGCCAGATCTTCTTCGATTAATTCCGGAATCAGTAAATAAGCCGGCTTACGGCTTTCTGTCAGTTTCCTGATCCAGTGATGAGTAAGACTGGCCATGAGGCGCTCTCGGATTAATACGGTTAAAAAAACAATAACACGCCGGCGGCTGGAAAAATAAAGTGATCGCATTGAGTGATCGTATGGAGAAACCAATCAATCAAGGGTCAATGCACGTATCCGGTGTTTATTGCACCATGCGGGCGCGGCAGCACCATTGTGATCACGCCAGACTGGTGCAGACTCACTGCCTTATCAGGCCGGAAGCCAAGCCGTACAGGGCACCTCGGGATCGGCACTAAAATTTTTCATTGCTCTAAGCGCACTGATCGTTTGAATGATCGGGTATTGATCGTATTAACGCGCTCATTGAATGGCACGCCCGTTGCATTAACAGCTTCGTATTCTGCAATTTGCTCCGGGTTAAAAAATCCGGTGCCTTTGGTTCAAACGTCTATTTACTGGAGATTAGAATGCCTGCCGTCAATATCCCGATGCACAAGAAAGGCGATTACCTTGTCGATTATGAAGAGAAGATATTTGAAGACGTCAAGGCCGCGCCGGGTGAAAAGGCGCTGGTGACATTCCACACGGTCGCGTTCGAGGGTTCCATCGGCTTCGTCAACCTGCTGCAGGCCACCCGGCTGCTGCGCAAGGGCTTCGAAACCTCGGTGCTGCTCTATGGCCCAGGTGTGACGCTTGGGCTTCAACGCGGCTTTCCGACCCTCGGCGACGAAGCGTTTCCTGGCCATCTGAACTTCAACAAGCAGATCCAGAAGTTCATGGAGGAAGGCGGCAAGGTCTATGCATGCCGCTTTGCGCTGCAAGCGCTGTATGGGCAGGGCGAAGCGTCGTTGATCGAAGGCATCAAGCCGATCAGTCCGCTCGACGTGCTCGACATCCAGCTGCTGCATCGCAAGGACGGCGCGCTGATTATCAACACCTGGACCGTCTGACGCCGCGCCTCAAGCCTCTAATCAACACGGAACGACCATGCCCGACAAGAGAATCGTCCGCGCCGCCGCGGTCCAGATCGCACCGGACCTCGAACGGCCCGGTGGCACGCTGGAGAAGGTCCTTGCGACGATCGACGACGCTGCGCGCGAAGGCGTGCAGATCATCGTCTTCCCCGAGACCTTCCTGCCCTACTACCCGTACTTTTCGTTCGTGCGGGCGCCGGTGGCATCGGGTGTCGAACACATGCGTCTCTATGACGAAGCGGTGGTCGTGCCCGGTCCGGTGACGCAGGCGGTCGCGGAGCGCGCACGTCGGCATGGCATGGTCGTCGTGCTGGGGGTGAACGAGCGCGATCACGGCAGCTTATACAACGCACAACTAATCTTTGATACCGACGGCGAGCTGCTGCTCAAGCGCCGCAAGATCACTCCGACGTTCCACGAACGGATGATCTGGGGCATGGGCGATGCAGCCGGACTGAAGGTAGCGCAAACCAGCATCGGTCGAGTGGGTGCGCTCGCGTGTTGGGAACACTACAACCCGCTTGCGCGTTATGCGTTGATGACGCAGCACGAAGAGATTCATTGCAGCCAGTTTCCGGGCTCGCTGGTCGGCCCTATTTTTGGTGAGCAGATTGAAGTGACCATCCGCCATCACGCACTGGAATCCGGCTGCTTCGTGATCAATTCAACGGGCTGGCTGACCGAGCCGCAGATTGAATCAATCACGAAGGATCCGGGCTTGCAGAAGGCGCTTCGCGGCGGCTGCAACACGGCCATCATCTCGCCCGAGGGCCAGCATCTCGCCCCGCCTTTGCGCGAGGGCGAAGGACTGGTGATCGCTGACCTGGACATGTCGCTGATCACCAAACGCAAACGCATGATGGATTCGGTCGGTCACTACGCGCGGCCCGAACTACTGAGCCTCGCGATCAACGACCGGCCCGCGGTTACGTCGGCACCCATGAACAGCTTCTCACCTTCCACCGGGGGATTGCACCTTGAACGCGAACGAGACCTTGTCGGCCACGAGCCGGCAACTGATGACTGAACTGCAATCGACAGGTTTGCGTCTCGCCAATCCGGGTGCGGGGCAAGCGCTTGGCGTGGCCAGCCGACGCGGCGGCGCGGGGCCGTCCGATCACAAGGCGGTCACCATCGACGGCGTGACCATCATGGTGCCGGTGCATACGAATACCGCGTGGCACTCGCCGTTCGTGGCGTCCGCACCTGACGCCCACGGTAGCAGCGCGTTGCTGCGAGGATCGATACCGATTGCGAGCATCAGCTTTCCGAAGTCGCCGCGTTTCTACGCGATGCAGACCTTCGACGGCGTGCCCTATTCGCACATCGCAACGCTGCATGGATCGGACGTGCTTGCGACGACGGTTCTGCAAACCTGCATCCGTTATGAAAGCCGCAAGAAGACCTGCAAGTTTTGCGCGATCGGGCAATCGCTTGCTGCGGGCAGGACGATCGCGCGCAAGACGCCGGAGCAATTGGCGGAAGTCGCACGCGCGGCCGTGTTGCTCGATCGCGTGAAGCATATGGTGCTGACCACCGGCACGCCGCCGACCAAGGACCGCGGCGCGCAGATCCTGTGCGAAAGTGCATTCGCGATCAAGGCCGCGGTCGACCTGCCGATCCAGGCGCAATGCGAACCACCGGATGACGATAAATGGTTCGAGCGCATGCGCGCAAGCGGTATCGATACGCTCGGCATGCATCTCGAAGTGGTCACGCCTGCGCTACGCGAACAGATCATGCCGGGCAAGGCGAGCGTGCCCATCGCGCGCTACATGGAAGCGTTCAAGGCGGCGGTGGCGGTGTTCGGCCGGGGTCAGGTGAGCACCTACATACTCGCGGGTCTCGGTGACACGGCAGACGCCATCCTGTCGATCTCGCGCGAGCTGGTCGATCTCGGCGTGTACCCGTTCGTGGTCCCGTTCGTGCCGATCAGCGGCACGCCACTCGAGGATCATCCCGCGCCCTCGCCCGAGTTCATGAAGTCCGTGCTGCAGCCGCTTGGCGCGATGGTGTCGGCAGGCGGCATGCGCTC
>Ga0153932_1000449_pt1 | contig 11408 bp, 10 predicted proteins | sample TSNJ016MetaG_FD_102273 | JGI IMG/M metagenome (GOLD analysis project Ga0153932, IMG submission 102273) | Attine ant fungus gardens microbial communities from New Jersey, USA - TSNJ016 MetaG | ecosystem: Host-associated > Fungi > Mycelium > Unclassified | place: USA: New Jersey, Wharton State...
CGCCCGTTCGATTAACGCCTTCTTGAAGGCCATCGACGCCGACTGGATCGCCTCGGCACTCATTGGACCCTTGACGAACTCATCGATCAGTTCTTTAGGAATTGATGGCAATTCTCTCGCGGCCGTAGCGGCCGCCCTCGGTTTGCGTGGCATACATGCTCCTTTGCGACATGTTATGCCTTACACACAAAATTTTGGACAGGCTCTGACGTGCCGCCACGCACAGTGGCTAATAGTGATAAAGAAAACATCCAACATAAAACGCGCGAAGACCTAGAAAGCACCAACCCGGCATTAACCCCGACCGCTAACGCAGAACCCGTACAACCCAACACTGACCCCTGACCATCAACCCTCTCACTCAAATCGCCGCGCCAACAAACACAAAATCTCATACATGAGCGTAGCCGCAACGAGTGCGGTATTACCACTCGGATCATAGGGCGGTGACACTTCCACCACATCACCGCCGACCCAGTTCAAACCATCAAGCCCGCGCAGCAGCGCCATCGTTTCGCGCGTCGTCAGTCCGCCTATCTCCGGCGTGCCCGTCCCTGGCGTATACACCGGATCGAGGCCGTCGACATCGAGTGAAAGATACGTCGGGCCATTACCCACGACCTTACGCGCCTCATCGATAATCGCTCCCACCCCCCGCGCCTCAAATTCTTCGATAAACACCACACGCATGCCACTCTCAAGCGAATACCGCCAGCCTTCATCGGAATTCTGCGCGCCGCGAATACCAATCTGGATGGTGCGCTTCGGGTCGAGCAAACCCGCTTCCACTGCGCGTCGAAACGGCGCACCGTGCGTGAATTTCGATCCCTTGAAACTATCCCAGGTGTCAGTGTGCGCATCGATATGCACCATGCCGATAGGCTGCTTCGGCGCCATCGCCTGAAAAATAGGGTAGGTAATAGAATGATCGCCGCCCGCGCTCAACGCAATCTTGCCGGCCGCAAACACGGGTTCGAAGAAACGCCGGATGTCCTCATGCGAACGTTCAAGATGATAGAGATCGGTGAACGGAACGTCGCCTATGTCCCCCACGCGGCAAACATCGAAGGGATTGAAACGCGTCACATGATGGATCGCGCGCGTCATGCTCGACATGTTGCGGATCTCGCGCGGACCGAACCGCGCACCCGGACGGGCAGTCACGCCGCCGTCGAACGGCACGCCCGCCAGCACAATATCCATCTCATTGATATCCGTGCAGTACGGCACGCGCATGAAGGTTGGGATGCCGCTGAAGCGGGGTAACGCCATCTGGCTTCGATCGGTACCGGGCATGATGTTCTCGTCAGAAGGTAGGCGGTGTATTGGTCCACAGCACACGCGTAACGGTCTTGCCGGGGTTGCGATAACTGTGCGGAACGGTGCTGGGGAAATAAAAGGTGTCGCCGGCTTGCAGCAAATAACATTCATCGCCAAGCGTCAGTTCGAACTGGCCTTCAATCACGTAACCCAGTTCCTCCCCGGCGTGGCTGATCTGCTCGTCGCTGCTCGCTAGCGGTTCAATTACGTGGATATCGCTTTGCAGCAACTGCCCCGCCGAGGGCACGATCACCCGCTCCAGCATGATCGAAAGACGCTTGCCGGCCGACGGGAACTCCGTGGTGGGACGCTCATTTGCGCGCTGCACGGGCGACGTATTGATGTCCGGTCCCGAGACGAGCGCGCCCACGTTGGTCGACAACGCCAGCGCGATCTTGTGCAGCGTCGCGAGCGAGGGCTGCGCGTGGCCGCCCTCGAGTTTGGACAGCATGCTCTCCGAACAACCCGCTTCCGCTGCAAGCGCTTTGAGCGTCAACTGCTTGACCATGCGCGCGTGCTTGAGACGCACGCCGAGCGCGGCGGACGGATCCGGCTGAACCTCGGGCGGCTTGGTCGCGGCCCGGCGCGGGCTCGCTGGTTTGCGTGCTGCGGTTTTTTTTGTGACCACCGGGACGCTCTTCCTAAAAGTAAGGGATCTACGCGAGCACCGTGAACTCGACTTCCAGCGGATTCAACGCGTTGATCGGAATAATATCCTGCGGACACGCCGACATGACCACGACGCAATCCATCAACGCCTTGATCTCCACGTAATCCCCCGCCTTCGATACCGGCGCAAGCCATTCAATTGAGTAGTCCGGCCTGATCGGAATGTTCATCCACAAGTTGAACGGTTGCGGCACTTCGCGTGCCCGCAGGCCGATCGCTTTCAGCGCGAGCCGCATGTTGTCGGCGCAATTGTCGTGATAGCCGTGCACGCCCAGGTTCTTGTACCGATACAGATCGCACGCGGCCATCAACGTGTCGTGCACACCCGGCGAGGTATCGGTGACCAGTTCCGCAATCGGCCGCCGATGATTGGTCATCAGCGGATCGCCGGCTTGCGGAATCACCTTGTCGAGCGATGCGCGGGCATGTTCGAACGACAGGAATTCGTCGAGATGCCCGGCATTGAAGATCCACGTATCGCAGACCTGGGTGCCGTGCGTGTTCGTGATGCGGATCGTCTGGCCCGACTGCACCTTGGCCGCGCGGCCGTTGCGCGCCGGCACCGTGTAGGTCTTGCCAATCTCGGGGGTGCCATCGGCGGAAATGGGTTCGCGCAGCGTGGCGTTTTCGCCGAGTGCATGGCTATTGTCGTGATGATGTTCAACGTGCGGCGTGCTCATGGTGACTCCTTCAGTCGGATCGGTTTCAAGGTGCTTCGTTGCAGAGATGCACCAGGCAATGCGCCAATGCGCGGGCGCCCAGTACGAGGTGATCGTCGTCGGTGGCTTCATGCGGGTTGTGGCTGATGCCGCCGCGACTCGGAACAAACAGCATCGCGCTCGGGCAATGTTTCGCGAGGTACATGGCGTCGTGGAAGGCGCCCGACGCGATGCTCAGTGAAGGCGCGCCGAGTGCATCGCATGCATCGGCTACGCGTTGGATAACGGCGGGTGCGAAGTCCACGGGCGGATGGATGAATAACGCTTCCGATGTCACGGCGTGGCGTGCGATGCAATTCGCGAGCTGTGTATCGAACGAGTGGAGCACCGCCGGGTTCGGGTGACGGAAGTCGATGCTGAACGTCACGTCCGATGCAATCGTGTTGATGGAGTTCGGCAGCACGGTCCACCGGCCGAAGGTGATGCGGGTATCGTTGCCGCCGAGCTGGTGCGCGAAGGCCGCGACCTCGGCGCGAATACACACGGCAAGCGTCATGGCGTCGTGGCGGGCATGCATTGGCGTGGTGCCGGCGTGGGCCGCGACACCCTTGCAACGCACCGCATACCATCGCACGCCTTGAATTCCCTTCACCACGCCCAGCGACACATTGGCGAGTTCCAACAAGGGCCCTTGCTCAATGTGCAGTTCGATAAACGCATGCGCGGCCTTCTCTGCAACGCGTGTATCGAGTGACGGAAACGCTTCACGATGCGCGGCGAGCGCGCTGTCGAGCGAGATGCCATCGGAATCTTTCGCCTGGCTGTAGCGCTCGATCAATGCGGGATCGACGAACGCGCTCGACCCCATCGCACCCGGCTGAAAGCGCGTACCTTCTTCGTTGGTCCATGCCACCACTTCGAGCGGGCGGCGCGTACGGATACCGGCATCATTGAGTGCGGCAAGGCATTCGAAGCCAGCCAGGACGCCGTAGCAGCCATCGAGCTTGCCGCCCGTTGGTTGGGTGTCGACATGGCTGCCCGTCATCACCGGCGGCAGGTTCTCCAAACCGGGGCGGCGGAAAAACAGGTTTGCGCACGCGTCGGTTTGCACCGAGCAGCCGAGTGAGATTGCATGATTGATCAGGAAACGCCGTGCGTCGATATCAGTAGAAGACAGCGCCGGACGATCCACGCCCCCGTCTTCACGCGCACCGAAGCGAGCGAGCGTTTCTATCGATTCGAGCAGACGTGATGCATCGATGCAAGAGGCCGCCTTAAGTGCATCGTTGGACATCACGCGACTCCCGTGGCTGCGGTCAAGCTGCGATCGAACCACGGCTTCAGAAACTGTTGTAAACGCGGCGTGCGCGTATTGCCGAAGATCTGTTCAGGCGGCCCCGCCTCCACTATCTGCCCTGCTTCCATGAACACGACGTGATCTGAGATCTTCGCTGCGAAACTCATTTCGTGCGTGACCATGACCATCGTCATGCCGTCTTGCGCAAGCGATCGGATCACGCTCAATACTTCTTCCACGAGTTCAGGATCGAGCGCCGAAGTGGGTTCGTCGAGCAGCATGACTTCCGGTTCGATTGCCAATGCGCGAGCGATGCCCACGCGTTGCTGCTGACCGCCGCTCAGGGACGCGGGGTATGCATCGGCTTTCTCGGCAAGGCCAACGCGCGTCAGCGCGGCCAGCGCCTGTTTGTGAGCATCGGCCTTGCCCGTTTTCTTCGACAACACCAGCGGCGCAGCCACGTTACCGAGCACGCTCATGTGCGGCCAGAGATTGAACTGCTGAAACACCATGGACACCGGCCGACGCACTTCCGCAATGCTCTTTTCACTATCGCGATCACGTGCCGAACGCCCTGCTGAGCGATAACCAAGCAGCTGACCTTTGATCCATACCTCGCCTTCATCGTAGGCTTCGAGAAAGTTCATGCAGCGCAATGCCGTTGTCTTGCCGGAACCGGAAGGCCCGATCAGCGAGACGATTTCACCGCGCGTCACCGCGAGATCAATACCCTTGAGCACGCGATTAGCGCCATACGATTTACCCACGGCACGCAGTTCGAGAATGGGCAATGAACTCATGAGGTTTTCCGCGAAGGAGCGATCAGCACTTGCGCCCATTGGGCAGCGAGGGCGATACATTGCGTGAGGAGCCAGTAGCACACGATCAACATCGCGTACGGAGCGATGTACGTATAAGTGGACGAAACTATGTCGCTTGCTGTCATGGTCAATTCGGGCACAGTGATGATCGACGCCACGGCGCTTTCCTTGATGACGAGAATGGTCTGGTTGGCGAGCAAGGGAATAGCGAACGCAATGGCCTGAGGCATCTCGATGCTGCGAAACGCAGCCCACCGGCTGATGCCGAAAGCGCGCGCTGCTTCCCCGTGTCCGCGCGGAATGCTGGCCCAGCCGGCACGAAAAATCTCCGCGAAATACGCGGCCGAATAAAACGCGAGCGAAACAATGGTGGCTTGCACCGCGGTCATCGTGATGCCGATCACCGGCAAGCCGAAATAGACGATCACCAGTTGCGACAGATACGGCGTACCACGCACGAGCCACACATACACGCGATAAGGCGCGGCAAGCCAGCGCGGGAACCGCAGCCGCAACGCATTGAGGACGAAGCCACCCAGCGCGCCGATGAAGGCTGCAAGCAAGCTGACCTCGAGCGTCACCAGGATGGCGTCGGCGAAGCGCGGGATGAGCGAGAGGAAACTGTTCATGGTCGGCTCAGGTCCGTCGCGCCACGCGTCGTTCGATACCCCGACCCGCAAGCGACAGCAGCGAAGTAATCGCGAGATAGAAGCACGCCGCGAGCGTATAGACCTCCAGCGGCCGATAACTGACCGAAGACAATTGCTGTCCGACGCGCATCAGGTCCGTGACCGCAATCACCGACACCACCGCTGAAGCCTTCACTATGTCGATCATCTCCGACACCAGCGCCGGCAACGTCAACGCGATGACCTGCGGAATCTCCACATGCCACAACGCCTGGCGGCGCGTGAGATTGAAAGTCTGCGCCGCTTCGATCTGCCCGCGCGGAATCGCCCGAAAACCCGCGCCGAGGATCTGCGACTGATACGCGGCCGTGTTCATCGACAAACCCACTGCCGCCGCGACCACGCCTGGGATGGCCCACCCAAGTCCCGAGGGCACGTAATAAAACACGAGCAATTGCGCGAGGACTGGCGTGCCGCGAAAGAGGCTCACATAGACGCGCGCCGCTGTGGCCAGCATGCGGCTTTTGCTCGCGGACATCATGTAGATGAAGATGCCCGCGAAAAAGCCGCACGCCACTGCGATCGCCGAGAGCCATAGCGTCGTGATCGCGCCGTCCAAGAGTTGCGGCAGATAGCCAAGACAACGCGCGAGGAGATCGGGTGGGTTCATATCAGTCGATGTTTGATGCTTGTTAATACCTGACTACATCGACGGTTCGGGCATCGCGTCGGCGGGGACATCCATGGTCGTACCGAACCATTTCATTTGCAGCGCTTTCATGGTGCCGTCATGATTCGCGCGGGCGATGGCGTCGCTGAAAAGCTTGAGCAGCGTCGCGCTGTCCGCGTCCTTACGCGCGACCCACGCAAAATAGCTCTTCGGTCCAATGCTTTGCGGCAATACGCTGAACACGCCCGGACGCGATTTCAGCAGCGGTCCAAGATTCGCGACCGATTGCGCGACCGCGTCCAGACGGCCGACCGCGAGGTCCGCATAGGCTTCATCGAAGGCGACGTATTGCTTGATCTGCTTGATGCCGGGACCGCCTGCGGCCTTCAGGTTCTTGTCGAGCGTCATGAGAGCCTGCAATTGCGCCGAGCCCGTTTGCGATCCGACAATCTTGCCGTTCAGGTCATTGGGAGACTTGATGGATGCTTCATTCGAACGCACGAGGACGCCTGCGGTTGCATCGGCGATGGGCAGCGTGAACGCGAAGTGGCTCTCCCGATCCTTGTTGACGGTGACGGCGGTGATGACCATGTCAAAGCGCTTGGCATCGAGGCCTGGCAGCAAGCCCTGGAACGGCAGGTCGAGTTGCTTGAGCTTGACGTCGGGCAATGACTTCAGCACATATTGCAGGAGGTCACTGTCGTATCCCACGATCCTGCCGTTCTCAACGGATTCGAACGGCGCATAACGCGCTTCAGTTCCCACCGTGATTTTCTTGTTCGCTTTTACGCGCGCAAGCAAGTCGCCGCTTTGCGCGTGACCCGGAATCGACGCGCATAGCGCAAGCGCGCCGGTCATTGACAAGACAAACCTGCGAAGTGACTGATGCATGATGCTCCCGTGCGGCCACGCCGCAAAGAGGGGTTAGTGAATTTTGTTCAAGATACTTGAATGAAATTCACTATGCATGAAGTGTGCCATATGAAAAAGACCCGTGACGCGATGTTTTAGGCTGGCCGGCATGCACCGGAGTGGGATTTCAACGCACTCGTGCATGGATAAAGTGCCACCGTGCACAAGTCAACGGCAGCAGGGCCGCGTATTGGAACGAAAGGGGGAGGGTACGATGTAAAGAGCGGCCGTTTCCAGGCCGGCTGATTTCACTACTTTTACTCATAGCAGAGGGCTTCAATCATGGAAGCACTGGTTCTCGAAGAAGCGCGCCGTATCAGCTTGCGTCCGTTCACCTTGCCGCAAGCCGTCGGTGCGCGCGATGTACGGATTCGCATCAATACGGTCGGCATTTGCGGCAGCGATATCCACTATTACCAGCACGGCCGGATCGGGCCGTTCGTTGTCAACGAGCCGATGGTCCTGGGTCACGAAGCGGCGGGAACCGTGATCCAGATCGGCGATGAAGTGGAGCATCTGAAAGTGGGCGACCGCGTCTGCATGGAACCGGGCGTGCCCGACATGGAGTCACGGGCGTCGCGCGAGGGCATGTACAACCTCGACCCGAGCGTGCGTTTTTGGGCGACGCCGCCCGTGCACGGTTGCCTGACGCCGTTCGTCGTGCACCCCGCGGCGTTCACATTCAAGCTGCCGGACAACGTGAGTTTTGCGGAAGGCGCGATTGTCGAGCCATTGGCTATCGGCATGCAGGCGGCAACGAAAGCGAAGATAAAACCGGGGGATGTAGCCGTTATTCTGGGCGCCGGCACCATCGGCATGATGTGTGCGTTGGCCGCGCTCGCAGGGGGATGCAGTCGCGCGATCGTATGCGATCTCGTGCCGGAGAAGCTGGCACTGATCGGCGGCGTGCAGGGCGTGACGGCAGTGAACATTCGCGATCAGCGCGTCCAGGACGTGGTGTCGGAACTTACAGGCGGTTGGGGCGCGAACGTTGTGTTCGAAGCCAGCGGCAACGAAAAAGCGTTCGACGGCATTGTCGACCTGATGTGTCCCGGCGGTTGCCTCGTCCTCGTCGGGATGCCGCAACACGCCGTGCCTATCGATATTGTCGCGGTCCAGATCAAGGAAGTGCGGATCGAGTCCGTGTTCCGATACGCCAATATGTTCCCGCGCGCGATCCAGTTGATTGCATCGGGCCGGCTCGATGTAAAACCCTTCATCTCGCGCTCGTTTGCATTTGCAGACGGCATCAAGGCGTTCGAGGAAGCCGCCAGCGGCAACCCTACCGACGTGAAGGTTCAGATCGTCATGGAATAGCGAGGGCGTGTTGATTCAAGTCCATTGCTCAAGCAATGGACCTTCGCGTCCTCCAACAGGATCGCTGCGTGGAAACGGCAACGCCTCCATTGCAGCGATTTCTCCCTCCGATAACGCCTCGCGCCGGATGTCCCATTGCTGCCCTTCGGGGTACGCGCCGACTACCTGAAACCGCCCCTCCGTTGCTTGCAGGCAGTGGCCGGTTCCTGCTGGAAGCAGCACGACGTCGCCCGGGTCTAGCGAGACCACGAGTCCGCCAGGTCCACCAACAATCACCTCTGCTTTCCCCGATATTGCCCCAAGCACTTCATGCGCCGTGGAGTGGAAGTGGTGGTAGTCGAAGATGCTGTCGCGCCACTGCGGCGGCCATTCGTTGAGGGCGAATAGCGCTTCGAATGCCGGGCCGAGGTCCTTACGGGAAGGGGGCAGCACACGCCGGTAAATCAATACCGGCAAGCGCCGGTTGTTCGGGACCCACGCGTGCGGTGTCAGCCTGAGGATTTCATAGTCGAGGGTTGAAGCGTGGCGGGCAGATTGAAGATCGTGCTTCATGAAAGCTCCTTGATCGAACCGGATGACGAAGGTTCTATCCACGTCAGCTTTTTGCGTGCCCGTGCTCCGGCGCACGCCACATAAAGCTTTTCATCGTCGCGTTGAAAAAACTACTTCCTCATTGCTCGCCAACCTGCGCTTCGTAAAATCTTCCATATTCAATACCATTTACTGTCATATAGCTTTCATTAATGAAACTTACACTTCGCCTTCATCGCGTGTGCCTGGGCCATTAATGACAGGGACACGAGGACCCCACTCAATAGAAAACCGGACCAGACGACATGCAAGAGCAGCCCAACGTATCGCGCCGTAAAGCCCTCAAACTGCTGGTGGGCGCACCCATGCTGCCTCTAGGCGCGTTCTCGGTTTCCACGCTCCTGGCAGGCTGCGGCGGCGACAGCGCGGCGGCACCGGCCGCGTCGGCATCGTTCAAGTCCGCTTCGTTTGCTTCAATGGCCGCGCCCTCCCTCACGGACGCGGCCGCCATGGCGACCACCACGGTCGGCTCGACGCTCAGCGTGACTTACAGCGACGGCACGACACAAGCGTACAAGCTCGCCTACCAGCCGTTCTTCGTAACGGGCGACATGGTCCCGAACGGCAGCGGAGGCACGACGCTCGCCGGCGGTTATTACGACATCAACAACCAGCCGATCATCGATCAATCCGTGTCGGGCAAAGAGCGCCAGTTCTTCTCGGACTGCCCGGATGGAACCTCGCTGCTGTCACTCGATAAACCCACCATTGCCGGCATCAAGGGCAAGGCCGTGTTCGCCGTCGTGCAGTTCGAATACGCGACGCGCGACCAGAGCCTCGTGTCGGCGTATGGACAGTTGCCTTCGCCTATCGCCGTGCTCACGCTCGACCAGGATCAAACGACCGGCAAACTCACGCTCGTGAAGTATCACAACGTGGATACGTCGAAGGCGAACGGATTGTGGATCACGTGCGGCGCGAGCTTGTCGCCATGGAACACGCATTTGTCGAGCGAAGAGTACGAGCCGGACGCGACCACCATTGCAACCAACGCACAGTTCAAGGCGTTCAGCACAAGTCTTTATGGCGACGCGAGCCGCGCGAACCCGTACAACTATGGCCATCTCCCGGAAGTCACGGTGAACCCGGACGGCACCGGCACCATCAAGAAACACTACAACCTCGGACGCATCTCCCACGAACTGGTGCAGGTGATGCCGGACAAACGCACCGTCATGATGGGTGACGACGCGACCAACGGTGGCCTCTTCATGTTCATCGCGGACCGGGCAGAGGACTTGTCCTCGGGCACGCTGTATGTGGCGAAGTGGGCGCAGACATCATCGATGGGCGCGGGCTCGGCCAACCTGACGTGGATCAGGATTGGCAGCGCGACGAGTGCGGAGATCGAAGCGATGGCGTCGAAGCTAAAGGCATCCGACATCATGGACGTGAGCACCAAGGACCCGCTCGACGCGAGCTTCACGAAGATCAATTTTAACGGCACGTTCAACTGGATCCGCATCAAGCCCGGCATGGAGAAGGCGGCGGCGTATCTGGAGACGCATCGCTATGCGGCGTATATCGGCGGGAGCATGGGTTTTACGAAGCTCGAAGGCACGACGATCAATGCGAAGGACAAGATCGTGTACAGCGCGATGTCACGCATCGAGAAGTCGATGGTGAAGGGCAACTCGGCATCGACCGATGTAGCCGTCGATAAAACCATCAACGCCGGTGCGGTCTATGCGTTGAACCTGAAAGCGGGGCAGAGGGACACGAGCGGCGCCGCGATCAACAGCGAATGGGTGCCAGTCGACATGGCTGCGCCAGCCGCGCTGGTGGGCGAAGATCTTTCACCAGCGGATGCGCTCGGCAATACCGCGAGCGCCAGCAAGATTGCGAACCCGGACAACGCGAAGTTCTCGGAGAAGTTGCGCACGCTGTTCATCGGCGAGGATTCGAGCATGCACGTGAACAACTTCCTGTGGGCTTACAACGTGGACACGCAGACTTTGTCGCGCGTGCTGTCGTGTCCGGCCGGCGCGGAATCGACCGGCCTTCACGCGGTTGACGAGATCAACGGCTGGACTTACATCATGAGCAACTTCCAGCACGCGGGCGATTGGGAAAGCCCGGTTCACGACAAGGTGAAGGCCGCGCTGGACCCGCTCGTGCGCGCCAACTACAAGGACCGCTTCGGCGCCACGGTCGGTTACCTGACCGCGGACGCCTCCAGCATCAAGCTCGCGAAGAGCTGATCAAAAAGTCAGCTGCCCTTTTGATAACCGTCGGTCAGGGTATGCAGGAACGCGATGATGTCCTTCATCTCCTGATCCGTCATCGCGGGCTTGTCGCCGAACTTGCGGTCGAACGGGGCGTCGGCCACATCGACATTCGCGTGGAACTTCGCCGGCAGGTCATCGTACTTGTTGACCTTGCCGTCAGCGCCCTTCGGATAGAACTTCTCCGGCGCCGTATTGCGGTCGTTGTAGAACGACATGACGTCGTCGAGCGAATGATAGACGCCGTTATGGAAGAACACTTGCCGAGTCGCGGAGTTCCGGAGCGTGGGCGTGAGGA
>Ga0153932_1000450_pt1 | contig 11379 bp, 11 predicted proteins | sample TSNJ016MetaG_FD_102273 | JGI IMG/M metagenome (GOLD analysis project Ga0153932, IMG submission 102273) | Attine ant fungus gardens microbial communities from New Jersey, USA - TSNJ016 MetaG | ecosystem: Host-associated > Fungi > Mycelium > Unclassified | place: USA: New Jersey, Wharton State...
ATGGATCAACCCACCCAAAAATAAGGAATCCCAAACCCGCATAAAACTTGACGCTTGCTCACTGAATGTAAACACCCAGGTGTCGCAAACTCATTGACACGCTCCGCGCGCGAACGTCATGATCAGTTCAGCATGAGTGCTCGTCGGCGTAGCAATGATGGCCGCCGATACTTAGGTATTGGCGAGTATGTCGTCAAGAGTCGCACACTGCCGCCAAGTCTCGCGACCAGCGCTTCGCAACGACCATCGTCAACGTCCATCACGTACTTCAATTGGACTTTGTGCAATTGCGAGAGCGCTCTGGCGCGCACGACTCCGATTCTGCCTGCCCCCAGTAACGCGACCTGCCTCTTCGATTCCTTCGGTGTCACTGACCTCGGCTCCTATTCATGGTTCCTCGCTCGACGCTCTCAGGCGCGCCCGGCAAAGACGTTAAGCATCCTCACTCTGTGACAGGCACTTCTTCTAGTACTTCATCTTTGTAGCCAGGCCCGCCAGGTTCTTGATAGCTCACCGAAAACGAGAAAGCACGAACGCCGTCGTCGGTGGTCGGCCAGATGCTATGCGGAACCTTCGGCGGGATATAGATGAGGTCGCCCGGCTTGACCTTTTTCGCCTCCTGTTCAATTTGCACGACCGCCTCGCCTACGAGGATGTAGTAAAACTCATGGGTATCGTGCGAATGAGGCGTTGCCCGTGTGTGCGGCGCGATCGTCCACTCTTCCACCGCCTCTAGATATGTTCCCTGTGTCTGCTCGAATAACGAGAACTTCGGGAACAGGCCCCAGACTTTAACGTTGTCGTGCATCGATACGGGAACTACTGTGTTTGTAGAGCGAATGTCCATTTGCTTACTCCTTGTGAGGTTGATGTTTTATGCATATTCATTCGGCAGTCCAACCCCCATCTACCATGAGTGAACTTCCGGTGACCATCGCCGACGCGTCACTTGCGAGATAAAGTACCGCGCCCATAACGTCTTCCGTGGTTGCCACGCGGCCCAGTTTGATTCGGGCAAGCACATCCCGTCTAAATTCTTCTGACGCGAGGAAATCTCGCGTCATCGGCGTTTCGATGAAGGTCGGGCATATCGCATTCACTCGTATGTCGTGCGATCCAAGCTCGACAGCCATTGCTTTCGTTAGACCCTGAATGGCATGTTTTGAACTGCAGTAGACGGTTCTCATCGGCGCCCCGACATGTCCCATCTGTGATGACATGTTGATAATGGAACCTGGCCGTCTTGCTGAAATAAGCGTCGTCGCTACGAATTGCGCCACGAAGAATGAGCTTCGAACGTTCAAATCCATCACCGCATCGTAGTCGTCAACAGTTACGTCGACGAATGGTGCGGGGCAGTTTGTTCCCGCGTTATTTACCAAAATGTCAAAAGGCCGGCTCTCGCCGCCGAGTTCACTCAATGCACCGCGCAGGCGAGGCAGATCAGTGACGTCCAACTTGGCCGCATGCGCGACTCCGCCGACCGCGCGCAGTGCAACAGCTACCGCATCGGCTTCGGAGAGGGACCGTGCAACGAGCGTCACTTCCGCACCGTATTCACATAGAACCGACGCTGCCGCGACGCCTATTCCCCTGCTCGCGCCCGTAACGAGCGCACGCTTGCCCGCCAAACAAAAGCCGGGGGTGCGAGGGAGCGCGAATGTATTCTGCATGCTCTGCAATGAATCCATGGCAACTGTGTTAATCCTGGTCAATTGATTTTTCCTCCCGCGACCTTTGCGGACAACCTTTCTTCTTCCAGCTCATAATTGACAGCAAAGTCGTCGGGTGGCTCCGGACCCCATACATAAAATGAGTCTTCACCGGAATGATTGGCGGCAGGCCAATCGAAGGACGCAGGGATGAAGTCGATGTCGAACGAGTATTCGGCGTAGCTGCCCCATGGATCGCGCACATAGTGAAAGTAGTTTGATCCCAGCACATGTCTGCCAACGCCCCATCCGCGCTTATAGCCACTACGCCTCATCTGTTCTGCGCCTAACCCAACCTCGTGCACGCTACCTACGTCCCACGACAAATGATGGACTCCGGGCCCGTCTGCCTTGACAAAGGCCGCAAGATGATGGTCGCTGCCATAAGCACCGTGCAGAAACGCTATGTCGGCTTCCGAATGATCCGATAGCCTGAGACCAAGAACCTTGATGTAGAAGTCCATTGCTCTTCTCACATCGACCGTAAAAAATAGGACGTGCGAGAGATAACGAGGATGAACGCGTGGAGCCGCGCTGCGGCTGGGGGCTGCACCTATTCCCAAGGGCGTGTCTGCACTTTCCGTCAGAGGCGATTTCGCATCCGGCGAAGACTTCTCCCCAACTACGATCTGCAAAGGTAAGCCATCGGGATCCACAACCCACAAACCGTCCGCTTCCGCAACTGCGAGTGCTTCTGGCGCCGCGCAACGCGGCACATTTAAAAGTGCTACCTTCTTCTCGATCGCGTCGTAGTCAGCCTGGTAGACACCGTAGCGAACGTACAAGAGCTTCTTGTGCTCACCAGAAACGACAGTCAGCCACACATGCGAGCTGTTACAAGTCCCAACATGCAGCACGCCTTGTGCATCCCCGGGCGTGCACTTTAGGCCGAACGACTCGAAAAAGCCCTGCGCCTCCGGTATATCCGGAACCGACATCACAACGCGATCGATTGAGTGGACCGACCCAAGCCGGTCTTTGCGAACGCCTGCTTCAAGAAATCCCATTTGGCACCCTTCTATGCAGCCTGCTTCGACGAAGGCTCGTCAACGATGGTATTTGTTAGCACGCCGAGGCCCTCGATCTCGACTTCCACCACGTCACCGGCATTCATGTACACACGAGGATTGCGCGCATGACCGACGCCAGAAGGCGTGCCCGTGACAATGACGTCCCCTGCTTCGAGCGTAATGGCTCGACTAATCGTCTCGATGAGGCGTGGCAGGTCGAAAACCATGTCGTCGAGCAAAGCGCGCTGCATGACCGTTCCGTTAAGCCGCGTTTCAAGCGTGCGCCCCCTGCCGCCTTGGGGAAACTCGTCGGCCGTTACGAACCATGGCCCGAACGCGCCCGTACCATCGAAATTTTTGCCGACTGTCCACTGCGGTGTTTTGAACTGAAATTCCCGCACCGTCACGTCGTTGAAGATCGCATAGCCTGCAACGTGTTCAAAGGCGTCGGAGGCCGCAATGTTACTTCCACCCTTGCCTATGATCGCCGCGAGCTCGCCTTCGAAATCAAGCGAGTCGCTAAACGACGGCCTCACGATATCGCGACGATGCGCGGTGAGGCTCGTTCCAACCCGGAAAAACAGCGTCGGATAGTCAGGCTGCTTGAACCCGGACTCTGCCGAATGATCGTGGTAATTAAGGCCAACACAGATAATCTTTTTGCTGCTGTAAATCGGCGCTAAATAGGTTATTTCGTCCATGTCGAGGCGCTGGCCGTCGCGCACGATCGCGTCGAAAGCCTTCGAAAGCCGCGCAGGATTCAGAAGTATTTCTTCCGATCCTCCACGCAAATCGGCATGCGTCAGCGGAAGGCCGCGCCAAAGGCCCTCAATGTTGGCAGCGAGCCCTTCTCCCCCGCCGTTCTGATATCGAACCAATTTCATGACTGACCATCCTTAATGTTTTCTTGGGACCGGCGTGCTAGCCGGCATTTCCTTACTTCACCAGACCCATCTTTCGACGGTCGATCGTTGCGGTGACCGCCACCAGAATCACGACGCCGTACACCAAATCCTGGCTTGTGGGCGGCAGACCCACAACTACTGAACCTACTCGCAGAAACGCCGCTGAGATTCCACCGATCACGCTAACCCCTACTCCCCCAATACCGCCCGAGATCGACGTGCCACCCAGCACCACGCCGACGATAGCCGGCAGCAGCATGGTCTGCGCAAGTGTCGGCGAGCTGAACATGGTCTGCGATACGTACAGCACGCCGGCGAGTGCCGCACACATCGAGCAAATCGAGAACACGATAACTCTGACCTTGAGCGAGTCGATGCCCGACATACGGGCCGCCCGTTCGGCCGTTCCGATGGCATAAATATGTCGTCCTAGGCGAAGATAGCGGAGCGTCAGCGAGAGGAGAAGCCAGACCACAGCGACAAGATATACACAGGCGGGGATGCCAAAGAACGACCCGTTAAGTACATCGAGAACACGAAGGCCACTGTCTACGGGAAGCGCCGTGGCCTTAGTCACGAAGAGCGCAACGCCGGAGAGCAGTCCCAGGGTGCCGAGGCTGATAGCGAACGACGGCACCTGATATTTCGCGTGAACATAGCCTTGCGCCGCGCCGACCAGTCCCGCAAGCACAACGGCCAGCGGAATTGACCATGAGCCGAGCTGAGGCGCGGCGAGACTAATGACCACACCCGAGATGCTGGCCATGGCCGCCGCCGATAAGTCGATGCCGCCCAGAAGAATCGGTAAACTGCTGCCAAGTACCAGAAGCAGGAGCGGTGCGGCGTCGATCGAGAACGAAACGAGGGACCCCGCAGACAGTGCTCCTGGCGAGATAGCGCCTACCACCGCGAGCATGACCGCGAGCACCAGCGCCGGTGCGAAACGCCGCCATGCCAGTCTGCCTTGGCCGTGCTTGAGATCGCGCCGGTTCTGCAGGGCGGCTTCTCTCTTGCCGATCGGAAGTTCATTGAGTCTCATACCATGGCCCTCACAATCTGTTCCTCAGTCGGTCTGTTTCGGCTTATATCGCTGAAGACCTCAGAGAACTGCCCGTCCCGCATCACCGCGACCGTGTCGCTGAGCTCGAGCACTTCGTCCAACGTGTCGGCGACGAAGACGATCGACAACCCTTCTCTAGCTAGATTTCTCATGCTTTCAAACAAATCGGCGCGGGCGCCGGGATCCAGTCCGCGCGTTGGATGATCCAGCAGCAAGAGCCTAAGATTCTTCCCCATGAGCCATTTTCCGAGCACAGCCTTTTGCTGATTGCCGCCGCTCAGCTTCGAGATGTCTTCATGCAGTGATGGCGTTTTGACCTTCAGGCGTCTGGCCCAGTCCGTCGCGATCCAGTGTTCTTCGCGGCGGTTTGCAACGACGCCGCCAAAGGCATAGTCGAAAGCAAAACTGAGAGTCATGTTCTCCAGCACCGACATGCCCGCGAGCATCCCCTCCTTCTTACGCTCAGCCGGCACATAACCCACCCCGCGACGCACTGCGTCCGTGGGGGTTCGTGGCTGGAACGGCTTGCTGTCAAGCACGATCTGGCCGCTAGTCATTTCGTCGATGCCGAAAAGCCCACGGCAAAGCATCTCCGCACCGGAGCGCTGCACGCCGATCAAACCGAGTATTTCGCCCTCGTTGACAGTGATAGAAAACGGCCCAGCATCCGCAGCAAAGCGCACGTCGTTGAGGACGAGACGGGGCTTCGTCGACCGCGGTGCTTCGTTCTCTCTCGTGACGGTGCTGCGCTGCTTGCCGACCATCAATTCATAGAGCTCATCCGAGTCGACTTTTCCTCGCATGCGCTCCGCCACGCGCCGACCGTCACTCATGACATAGACGCGATCCGATAGCGTTAGCACTTCGTCCATTCGATGACTGATAAAGACGATCGATGCCCGCGCCCGAATACGACTGATCTGCTTGAAGAGATCGTCGATCTCTCGCGATGTGAGCATCGACGTAGGCTCATCAAACATGATCACGAGATCGTCTTCGATCATCTCCTCCAGGGCGAGCACCTTCGCTAGTTCCACCATCTGGCGCTGACCAAACGAGAGTCTTTCGACGAGCGTATCTGGCTGGATATCCAGTTCAATTTTGTCAAGTTGTCGGCGCGCGGCCTCAAGCAACTCCCGCCATCTGTACCAGCCGTGCCGGACGAAGGACGCCGATTTGTCGATGAAAATGTTCTCGGCAATAGTCAGATTGGGAACGAGCGACTGCTCCTGGTGCACAAGTCCTACGCCGCGGCTCGCTGCATCGACGGTCGACTTGAAGATCACCTGCTTGCCGCGGAGAATTAGGCTTCCGCTATCCGGGGGTTGAACCCCGGCCATCGTCTTCATCAAGGACGACTTACCTGAACCGTTTTGGCCGATAAGGCCCACGATTTCATTGCGTTCGAGCCGTACGCTGACGTCATCGAGGGCCGTCACAGGACCGAACCGCTTCGTCAGGCCTTTGACTTCATAGACTGCATCGGTCATTTCGCCACCCTCATCTTTTCACGTAGGTTCCATGAGCCACCAATGACCGCGAAGATAATTGTTGCGCCCTCGACGACTTGTGTTATCAACGGGTCGACGCCAATCTGTAAGAGGCCGTTTTGGATAACATTGAGGATGAGCACGCCGGTCAACGACTGAAGAATGCCGCCCCTACCACCGCTCAGAAGCGTCCCGCCAATCACCGCGCCGCTGATAGACGGAAACAGCAATCCTTCGCCCGCCTGCGAACTTCCAACGCCCAGTTGCGCCGAGAGCAGCACTCCGCACACGGCCGAGAGCACCCCCGAAAACACGAACACGGCGATCTTCATGCGGTCCACATGCAGGCCTCCGAGCCGGCACAGGTTTTCGTCCCCGCCTATGCCGTAACTTACCCTGCCAATGGTCGTGCGCCTTTCGACCACGAGTCCCGCCAGCACAATAAGCGCCGCGCAATAGACGATGCCGCTCAATCCAAAATGCTTGTTGAGCGCGATCGAGAGAAACGCCACATCGTGGATTTGCGGCTGCATCGATGGAAACAGCATTGTGGCTAGGCCACGTGCGGCGAACCACGTGCCAAGCGTCACGATCAGCGACGGGACCTTTGCCTTGGCGTACACGATTCCGTTAAACAAACCGAGCACGAGACCGCTACCTAGTGCTAGCAGCAGGGCCAGGCCTTCGCTGTCGTGAGTGTTGACCGAGTTCGCGACGAACAGCCCGGTGATAATGCAGGCGAGCGAAACAAGCCCCTCGATGGACAGATCAATGGATCCCTGTACGATCACGAAGGTGAGGCCCACCACGGCGATGCAAGGAACAGCGCTCGATTCGATGATCGCAACCAGATTGGCAATACTGGCGAAGTTGCTGCCAGTCAGGCTGAAGAACACCACCAGCGCCAGTAAGGCAATCAGGGGGCCAGTGTTGCGAATCGGCAAAGTGATTTTTAGAGACATGAACAGTCCTTTGGAAAAGTCGAAGTTGGTCGACCCAAAATCGCGTGCTTACTTGGTCGCGCTGTCGGTGATTGGCCCCGACGAATAGGTCCACATATCGCCTTTCAGTTTTTGATAGGTGAATTGCGACGGATCAAACTTTTTGTCGAGGAATTGATCCACGTTCGCTTTCGTGACCAAGGTTTGCTTGAGATAAAAACTACGTTGCGCGTGCGTCAGTTTCGTCAGATCGATGTCGCCCGTAGCGACGCCGTACGCAAGCGCCGTCGACACCGCGCCTAGGGCGGCGCCATCCACCTTCATCGTAGAGACAATTTCGCCGGACTTGATGAGACGCAGCACGTCAGACTGTCCGTCGCTACCGGTCACCGGAACTTTTCCGGCCAGGCCTTTCTCACGCAGCGCGGCGAGTGCGCCGAGTGCCATCAGATCGTTTTCAGAGAAGACGCCTTTCACCTTTTCGCCATATTTAGCGAGTTGACCGCGCACGATGGTCTGAGCCTTGGTTTGTCCCCAGTCAGCATATTGGTTGTCGAGGATGGTCATCCTTGGGCATTCCTTCATAGCTCGTTGAAAGCCCGCGAATCGCTGCTTGGTGGGCGGATTATCCGCAACGCCCTGCAACACAAGGACTCCGCCCGTTCCGTCGATAGCCTTGCACAGCGCCATCCCGTTCTGATAGCCCGAGTCGACGCCATCGAACGAAATATGAGCGACCCAGCTCTGTGGGGCCGTGTCCCACGGATGAATGTTCTCGGGACGATTCCAAAATGTGATGACTTTGGCGTCTGCGCGGCTTGCACGATCGACAATTGCTTTGGTAAATGCGTTCGACACGGGGTCCATCATGGCCACGCAATCCTTGCAACCGGCCGAGAAGATCGCACCATAGTCCTGCAGAAATTTTTGCCCTTGGAATTCGCTTACAAGAACGTTGAGTTTTGTATTGACCGAGTCCGCGACCGCTTTCGCACCCTGCACCTGCGCGTTACAGTACTCACTCGACTCGGTGGCGATGCCGTAGTAGATGCCAGGCACCTTCGCGGCTACGGCTGGCAGATGAGCCACGCTGATCGTTACGAGCGCAACAGAAAGCACGCGCTTGATGGCAACTTGGCGGCGACGGTTGAAGCGCGGCAGTGAGAATTTCATCGGTGTCTCCTTCAAAGATTGTTTATTTTCATGAGGCGCGGGATCGCGCTGATAACGCTGCACATCCGACGAACATGTCACGGCGATGAACATGAACGAGGTTCGCAACGAAAACCAAGCGCGATCGAAGTTGCTAGCGGAACGCAGCCGGCGATGGCAAGAGCTGCACCGATCCACACCACCCCGGGTACAGGCAGCCCCGCGAGGATCGAGGCCCCGGCTAACCATGCGCCAAGTCCGTTGGCTACGTTGAATGCAGAGTGATTCAAAGCCGCAGTCAGCGTCTGCGCACGTCCAGCAACATCCATCAGGCGGGCTTGCACTGGAGGAACGATTGAGAGAAATCCCCCTATTGCAAAAAGATTGACTAGCGCCAACGGCAAATAGGTGCTCGTCACCGAAAAGCTGACGAGCGTCGCCGCACCGTAGAGGAGTGAGCATGCGATCGCCTTGTCCTGAGACCAGTCCGCGAGCCGTCCGCCGACTAGCGACCCAACTGTCATCCCTGCACCCAGCAAGGCCAAGCACCACGGAACCATGTGCGGGGGAACATGCGTAACACCGATAAGAATGGGTGTGAGATACGTATAGAACGCAAACATCCCTCCGAATCCCACTGCGACGACGCCAAGCGTGAGCCACACATGCACGTTACGGACCGCGGACATCTCAGTTGCCGCAGTGGCACCTTCCGCCGGCGAGTTCGGAACGAACAGCAGGATCAAAACGCAGGTTGCGAGCGCTATGACAGCTACGAGGACGTACACGATGCGCCACCCTAGGAATTGACTGGTCCAATTAACTAGCGGCACCCCGACAATATTCGCGACGGTCAGGCCCAGCATGACGTGCGCGATCGCGCGACCGCGCCGCTCGCGCGGCACGAGGCCGGCGGCAACCAATGCAGCGACGCCAAAATAAGCGCCATGCGGAGCGCCAGCCAAGAACCGTGCTCCCATCAACGAATCATAGGTCGGCGCAGTTGCACTAAGTAGGTTGCCCAAAACATAGGCCAGCATAAGCACGACAAGCATGCTGCGACGCTCAACGCGAGGAAAAACCAGTGTCACCGCAGGTGACCCAACCACCACTCCTAGCGCGTAAGCGGTCACGATCGTTCCCGCTTTCGGGACAGAAACCTCCATCGTTCCGGCGACTGCCGGCACGATGGTCATTGAAGCGAATTCGCCGACACCTATTGCCAAGGCACCGAGCGCCAATGCCGCTTCCGCGAGCGTGAAGGCCGGGCAATCTTCGCGTACTGATGCGATCATTCAGACTTTCTCCAGTGGCATCCTTGAGGCGGCTTACCGGCCAGAGTCACGCAAACATGTGAAGAGATGCACTATGCATGCGGTCCCTGCGGCCGCAACCTTGAGCGCACCTCCGGCCTCTTCAACCAAGCCAAAATCGATTAGGACAACTAATTCTTGATCATTCAGCAGGCCGGAAACTCCGACCTGCGCAAATAGCTGTGAGGTAAGCATGGTTCCGGGTGCGATCCTCCCCTCCTCGATAGCGGCGACGAGCTCACGAAAGGGTGTGCTTTCAGTGACGCTTCGCCGATCTTTCCAAAGGATCACTAACTGCTCATTTGACATTCTGGTCCCAAACGATGACCATCAGTTGGTGAAAATATATTATCTTAATCACGATATATTAATTAGGAAAAACCCGGACAATTGCGTAGTTTTGAAGTCATGATGTACACTTTACGACGAAAATATATTTCAAATAACCTTACAGAGTGCGATTAGAAGCCGCGCGCTTTAATTGGATGAGTCATGGCCCATAAAAAGACACTGTCTGAGACCGTTTTCGATGGATTACGGGCGGACATTCTCAGTTGTCGTCTTGCGCCGGGCACACGTCTTCGGATAAGTGACTTTTGTGAGAGCTTTGCGGTCAGTCTCCCCGCTGTTCGGGAGGCGCTATCCAAGCTCTCAGCCGAAGGGCTAGTCATCTCTGAACCACAGCGTGGCTATCGAGTAGCACCGGTATCGCTGGAGGACCTGCAGGACCTCACTGAAACTCGAATCGACCTTGAATCTTTATGCCTCGCCAGGTCAATCGCCCGCGGCACGATAGACTGGGAAACACGCGTTGTAGCAGCCATGCATAGGCTGGGAAGAACCGCTTACCGTACTGCGGACGATCCGTCGCGCCTCAGCGATGCGTGGTCGGAGGCGCACCACGCTTTGCATGAATCGCTAGTGTCGGCCTGCGGAAGCGAGCGCCTGCTGCGCATGCGCGCCCAAATGTATGAGCAAGGCGAACGGTACCGTCGCCTATCTGTCCCGCTCTATAAACACGACCGAGATGTGCTTGCGGAGCACACGGCAATCGTAACTGCAGCGCTGGGGCGGGACGCCGACACGGCAACCGCGCTCATGGTTGAGCATTTGCATACCACAGCCAACATCCTGGTCGCCGGCTTAAAAGCACTACTCAGTGAAGACCCCATAGGCAAGAAAGCCGTGACGCTTTAGCGAAAAAATGCCCTCAGCCTGCGTACAGAGCCGTGCCCTCCATCATGAATCCCGCTAGTCCCAGAGCATTGCGCACGGACGTAGCGCTCTTGCGCCCTGCTTCGCGAGGAGACAGGGTCACGGCGAAATCGGAGAACACTTCTGCACCTGCTCGTACCACTCCACCTTTTTCCCTGAGTATTTCCAGAACCGGCGTGATCGGAAGCTCACCTTCGCCTGCGAACAGCCGATATCTAAGCGTGTCTTCCATCATAGTCGGTGCCCGCTGCCTCCTTAACGCGTCGCTGATCTGCACCGTAGTAATCTTGCCGGGCGGCAGCGATCGAACCAGCGACAGATCCGCACTCCCGCGGTTGAAATGCCAGGTGTCCAATACGATGCCTGCGTCAACTGCACCCGCCGCATCGAGTAGGGAAAGCGCCTCTTGCAGGTTGGGGACGCCGAGGAATGGTTTCGGTTCGAGGTCTACCCAAATGCCCAGATCATGCGCTCTACGGTACAAGTCGGCGAAGCCTTCGATTACGATATCAGGGGCGACGGTGTCTGCCTCGAACGCGGCGCACGCCAGGATGCTCGAAATGTTCATCGATACGCAGATC
>Ga0153932_1000451_pt1 | contig 11368 bp, 7 predicted proteins | sample TSNJ016MetaG_FD_102273 | JGI IMG/M metagenome (GOLD analysis project Ga0153932, IMG submission 102273) | Attine ant fungus gardens microbial communities from New Jersey, USA - TSNJ016 MetaG | ecosystem: Host-associated > Fungi > Mycelium > Unclassified | place: USA: New Jersey, Wharton State...
GCTTTTTGAAAGACCGCTGGACTCGAGCATGCACAACTCGGTCAGCGGTCGTTCCATTTGGAGATTCGCCGCATGAAGTTCCGTTTTCCCGTCGTCATCATCGACGAAGATTTTCGCTCCGAGAACATCTCGGGTTCCGGCATCCGCGCGCTCGCCGAGGCGATTCAGGGTGAAGGCGTCGAGGTGCTCGGGCTGACGAGTTACGGCGACTTGACGTCGTTCGCGCAGCAATCAAGCCGCGCGTCGTGTTTCATCTTGTCGATCGACGATGACGAGTTGCTGCCGTATGTGGATAACGTGGTGGTGGCCGAAGGCGATACGCCGGAGCTGGCCTCTGCAATCGTCGCGTTGCGCGCGTTTGTGCAGGCAGTCCGACGACGCAATGCCGACATCCCGATTTTCCTGTACGGCGAAACGCGTACGTCGCGGCACTTGCCCAACGACATCTTGCGCGAGCTGCACGGCTTCATTCACATGTTCGAGGACACGCCGGAGTTCGTGGCGCGCCACATCATTCGCGAGGCGAAGGTCTACCTCGACGCGCTGGCGCCGCCGTTCTTCAAGGAGCTCGTGCAGTACGCGGAAGAGGGTTCGTACTCGTGGCATTGCCCGGGGCACTCGGGCGGCGTGGCGTTCCTGAAGAACCCGCTCGGGCAGATGTTCCACCAGTTCTTCGGCGAGAACATGTTGCGGGCGGACGTCTGCAATGCCGTCGATGAACTCGGCCAGTTGCTCGACCATACCGGCCCGATCGCGGCGTCCGAGCGCAATGCGGCGCGCATTTTCAGCGCGGACCATTTGTTCTTCGTGACCAATGGCACGTCGACGTCGAACAAGATTGTCTGGCACGCGACCGTTGCGCCTGGCGATATCGTCCTGGTCGACCGCAATTGCCACAAGTCGATCCTGCACGCGATCACCATGACCGGGTCCATTCCCGTGTTCCTGACGCCTACTCGCAATCACTTCGGCATTATCGGACCGATTCCGCGCGACGAATTCAAACCGGAAAACATCCGCAAGAAGATTGAAGCGAACCCGTTCACGCGTGAGGCGCTGGCAAAAAACCCGAACGCAAAGCCGCGCATTCTGACCATCACGCAAAGTACCTATGACGGCGTGATCTATAACGTCGAGATGATCAAGGACCTGCTTGGCGATTTGCTCGACACGCTTCACTTCGACGAAGCCTGGTTGCCGCACGCCGAGTTCCACGAGTTTTATCAGGACATGCACGCCATTGGCGCTGGGCGTCCGCGTACGGGCGCGCTGGTGTTCGCCACGCACTCCACGCACAAGCTGCTCGCGGGGATTTCGCAGGCGTCGCAGATCGTGGTCCAGGACTCCGAGAACAGCACGTTCGACAAGCATCGTTTCAACGAGGCATACCACATGCACACGTCCACGAGCCCGCAGTACGCGATCATCGCGTCCTGCGACGTGGCCGCAGCCATGATGGAGCCGCCGGGCGGCACGGCGCTGGTGGAGGAGTCGATCGCGGAAGCGCTCGATTTCCGCCGCGCCATGCGCAAGGTCGACGACGAATACGGCGACGAATGGTTCTTCAAGGTATGGGGACCGGAAGCGCTCGCGGAAGAGGGCATTGGCGATCGTGAGGAATGGGTATTGAAGCCGAATGACCGCTGGCACGGTTTCGGGGCGCTTGCCGAAGGCTTCAACATGCTCGATCCGATCAAGGCGACCATCATCACGCCCGGACTGGACGTGGACGGCGAATTCGGCGAGACAGGCATTCCGGCTGCCATCGTGACGAAATATCTGGCGGAGCACGGAATTATCGTGGAGAAGACCGGGTTGTATTCGTTCTTCATCATGTTCACGATCGGCATTACGAAAGGCCGTTGGAATTCGATGGTCACCGAGTTGCAGCAGTTCAAGGATGACTACGACAACAACCAGCCTTTGTGGCGTGTGTTGCCGGACTTCATTGCGCTGCATCCGTCGTATGAGCGCATGGGGTTGAAGGATCTTTGCGAGCAGATCCATAGCGTTTATCGGGCCAACAATATCGCCCGGCTGACCACCGAGATGTATTTGTCCAGCATGGAACCGGCCATGAAACCGTCGGATGCTTATGCGAAGCTGGTGCATCGGGAGATCGATCGTGTACCTATCGATGAACTCGAAGGGCGTGTCACCAGCATTCTGTTGACGCCGTATCCGCCGGGCATCCCGTTGCTGATCCCGGGCGAGCGGTTCAACAAGACGATCGTCGATTATTTGCGTTTTGCGCGTGAATTCAACGAGCGTTTCCCGGGCTTCCATACGGATATCCACGGCTTGGTTGGGGAGATGATCAATGGGCGCATCGAGTATTTCGTCGATTGCGTGTCGCTCGAAAAATAATTTGACGACGTAGGAATGGTGGAATGACAAAGGCCCGCGAATGCGGGCCTTTGTTGTCAATGCGCAGGCTTCTCAGGTAACGATAAACCGGCGCGCTGCCACGCCCGGCTCCGGCAACGCCTTCGGTGGTCGCGTGAACGCCGGGTCAGCGGTCATATCGTAGAGCGCGGATTCGAGCGAGTCGCATAGCGCGGTCAACGCCAGGTCGTTTTCTTCCAGGCCGAACGGATCTTCGATCTGCGCGGCAATCGCTTCCAGCGACATGAACGCGTACGCGACCAGCAGCGCGAACAACGGTGTGAGCAGACCGGCTCCATCGACAAGCCCGAACGGCAGCATCACGCAGAACAGATACACGGTCCGGTGGATCATCACTGAATACGAGAACGGCAGGGGCGTAGATGCCAGCCGTTCGCACCCGCCGATCACGCCGGACAACTCGTTCAGGTTTTGCTCGAAGGCGAGCTCGCCGTAGCCGTCGAGTGCACCTTCGCGAGCACGCGTGCTCGCCCATTCTCCCATCCATCGCAAGATCAGTGACGAGCGGTATTGCGCTTGAACGACACGTTGATAAAGCGCCGGCGGGAGGCGCGTGGCGAGATCGGGGAGGGGATCGGTGCGGCGCATTTCGTGGCGCAGCGCGTGACCGAGCGCACCTATTGCCGCGATGAACTCGCGCGTGTGTTCGGTTTTGACGCCGCGCGGCAGCGTCAGTGCTTGCCGCGCAATTGAACGGCCGTGGATCAGCAACGAACCCCACAGCTTGCGGCCTTCCCACCATCGCTCATAACTCGCGCTATTGCGAAAGCCCAGGAACACGGCGAGCGCTATACCTACCAGCGCGAACGGCGGCGTGCCAAGCCCGACCGGGTAATTGCGCACGTGGTCGTGCATCACGATCGCCGCGACTGACAACACGAAGATCAGCGCGAGGCGCGGCAGGAGTTGCGGCAACACGGACCCGCGCCAGACGAACAGCATGCGGAACCAGTTGAGCTTGGGACGGATGATCATGGGTGATCCGAAAACAACGGAGGTGATTGCGTGCCGGGCAGTTGCTACGCGCGAATGTAGCCACATCGGCTACGATCGTAGCCAAATTAGCTACGATCGGTCCCGCAATGTGCTTCGCTGGCTGCCTTAATTACCCCAATGCCGCGCGCGCCGCCTTCGCCGCCGCCCGAACCTGTTCCGGCGCGGTTCCACCGGCGTGATTCCGGCTGGCGACCGAGCCCTCCAGCGTGAGGTACTCGAACACATCCTCGCCAATCAAACTCGCCACGTTCGGCAATTCCGCGCGCATTTCATCGAGCGTCAGGTCGGCCAGATCACAGCCGCGGTCCACGCAGATCCGCACAGCCAGCGCCACCGCTTCGTGCGCATCGCGGAACGGCAAGCCACGTTTCACCAGATAGTCCGCGAGATCGGTTGCCGTCGAGAAACCCTGCAGCGCGGCTGCGCGCATGGCGTCCGGTTTGACCGTGATACCCGCTGCCATTTCGGCGAAGATGCGCAGGGTGTCCGAGACGGTATCGACGGTATCGAACAGCGGTTCCTTGTCTTCCTGATTGTCCTTGTTGTACGCGAGCGGTTGGCCCTTCATCAGCGTCAGCAATGCCATCAGATGCCCGTTCACGCGACCCGTCTTGCCGCGCGCGAGTTCGGGCACGTCCGGGTTCTTTTTCTGCGGCATGATCGACGAGCCGGTGCAGAAGCGGTCAGCCAGGTCGATGAAACCAACCCGCGGGCTCATCCACAGCACGAGTTCTTCGGAGAAGCGCGACACGTGCGTCATGATCAACGCAGCCGCCGCTGTAAATTCGATGGCGAAATCGCGATCCGATACGGCGTCGAGCGAGTTTGCGCAGATGCCATCGAAGCCGAGCGTCCTGGCCACGGCGTGACGATCGATCGGATAACTCGTGCCGGCAAGCGCCGCTGCGCCAAGCGGGAGACGGTTCACGCGCTTGCGGCAATCGAGCAGACGTTCACTGTCGCGGCTGAACATTTCCACGTAAGCCAGCAGGTGATGACCGAACGTCACAGGCTGCGCAACTTGCAAATGGGTGAAACCGGGCATGATCGTTTCGGCGTTTTGCTCGGCAATATCGATCAGCGCACGACGCAGCGCGACCAGCAATTCACCAATCAGGTCGATCTCACCACGCAGCCAAAGACGGATATCGGTTGCCACCTGGTCGTTGCGCGAGCGGCCGGTATGCAGGCGTTTGCCGGCATCGCCGATAAGCGCCGTCAGCCGCGCTTCGATGTTCAGGTGCACGTCTTCCAGGTCGAGTTTCCACTCGAATTCGCCGCGTTCGATTTCGCCGCGGATCTGCGTCAAGCCTTTCTGAATGGCCTGGAAATCCGCATCGGCGATAATTTTTTGCGCGGCCAGCATGGCGGCATGAGCCAGCGATCCCTCGATATCGACGAGCGCGAGGCGTTTGTCGAAGAACACCGATGACGTGTAGCGCTTGACCAGATCGGACATTGGTTCGTTGAAGCGAGCCGACCAGGCTTCGCCTTTTTTGTGCAGTTGAGACGTCATAGTGATGCTCGTAAGAGGGCGGAAAGTCGATGGCAGGCGGCCGGGCGTAGCGCAATCCGGATAGAAACCCGCAGAATTGGCGATTTTACAGGCAATGAGAACGGGGAACCATCGGACGGAGGGAAGCGGGCTGTCAACACGCGCATGCAAGGCACAAAAGAAAAAGGAGCGTCTCGGCGACGCTCCTTAGCTCTTTAGTCAAACAACAACCGTCACGCTGCCGGAATCACCTTACCCGTATAGACGACCGGGCCGGTCGGCCCATTCGGATTCGGCGATCCGCCGACAGGTTCCACCGACACCGCCAACATCGGATACGCATTCACAGAAGCCGCTTTGAACCGCGCGGTTCCCCCGACTGGCAGCACGCCGAGCGAAACCGGGTGTCCTTCCTTGGGCAGGCCCCAGAGCTGCATGGATTTATCGGAGGGATCCGACGAGCCGCTCAAACGCCGAACGATGACCTCGGAAGTCCGGTCGTCCCAGGTGACGAGCATCCTCGGGTTCGATTTGTCATCGGCAAGCGTGGCGACATAACCAATCTGCGGCTCCTGCGCGACTTGCGGCGCGGGCGCGGGGGCTGGCACCGGCGCGACCGTCGACAGTTCGCGAATGGACACAACCAGCGCAATCGCTGCGATCGCGGTAGCGGCGATCGACCAGCCACGCCAGAACGACAGGTTCTCGAACCAGTTCGGCTTCGGCCGGGAAACCGGCCGGGCCGCGGCCGCGTCGCGCCGGGCGTTCACCAGGTTCAAGCGTCGCTCGATCGCCGGCCAGATCTCCGGCGGCGGCGCGACCGCCGGCCCGAGTTCGGTCATTGCCGCTAGTCGCAAACGCCAGGTTTCGACGGCCAGGCGTATCGCCGGATCGTGCTGCGAAATAGTTTCAAACCGTCTGCGCGATCCCCCGCGCAGCACGCCGAGCGTGTACTCGGCGGCGAGTTGGTCCACCAGGCCTGCGTGTCGATGCAGATCCATCACAGACCTCCCAGGCACGTCTTGAGTTTTTCGAGGCCGCGCCGAATCCACGACTTCACCGTGCCCAGCGGTACTTTCAGGACATCGGCCACTTCGCTGTGGCTCTGGTCACGCAGATAGGCCAGCGCCACGGCCTGTCGCTGATTGGCTTCGAGCCGCCCCATGCAGATGGCGAGTTGCCGCGCTTCCTGGCTCATCAACATCTGGTCGGAGGGATCTGCCTCATTGGTGGGCAAGGTATCGTCCAAAGCGTCGCTCCATTCTGTTTCGGCGCTTGCCCCGTTGGCCTTTTGCCGCCGCAAATAATCGAGGGCCCGGTTGCGGACAATAGCCGCCATCCAGGTCATCGGTGCGGAGAGGCCGGCTTTGTAGTCGCCCGCGTATCGCCAGATATTGACGAACGCGTCCTGTAAAACTTCTTCGGCCCACTCACGCTTCACCAATATACGAAGCGCGAGGCCAAACAGTTTCGAGGAAGTTAAATCGTAGAGCGCGCGCAACGCGGCGGCGTCTTCGCTGGCGACACGATCGAGCAGTTGCACGAGGGTGTCGGGGGTCGGGTCGTGGGGGAGTGTTGTCGTCATGGGACCGGTCGGGTGGGCGGCGCGATTGATCTTACAGAAATAATTCTTTCGAATCGCACAGGTTTTTTTGCATCCGGATGCATCCGTCTCGTTTTTGCCTGCGTAACAACGGATACGAGCCCCGCGGCGCGCGAAACAATCAGCGCTGGCCGCACAGCTCACCATGTGTCCCCGTTCTCCTGCGGCCCTGCCGGGGAGAAGCGGCTTTGCCCGATCGTACCGGTCGGGCATTTTTTTTGGCTATAGGATGCGCAGAAGCATGCCGATAGCCCTGATTCGTATACCTGAACTAGCTATTCTCGAATGCGTTCCGCCGCGTCCGAGCCCACCAGCATCACCAGCTTCAAATCCTCCCGATGCGCCGGCTTGAACGTAATCTGGTCAAACACCAGGCGCCCGCGGGTTGGATGATTGAATTCCCGCGTACCGCCTTCCCGTTCGCCCACGTCTTGCGACGCCCAAAAACGGGCGAACGCATCGCTGGCGGCGCTGAGCGAATCGATCAGCGCTCGCGTGGGGGCATCGTTCAGATGGCGAATTGAATCCGCCCGGAACTCCGCGACCAGCCTTCGCGCGCGCGTTTCCCAATCGACGATCAAGCTTTGCGCCCCGGGCGCGGTAAATGTGAAGCTAAGCAGATTGCGGTCCTGAACGTCGTCGAGCCAGCCGGTGAATAGCGATGCCGCCTGTGCGTTCCAGCGCAACGCGTTCCACTGCCGGTCGAGGACGTAGGCGGGCGCATCGATCAGTTCCACCGATTTCAGCAGCGCTGCCGGCGCGTCCTGCGCTGCCGGATCGGGTTCGGCGGGGTCGCGCTGGGCGGCCAGTTCAAAGAGATACGCCCGTTCGGCCCGTGATAACTGCAACGCCACGGCGATGCGCGCAAGCGCGTCGGCGGAGGCGGACACGGGCCGTCCTTGTTCGATCCACGTGTACCAGGTCGGACTGACGCCGCACAACTGGGCGACTTCTTCGCGTCGCAAGCCGGGCGTACGGCGGCGCGGGCCGGGCGGCAGGCCGACGGCCATTGGCGACAACCGTTCCCGATGCGCACGGATGAAGTCGCCAAGAGCGTGGGCTGGGGTGGCGTCGAGGGGCGGGGCGGCGTCGGTGTTGTTGGCGGTGGGTGACAAGGGCATGAAGGTCAATACGCACTTTAGAAAGTCGGGCAACGCCTCTGGTATGTTTGATACCAGAATAATCGCTCAACTTGTACCGGTACAAGAGGGCGCCATTGTAGCGTCGCGGCTGGCAGGGAAATACTGACGAAAACCTGTAGGGACCGTGAAAACTTACGGCGACGAAATGAAAAAGCCGGCTTGTATGACACGAGCCGGCTTCTTCGATGAAGCAATCACCTTGCTTTCGCTATCTCACCCCGTATTACGCAACCCCGCCGCAATCCCGTTGATCGTCAAATGAATCCCGCGTCCTAACCGCACGTTGTCATCGCCCGCGCGGTGGCGTTTCAGCAACTCTACCTGCAAGTGATTCAGCGGATCCAAATAAGGAAAGCGGTTTTTAATCGACCTCGCAAGCAGCGGATTATTCGCGAGCCGCTCGTTGTTCCCCGTGATTTCCGACAACACGTTCGACGTCCGCTCCCATTCCGCCACGATCCGGCCGAACACGTGCTTGCGAAGCTTTTTATCGGTGACGAGCTGCGCGTAACGCGATGCCACCGCGATATCCGTCTTCGCCAGCACCATGTCCATGTTCGACAGCAAATTCGCGAAGAACGGCCAGGTCTTGTGCATCTTCTTCAGCGTCGCGAGACGCTTGGTGCGCTCGGCGGCGTCGGGCGCGGCGTCGAGGAAACCGGTCACTGCACTGCCGAACCCATACCACCCGGTCAGAAGCAAGCGGCATTGGCCCCACGAGAAGCCCCACGGAATCGCCCGCAAATCTTCAATCTTCCGTTGCTTCGGATCCTGCAGTTTCCGCGATGCCGGCCGGCTGCCGATGTTCAGCTCCGCGATCTCCGAAATCGGTGTCGATTCGAAGAAATACTCCTTGAACCCGGGCGTTTCGTAAACCAGCGCGCGATACGCAGCCATTGCCGAATCCGACAGGGTCTGCATGGTGGCTTCAAACAGCGGCAACTGCGGCGGCGTGTTTTCGTGCGGCAGAAGCGATGCTTCCAGCGTAGCGGCAACCACGAGTTCAAGATTGCGACGCCCGATCTCCGCATTGCCGAACTTGCTCGCGATCACTTCGCCTTGCTCGGTCGTGCGGATCTGGCCATCGACGGTGCCCGGCGGCTGCGACAAGATCGCCTGATACGTCGGACCACCGCCGCGGCCGACCGTACCTCCGCGGCCGTGAAAGAGCCGCAGCGTGGTCTTGTGCTGCTTGAACAAAGCGACCAGCGCCAATTCCGCGCGATACAACTCCCAGTTCGACGTGAGGAAACCGCCGTCCTTGTTGCTGTCGGAGTAACCGAGCATCACTTCCTGCTCGCCGCCTTGCAGTTCAACCAGCTTGTCCACGCCCGGCAGCGCAAAAAAATCGCCCATGATGTGCGGCGCATTGCGCAAGTCGGCGATGGTTTCGAACAGCGGGATCACCATCAGGCCATCGTGCGCGGGATCTTTCGCGTGTCCGAGCCGCCCTTGCAGCAAGCCCGTTTCCTTCTGCAGCAACATCACTTCCAGCAAATCGCTGACCGTTTCCGTGTGCGAAATGATGTAGTTGCGCACCGCGCGCGTACCGAATTTCTCGCGCGTGACGCGTGCCGTTTCCAGCACGCCGAGTTCGCTCTTCGCAAGATCCGAGTAATCGAAATAGGGCAGGCGCAGCGGCCGTGGTTGTGCCAGTTCGCTCAGCATCAACGCGACTTTATCGGCTTCCGGCAGCGTCGCGTAATCGTCCTCCACGCCCGCTCGCGCGAGCAGTTCCGCGATCACGGCTTCGTGGATATCCGAGCTTTGACGCAAGTCGATGCTAGCCAGATGGAAGCCGAACACCTCGGCCGCGCGCGCCAGCGGCGACAAACGCGGCGCCGACAAATACTCACCGTGATGCGCGGCAAGCGATTCGATCAGCACGTTCAGATCGCCTGCAAATTCCGCCGCCGATGCATACGGTTTCGCCGGATGACGGCTACGCGCCGCGACCACGCCCGTCCCGAGCCGCTCGTCGGCGCTCGCTACCAGCCGTGCATACACGCCGATCAATGCGCGCCGATACGGCTCATCAATCCGATGCGCCGACGAATCCGGCGACGCATCGGCGAGCGCCTTCAGTGCATCGCTGGCGCCGGCCAGCAAATGCGATACCGACAATTCCGCGCCCAGCCTGTGCACCTGATCGAGATAATGTTCGAAAATCACGGTGGCCTGGCGCGTGATGGCGTGTACGAGCGTGGGCGCGGTGACGTTCGGATTGCCGTCGCGATCCCCGCCAATCCAGCTGCCCATTTGCAGGAACGGCGGCAGGCGCGCGGGCAGGCCGTGCTCGCTCAGCGCGGCTTCAATATCGGCATAAAGCGCGGGAATTTCTTCGAGAAACGTCGCGTGGTAATACGAAAGCGCGTTTTCGATTTCATCGGCAACGGTCAGGCGGGCGTCGCGCAACATCCGCGTTTGCCAGAGCGATGTCACGCGCGAGCGCAACATTGCTTCGTTGTGCGCGCGTTCGCGCGCGGTCAGTTCCTGATCGCGTTCGGCCAGCAACCGCGCGACTTCGTGCTGCGCGTCCAAAATGCTCTTGCGCGAAACTTCCGTCGGGTGAGCGGTCAAGACCGGGACGATCAGCGCATCATCGAAAAACTTTTGCAGCGTTTTTTTCGCCGACTTCGCGTTCGGGCTCGCCTTCAGGCGTTCGATGGCATAAGCCATCGTGCCGGGCTGCGGCGTGGAACCGGCGAGCGCATGAATCCGGCGGCGCCGGTTGTGATGCCGGTCCTCCGCGATATTCGCGAGATGCGAGAAATAGCTGAACGCGCGCACAACGCTCACCGTCTGCTCGGGCGACAGCGATTTCAACCGCTTTTCCAGCGTCTGCGACGCCTCGTTGTCTTCCTCGCGTCGAAACTTCACCGCTGTCTGACGAATCGTTTCCACGACATCGAACACTTCGTCGCCTTCCTGCTCGCGCACCACGTCGCCGAGCAGGCGGCCGAGATAGCGGATGTCTTCGAAAAGCGGCTGGTCCTTGTCATCGCGGGCGCGGGAAGGAGCTTTGCCGTTCTTCGCGGCTTTTGCCGGCGCAGGCGCAGCCGCAACCCGGCCGTTCGTCACGCGTTTCGTCGTGCCGGTCGCAGCCGTTTTCACGGGGGCGGCGGATTTGGACGCCTTGCTGGCAGAAACGGTAGCGGTGGCTGTGCGGCTACGAACGGCGGGCGCCGTAGCGGGCGCGGCGGAAGAAGCATCCTTCGATACAGCGTTGCGGCGGGGGCGGGCGTTGCGCGCCGATCCGGGAGACGTCACGTTGAATTCCTCTTGAAAGCCAGAGACAGGATACCGGGGCGGCCGAGCGCCAGAAAAGACAAAAGGGCGCGAGACCGCCGGCCGGTGCGACGTTCGACTGCTTTGCCATGCCTCATTACACCGTAGCCGACGAAACCCGAGATAACGAGGGCGTCCAACCGCGATCACACGATAAAATGCGTGCCCCGGCGATGCCGCGCGATGCGGCATACCCTTGCTGTCTCCGTCCTGCCGCCTCGCTCGAAGCCCGCGCCGTGGCGTTCGGGCGCGGGGTCCGACTGTAATTGGGCAATGGCGTGCGTGCTACCATTGTTTGTTATCCATCCCGTCATCCGATTGACTTTGCAATGAACTCCGAGACGCCTTCCACGCCACCGCCCGACACTCTGGTCATTGCCTCGCGGGAAAGCCGTCTAGCCATGTGGCAGGCTGAGCACGTGCGGTTTGCGCTGCACA
>Ga0153932_1000452_pt1 | contig 11359 bp, 7 predicted proteins | sample TSNJ016MetaG_FD_102273 | JGI IMG/M metagenome (GOLD analysis project Ga0153932, IMG submission 102273) | Attine ant fungus gardens microbial communities from New Jersey, USA - TSNJ016 MetaG | ecosystem: Host-associated > Fungi > Mycelium > Unclassified | place: USA: New Jersey, Wharton State...
GAAATTGCTGCTCACGCGCGTCGACGCGCGTTCGTCATGGCTCATGCCAATGTCGTTCGGCTCATTTTCCTTAAAGGGCACGCCTTTTTCTATCGCCTTGTTCATTGCCCATTCGATCAGCATTACGCACCTCCGGGCAATGCGTCAGCGAACGCTTTTATTTCTGCATCCAACGAATCGTAGGGCTTACCCGCTTTGCTATCGTGCAGAAAACTCAAGATGCCGCCATAGGCCTGAGCAGGCTTGCAATACGTACAGCGCGTGAGCCACACCTGCAACTTGTTGTCGGAAAGCGCGGATACAACGATCTCCCCGACTTGTTCGGCCAGCAGCAGCCATCCAATACCCGCCACAAATGCCTCCGCGACTACCCGCGTGGCGGCTTTTATACCGTAGACAGCAATCTCCTTCACGGCCAGATCTGCGACCATACTCGCGCTGGTTTTCATAAAGCTGCCGAGACGGGTATCTCCCAAAAGCTGTCCAACTTTGGCTAGTAAAGGCGCGCTATAAAGAGCGCCGATGAGCACGGAGCCGACCGCGACCAATCCGTAAAATGTCGATTTTGCTGCAAGAAGTGCTGCCAGAAGAGGCCGCTTCTGTTGTGCAGCGTGAATTGCATCGACGCCATTCTCCCAAGCCATGACGCCCGCGACAAAGCCACCCATGACGCCATTGGTGAGCTTCAGATGCTCGATCCACTTGGCCCCGTTCTTGGTGAGCTTGGCCAGGTTCGCCAACGCGATGCTGGTCGCCCCCGCAGTCGCCGCGTACGCGGCAAACAGTTCCGCCCCCGTGCGCCCATTGACCCCCGGCTTCTGATTGGCCGCATGCTTGTAATACAGATTCACCCCTTCAATCACCGCGATCGCCGCACCAAAGTGCAGCGCTGCAAAGTCGCTGCTCTTGCCTTGCATCACCTTTTGCAGCGCCGCGCGCTGACTCTGCGCCTGCTCCAGCGGCAGCTCTGCCTTCGATGGATAGATCGCATCGAACAGCCCGATCAGCGCGTCGGCTGAGCCCTGAAGAAACGATCTCGCGCCCCCGCGCATGTAGATCAGAAACGCGTACACCTTGTCCATCGCGGGATTGGTTCCCGTAAAGACCGACTGGCCCACGGCCGATATGAACAGCGGCGCGCTCAGGAGTTTGGCCGCATTGCCCGCCGCGCCCGGTACGAGGTGCCCTTCATTGGCAAGCGCCGCCATGTCGTTGGCCTTGTCAAACAGTGCCGTAGTGTTCGACAACGCCGCTTGCAATCCAGCCCCGTCTATTTGCGCTTGCCCCTTCAGCTTCGAGAGTGCCTGTCTGACCTCCGCAATCGCGGCCTCCTGATTGAACAACATCTGCCGCGCCATCAGGTTGTTGTTTTGAAGTTCCACATCGGCACGCCACGCACGCAGGCGTTTCTCCCCAGACTCCGAACTCGCCAGCGCATACGTACACAGCGACACCTGCGTATGAAACAGCAGCCCGCACTCCACGCTGGTGGGCGAATAGTGAGCAAACGCGTCAAGCAGCGCCCGGCTCGTGAGCCACTTGTCCAGATCCGCGAAGCGCTGCTCGGCAAGCGGGAATTGTGGGGTGATTGACGCCTGAACCACGTTCATCGTGCCAACACGCTTGGGTTCGTCATAGCATGAATCGTAGTTTGCCCACGCGGCTTTCTTCTGGGCCTTGACCCAGGCACCCGGATCACGCGCCCAGGCAACGTACTCGGGCGGCGTGCCGATCTTCGCCGCCCGGTACGCATCCGGATACGACGAAGCGGGCGTTACGCTCGCCTGCGCTTCGACCACCGCTTTGAGACCCGTGATCCGGTTCGATATCTCCACCTCGCGTTCGTGGCTCTTCAATAGCACGTTGATTTCATCGGCAATGTGCCGATGCCACTGATTGAGCTCTTGCGTGATGCCAACTGCGTCCCACAGCACGAACGCACAACTCTTGAGTTCTTCAAGCTGCTTGATGAGCGCACTCAGCCGCTTGCCATGCTGGTCGAACAGTGGCTTCTCCTCGCCCGGACCACCCATGAGCGGAAACAATTGACGCGCAAGCGGCGCGCGAGCGGTGAGCTTCGGATCAGTGCTTGCAACCGACGCCATGCCATTGGTGTTCAGCTTGAACTCCGCCACCCACTGTTCAAGCGCACGGGCATCCAGCGCGTGCGGCTGTCCCTTCCAGTTCCTGGGCATCGCTTGCATTCCCAGCTTGTCCTTCTCGCGTTTCTCCAGCATGTCCACTGGCAGCACATCGGGGCTAAAGAGCATATGAATCGACTTGACCTCCTCAATCCTCTCGATGGATACCATGCTCGCGCCCACCCCTTCGGTTGCAAGGTCGCAGGTGAACACCGGCTGCGCCACCGGCGGCTTGCCCACTGGGAAACTCGCCAGCATTCCTGCGGCTGTCACCGCGTAGCCTTGCCAGTCCGATGCGCCACTCGTGCGACTCACCAGCACGTAAAGGAAGCCCTCGCGCAGCAGGCGAACGGTGTAGCGGCTCTTGGCGAGTTTCTGCTCAACCACTCCCTCACCCAGCGGGTACACGAGATCAGGCCACATTGATGCCTGCGCAGGCTCCGCACCGCACACCACCGCGTAACGCAGGGGCAAAAACTTATATCCCGCAGGCTTGCAAAACTTGCAGTCCTTTTTATTCCCCGATGTGCGGGGCGGCGCAGTGAGCTTCACGACACGATTGATCGCGTCAGGTGTGACTTGCACAGGGGCGGATGGCTCGGTCATTTCGGAGGTGTCTTCAGTTCAACATTTTTAAGTTCAGTCCAAACGTGTGCGGGAAGCAGCGAAAGCTCGTCCACTAGCGCCAACCTGCTTGTGCGAACGTTCTTCAATGCCTCGGCCACCGCGGGATGCAGGTCGAAATCTGGACGAACCGACAGCGCGTACAGCGCAAAGGTCATCGCATCATCCAGTGCAGACATCCCGTTCATCGCGGCCCGCTCTAGCGCGATGTTCAACTCGGTTTCGCGGTCAACGGGCAAGGGCTCGCCAGTCAAGTCGCTGTATGCAGCGAGCGTTCTGTTGACCGCTTCAATACGCTCAATCGATGCCCACTGATCGGCTGTCAGCGACAGGCTGGAAGGGATGTACGGGGCGGGCGGCTGAGTCTGAAGATCTACCGCACGGCCAAACCGGTCGAGTGCGAACCAATGCGCAACAGGGCCGAGCAGTTGCTGTCGTTGTTCGGGCTCAAGCATCTGGTTCAGGTAGGGCAACACGCGGGGATCGTAGTACCGTAACCGCACCGGCTCGTACTTCGCATTTCGCTGCTGCGCCGCCGCGATCAGATGGCGTCGCACGTCAGAGGTGATGCCGTGCGCGAACAACCAACCGCATATTGCGGGATTCACGCTGACCACCGAGTCGACATTATCGGCAGCCCCAGCAATGCGAATGCTCTCTTCTAAAAGAGCGTCGTCGGCTTCGCCGATCAGTAAAAGCCGCGGAAACGGAAAGCGTACGTCACGCACTTGCGGATCGCGCAGTGCCCACTGATTGTCCGCCTGAACTCGCGGTGTCCAATTTTCGAGCGGCACATGTCCGCTCAGGGGATCGACCAGGAGCAGCACATGTCCGAAACCATCAAAATCGCGTAGCGCCCGAAACCGTTCGAGGATATCGTTGACCTGTATCATCACGGATTACCTCGGGACCACACCGGCACCGCCAGACGCTGCGTCTGCCGCCCGCGAAGCGCACGCCGGTGGCAATTGAGTCGCAAGCGACTTTGACGCAGGACCCTCGAAATCAAAATCGGAAGATCGAATCCTGATCTCACCAGGGCATCCAATTTCTACCACGCCGCCCTCAAGCTTGATATAAGCTCCCTGGCATACAAGCATCAGCGACTTCTCTGCTGCAATCTGCACTTGGCCCTGCGTGCTTGTGATCGTCAGGTCCTGTTTGGCAGCCAGTTCCATTTTTCCGGTTTGCGCCTGCGCCTGTAATGTGCCCTCGGCCGCAAACAGCTTCATCCCTGCGTGGTGAGCGAACAGCGAAATGGCTTCGGAGACAGCCACAGTGAAATTCCCGGAGGCGCCGACATCCACATTTTCACCGGATGTCAAGATGATGTTTTGACCGGCACTGTGCTGAATTGAACCGGGCGTGACAGCGGCGATCCCCGCAGGTGCGGATAACAACAAAACGGCCTGTTGCAGGTCTTTGATCTGTTCATCCTTTAGAGCCGACTGGGCCTGCAACTGCGATACCTCCCCTTGAGCACGTTGAACAGCGATGGACAACGCCTTCATCTTGTCCATCGCCTGGTCAAGCATGTTCATTGCAGCGGTCATCTCAAGCTGCTGACCGCTCGCGGGCCGACCGTCGGCCGAGATCAATAACCCCTCGGCTGCGCGAAGTGCCCCCTTGCCCCCGGTCTGAAGCTCAAACCCCGCACCCCGTTTTTTCCGCTGACCATCGACCATGTGACCGAGCGTCAACTGGCTCTTACCGGAGTGCTCGGTGCTGATCTTGACGTGCTCTTCGCCTTCCCAATCCTCCATCCGAATCTTGTTATTGGACTGCGTGCGAATGACGTTGCGCGACATCCACCGGTCCTGACTCGTGATCAGATCGGATTGAATGCTGTTGTGGTGAAATTGCGAAATGAATAATTTATTCGGGTCTCCATCTCGCGCCATGATGACGGCTTCCGTGCCATCGAGCACCGGGAAGTGGAAGCCTGTTTGCAGCGCCCCTGCGAACGGTTTAGCGAGCCGCAACGGCACGCTTTCACCGCCCGGATTCCATTCATCGAAGTCAAGGTCAAGCCGAACGACGTAGTGACCGAATTTTGTGACGTACGGATACGGATATTTTTTCGGCGAGGTGACACGCGCGCTCAATGCCCCGCTTATTTTGGGCCACTTGCTTTCATCAATTTTCGATCTAAAACGCCGGTCCGAAGGAATCGCTTTATACGAATTGGTGTAGGCCTTTCCCCGCCCTCCGGAGTGCGTGACCTCAATAATCACCTGTCCACTCGGTGCGTCGGGCAGCGCTTCATCAATGCGCAGAATGCGACCCGGCCGCAACTCCAGTACATTGCTTTGCCCGTGATACACGACCTGCCACGCAATGGCGGCCTCGTGTCGTAGTTGGGCTTCCCACTGCGCGCCATCCTGGCTCAGATGATTCGTGCCGTAGATATACGGCTTGCCGTAGGTGGTCGTGTCGCTGATGGCGACATTCGCCTCGTCTCGAAATCTTTCCCATGCAACCGCAGGGTTGTAATCCGCCACTATCACGGACTGCGGCACCACGTCCGCGTGCGTCTCAAGCGCAAACACCGCTTCAAGCCCCGCCTCAAGCCCTGCGTTCTCCCGATACGGGACCTTCAGTTCAGGCGTATAGACGTAGTGATCGATATCGTCGCCGAACACGATTACGTCACCGTGCTTGCCTTGCTCGGTGTAGAAGTAGATCCCTTCCTGCTCGCAAATCAGACGGATATAGTCGAGATCCGACATCTGGTACTGCAACCGGAAGGCATGCACGGGATAGTCACGGCGCAGCTTGAAGACGAACTGGTGGTCCATGAACTCACCACGGCGCAGCAGTATCGATTCGATGATCTGCGGCCCGCTCTGGTGCTGATACACGCGGCTTGCGTGTACGAGGCTCAAACGCGCGATCTGCGACCGGATGACGAAGGTGTAGTGAAACTCGTCCTTGGTCTTCTTGATGCGCACCAGGCTCATGAGGATGCCGCGAAACTCCCGTGGCGGCGAACCGTCTTCGCTGCTGATCGTGAAATGCGCATCGCGTCCTAGAAAATCAGCGCGGATGAGCTGTTCGGGGTGCGTCACTTGAACCACGGCCTCGTAGAACTCGCTCATGGCCTCGCGCAGGTGGAAGGACACGACGGACAGGTCCTTGGCGTTCGCTGCGCTCGGCACTTCAACGTGATATGCCTGCAAGCTTTTTACGCGTGAGCCGTGCGAGCTTTTCCATTGCGCTCTCCGAACATTATCTTGCATCGTCTTCGGCCCTCAGTCGTCTTTTGTCTTCCGCGGCCTCGCTGATTGTGCGAAGCTGCGCGCATGATCGTGCTATTCGTTTCACGACCGCGAACAATAACGGATAGCTAAACATTTGCAAATGCCACGGCGCAATAACGTTAAAAAAATTCTCGATTCGGATTTGTCCTATTCGCAAAGCTTTTTGACAGCGATAACGTTTTCGCGAGATTGGTTACGCCGACCAAGAGAAGATCAAAAAATGGAGAAAAAAGATGTCAGAAAGTTTTCAGAATGAAGTGCCTAAAGCACGCGTCAATATCAAGCTGGACCTTCACACGGGCGGGGCATCGAAGAAGGTTGAACTGCCGCTAAAGTTGCTGGTGATGGGCGACTACAGCAACGGCCAAAACACCCTGGCGCTCGGCGAACGCACGAAGGTTTCGGTCAATAAAAATAACTTCGATTCCGTGCTAGCCGAGTTGAATCCGAAGGCCAGGATTGCGGTGCCGAACACGCTCACTGACGACGGCAGTGAGTTGCCGGTCGATCTCGATTTCAAAGAGATGAAAGACTTCAGCCCGGAGAAGGTGGCGGAGCGAGTGCCCGAACTTCGCGTACTGATGTCAGCGCGAAACCTCCTGCGCGACCTCAAATCGAACTTGCTCGACAACACCACGTTTCGTCGCGAACTCGAAAAAATCCTGATCGATCCGTCCCTGTCCGCGAGCTTGCGTGCCGACCTTCGAGACATTACTGAATCTGCTCCGACGATCTCGTCGACTGTCCAATAATCCCGCTCATCGAGAAGTCACATCATGGCAAAAAACGAATCCCGCGCGCTTGACGCCGCGGCGGAAACACTCGTCCTCGACGCGCCGGCAGCAGTAGGCGCAACGGCAGGCAAAACAGCCGATGCAAAGAACGCCAAAAACGTCTACGCAGATCTGTTCGACAAGATCAACATGACGCCCGTCGCTTCGGCTCGCTCGGTTGCGTCCTTTCATAATCCTGATTCGCTTTCCGAATCGTCGGCTGACGAACGTGTGACGCAAGCACTGCGCGTGTTCCTCGACATGATTGCCGATTCATCCCAACACGTTGACCGCCTGGACAAGAGCCTGATCGACCAGCATATGGCGAGCATTGATCGCAAGATCAGTAAGCAGCTCGACGCGATCATGCACCACGAAACGTTTCAGCAGATCGAATCTGCATGGCGTGGTCTGAAGTTCCTCGTCGATGGCACGGACTTCCGCAAGAACGTCAAGATTGAAGTGCTCGATGTGTCGAAGGATGCGTTGCGTCAGGACTTCGAAGACACGCCGGAAATCATTCAAAGCGGGCTGTATCTTCACACGTACATCCAGGAATACGACACCCCCGGTGGCGAGCCGATTGGCTCCGTGATTTCGAACTATGAGTTCGACCGTAGCCCGCAGGACATCGCGTTGCTGCGCAATATCTCGAAGGTATCGGCGGCGGCTCACATGCCGTTTATCGGCTCGGTCGCACCGAAGTTCTTCGGCAAGGACTCGATGGAGGAAGTCGCAAGCATTCGTGACATCGGTAATTACTTCGATCGCGCCGAATACCTGAAGTGGAAGAGCTTTCGTGAATCGGACGACGCGCGTTATATCGGCCTGACGCTGCCGCGATTCCTTGCACGACTCCCGTATGGACCGGACACGGTGCCGGTGCGCGCATTCAACTACACGGAAGCGGTCAAGGGACCGGATCATGACCGCTATCTCTGGGCTAACGCGTCGTTCGCGTTCGCGGCCAACATGGTGAAGAGTTTTATCGAAAACGGTTGGTGCGTGCAGATTCGCGGTCCGCAAGCGGGCGGTCTGGTCGCCGATCTGCCGATTCATCTGTACGACCTCGGAACGGGTAATCAGGCGAAGATCCCGACCGAAGTGTTAATCCCGGAAACGCGCGAATTCGAGTTTGCCAATCTCGGTTTTATTCCGTTGTCGTACTACAAGAACCACGATCACGCGTGTTTCTTCTCGGCGCATTCGGCACAGAAGCCAGCTATTTATGACACGAAAGATGCGACGGCCAATAGCCGGGTCAATGCGCGCCTGCCATATATCTTCCTGCTATCGCGCATTGCCCATTATCTGAAGCTGATTCAGCGCGAGAACATTGGCACGACCAAAGATCGGCGCGTCCTTGAACTCGAACTGAACACGTGGATCAAGACGCTCGTCACCGAGATGACCGATCCGGGCGATTCGCTGCAAGCGTCGCATCCGTTGCGTGAGGCGAAGGTGACGGTCGAGGACATTGAAGACAATCCGGGATTCTTCCGCGTAAAGCTTTTCATCGTGCCGCACTTCCAGATCGAAGGAATGGATCTGAATCTGTCGCTGGTCTCGCAGATGCCCAAGGCGAAAAGCTGAATCGTTGAGCATTAGCCCGCGGTTAGCAAGAGCAACACCATCAATAAAGTAAGTCGCGCTGCACGGTCGCTATCGTGCAGCGTATTTCGGCGCGCACAAAAGAACGAATGAAAATAACCAGACCGCTGTGGGCCAAGGGCGTATTCATGACGCCCCAGCATTTCCAGCAACAGGCGATGTGGAATCAATTCGCCGATGAGCGCACGGCGAGAATGATCAGCGCCGATCCGTGGGGCTTGAGCCGCGCCGTATTCGACCAGCAGGCGCTGGGCGTGAACCGGCTGCAGCTGAATGCAATCGATGTGCGTTTGCCTGACGGGACGTTTATCGATTCAGAGACGGCGGATCGCTTGCCGGTTCCGCGCCAACTGAGCGACATATCGTCGGCGGTCGATGGCGTCGTGGTGTCGATCGGGCTTCCCCTGATCGATGCGCAAGGCGGAAACTGCATCGAAGAAGGCGAGCGCCATGCGCGGCCACGCCGTTTCGTGCGTGAGTATTTAAACGTCGCCGATATCAACGGTGAAGGTCATGAAGAACTGAGCATCGAGCGACACGCACTCGCGTTGCTGTTTGACTTCGAAGCGCCGGACAGTTATGTCACGTGTCCGATCGGGCGGCTGCTGCGCAATACGCAGGGCCTGTTCGAGTTCGATCCCGCGTTTGTGCCGCCTTGTCTGTTTCTATCGGCGAACGAACGATTGATGGAGCGCATGAAGCGGTTATCCGAGATCCTCAGCGCCAAGAGCGCGAGTCTCGCGGTGCGCCGCCGCGAACGTTCGGATCAGATCGCCGACTATGCGGTGTCGGATGTATCGCTCTTTTGGCTGCTTCATAGCGTAAATAGCACCTGGCCGGATCTGGCGAGGCTGTGTGCAGCGCCGCAACAACATCCTGAGCGGTTGTATGGCGTGTTGGCGCGCCTGGCCGGCTCTCTGCTCACCTTCTCCACTACCGAGACGCTGCAAGCCATTCCAGCCTACGATCACCGCGCACTCGAACCGATGTTCGCGGAACTGGAATCGCTCATCCGCATACTGCTTGATACCGTCATTCCGTCGCGCGTCGTGCCGATTGTGCTGGAACGTCCGAAGCAGACGATGTGGTCGGGCAAGATCAGCGATGAACGCTTGACCGATGGCGCCGACTATTACCTGTCGGTGCAGTCATCACTACCGGCTCACGCGTTGCTCGAACAGTTGCCGCGATTGTGCAAGGCGGGCGCGCCCGACGAAGTCGAGCAGATCGTGAACTCGGCGATGCCGGGCATTCCATTGCGCGCGATGTCGCGCTTGCCGGCTGCGATTCCTATTCGTATCGAAAGCCAGTACTTTGCGCTCGACAGTGCTCATCCGGCGTTCAAACGGATGATTGACGCGCGCGCTTGCCAGTTCTATGTGCCGTCGTCCATTCCCGATGTCGTTCTTGAACTCTACGCGGTGCTGCCGACATGAAGGGCATGATCGATACAACTCATTCGTCTGAAAAGTTCACCGCGTTATTACCCAGGGCTTTTCGCGATACCGCGTTCACGGTAGCGAGCCTTGCCGACGACGCGTCATCTATTACTTTCGCATCGTTCCGGGAGAAGTGCCTCGCGCAAGTCGATGCGCTCGGGCGCGAACTCAGGGCGGCAGGTCACCTTCCCGATGTGGTGCGCGATGCAACCTACGCTCAATGCGCGCTGCTGGACGAAACGGCCCTTGCCCATTTGAAGGGAGCGGAGCGCGACGCATGGGAGCGTGAACCGCTCCAGGTGCGCGAATTCAAAAGCAACGACGCGGGCTACGAACTCATCGACAAGGTTCAGCAGCGGCTTGCAGAACCACGGCCGAAGCTCGCGCTGTTGAGCCTGTACAACGCAGTGCTGGGACTGGGCTTCAAGGGCAAGTTCGCATTGAGCGGTGCCGACGCGCGCCTGGAACTCATGCGCGCGCTCGACCAGCGTATCGGACAAGCCGGGAGCGTGGATACGTCGGGCACCGTGTTGCTCGCGCGGGATGCGTCACGCCGCTTGCGCATGAATGCGTCGCCGCTCGGGTGGGTCATCGGCGCGGTACTCGTTGCGGGACTCGTGTATCTGGCGCTGGGGCAATGGCTCACTGCGTCGATTGCGCGTATTGCGGTTTGACGGGACATATTGTGGCCAATCCGGTGATCCATTCCCCTACCGGCTATCCCTATCGATCGATCTTTGTATGGATCGCGGCACTGGCCATTGTGTGGCTGGTGTTGTGTTCGCCGTGGTCGCTCGGCTGGAATGTATTCGCGGGTGCGCTCGTCGCGCTGGGTGTGACCGCAGCGATTGTTGTCGCGACACGGCGCGTGACTGCGCGCGTGGGTGCGACGCAGCAAGTCTTGCGCAAGATCGACGGCGCGCTCAGTGGTCTGCCCGCGGATATCAAGCGCAATACGCCGCTCGTGCTGGTAGTTGGAACCACCAGTACGCTGGTCGCCAGCGCGTTCGATAGGGAGTCAGGTCAGGAAGCCATTCGCGTGACCGAGACGGGTATCTGGGTACGCGTGAGCGATCCGAGCCGCCTCGCGCACTTCGCCGATTCGCTCAAACGCTGGCGTGACGGTCAAGGACCTGATGCGGTTGCTTATCTGGTCGATGCAGACGCGGCCAATGATCAGGCAACATTGATTGGCGGTCTTCGACGCTGGCGCTCGGCAATCGATGAAGCCAGCCGTGCGGTCGGTTATCCGTTGCCTGTTTGCGTCGCGGTGTATGCGAACGAATTGCGGCCCACCGCCGACGAGTGTCCGTGGTTCGGCACCTCAGGCAGTCACGACGTGAATGCGGCTGCATTGCCCGAGCTGATCTCGGCGCGTCTTACGCAATATGCAGGCATGGCCATTCCGGAGGTCCGCGAAGCCCGCGCACGTCGTGCTGCGCGGCTGGATATCGTGACATGTTGGGCTGCGGCGACCGTATTACCCGCGCTATCCGATGATCAACGCTCAA
>Ga0153932_1000454_pt1 | contig 11233 bp, 14 predicted proteins | sample TSNJ016MetaG_FD_102273 | JGI IMG/M metagenome (GOLD analysis project Ga0153932, IMG submission 102273) | Attine ant fungus gardens microbial communities from New Jersey, USA - TSNJ016 MetaG | ecosystem: Host-associated > Fungi > Mycelium > Unclassified | place: USA: New Jersey, Wharton State...
CACACAAGGAACTAACATGCAAGGCGATATCAAGGCCCTCGAATACCTCAACCAGCAGCTGAAAAACGAGCTGACTGCGATCAACCAGTACTTCCTGCATGCACGCATGTACAAGCACTGGGGCCTGGAGAAGCTCGGCAAACACGAGTACGACGAGTCGATTGGCGAGATGAAGCATGCCGACTGGCTGATCCAGCGTATTTTCATGCTCGACGGCCTGCCGAACCTGCAGGACCTGCACAAGCTGCTAATCGGTGAAGAGACCGAGGAAATCCTGAAGTGCGACTTGAAGCTCGAGCAGATTTCGCAAAGCACGTGCAAGGAAGCGATTGCCTATTGCGAATCGGTTCGCGATTTCATCTCGCGTGAAATCTTCGTGAAGATTCTCGACGATACGGAAGAGCATATCGACTGGCTGGAAACGCAGATCGATCTGGTGGCGAAGGTCGGCATCCAGAACTATCAGCAGACCATGATGGGCGAGAACGAGTAAACTACCGGCCACCATGCCCTTCGACGCCCTTCGTTCAGCGGGTCGCTCCGCTGTCATTTCTGCTGCTGGTTCCCCCGTCAGTTCCTCTCTCGAGGCGCCAGGTTCGAGCGCGCCCGTTGCCATTTTCGATTCGGGCCTCGGCGGTTTGTCCGTGTTGCGCGCAGTGCGCGCCGCCTTGCCGGACGAACGGCTGATCTATGTGGCGGACTCGTTGTACGCGCCGTATGGCGAACGCGATGACGACTTTATCGCCGACCGGACGCTTGCGATTGGCGAATGGCTGGTGTCGCAGGGCGCGAAGACGCTGGTGGTTGCCTGCAACACGGCGACCTCGCAATCCATCGCTCAAACCCGGGAACGCTTGTCCATTCCAGTGATCGGCGTGGAACCGGGTATCAAGCCGGCGGCGCTCACGTCGCAAACGCGCGTGGTGGGCGTACTGGCAACCGCCGTTACGTTACGCAGCGCGCGCTTTCAAGCTCTGGCCGAACGCCATACCAGTGATTGCCAGTTCATCCTGCAACCGGGGCACGGCCTCGTGCAGGCAGTGGAACGCTGCGACACGAATTCGCCAGAACTTGTTGCGCTGCTGCGAAGCTACGTGCAACCCATGCTCGACGCCAACGCAGACACGCTGGTGCTTGGCTGTACGCACTACCCCTTTCTCGATGAAGCCATCCGCTCCATTTCCGGCGACCGGCTCAAGCTGGTCGATACGAGTGTCGCGATTGCGCGGCAACTCGAACGGCAACTGGACTCGTTTGGGCTGCGGGCTGCGCCTGCTCAGGCTCAGGCAGTCGAATTGCCGCGCTTTTACTCCACGAACGATGGTCGGGCTCTGCGGCAACTCGCAGCGTCGCTACTCGGACTGGATGTGACCGTAGAACGCGTTGTGATCCCTTCACGGCGAACGCTGGAACTGGAATCCGATCCGGTCTGAGGCCGCGACTCTCCGTCTGGTCCCCTCGCGCCGCCCTCATCAAAGTCACAAAAACCCTGCTTGAGCGGCTAAAAAGCCCCTTCGAGGCACGCGGTTTCAGTTGCTTGCACAGGTATGGCACCTTACGCGACAAGCCTCCGCGCCCCGCCCCTTTTTCCCGTCCGCTTCCTGTCGAAAAAAACCGCTCACCCCTATTGCCAACCAACGCATAAGGAATGATAATAATTCGCATTAACGTTAGCTATTGCGGTTAATCATGATCGTCTGTGTGTGCAAGTCAGTGTCGGACAGAAAGATTCGCGCCTCGATTGCGGAAGGCGTTGCTACCTTCGACGAACTGCAATTCGAACTGGGTGTTGCCATGTGCTGCGGCAAATGCGAAGACACCGTGCGCGACGTGATGCTCGAAAGCGGTTGCGCCTCGCATTGCGCTACGCGTGGCGATCAGCATCAGGTAGTACCGCTGACGTTCTACGAACGCAAGGCGGCGTAAGCACGCAAGGATCAACGGCGATTCGCCCAGCGCGGACCCCTTAAGTGTTACCGCCCTGCAATGACTACGTAACAGCTCCAACGCTTGATTTTAAGCCGATCGTCACCGGTCGCAGCGTTTCCAAGTGTAATTCGCAGTCCCCGCTTCTCCGCCCGCAAGCCAGGTCACTTTGAGCCAGCCCGCCAACCCCCGTTCAAGGAGGGAATGATGGAATTGCTGATCGGTTTCGTGGCCACGCTGTTTATTTCTCTGCTCATCTTTCGAAAATGAAGTCCTCCAGTCTCACATGCTGCATGGGCTTTCGCTGTTCGTACGGCGTCACTGCCGTAGAACCACGCTGATATGCCGTCTCCCCTGATTTCGCCCGGCAATTCGGCTGCGGCGCTTAATGCTCACTCCTCCCGTTCGATCGAATCCTCTGGCCTCAGTCCGCGTGTGATTGCAGCGAGCGTCGCTGTGGTGGCGATTCACGTGGCCCTGCTCGCAATCGTCCTCACGATGCGAAATGAGCCGCCGCCGCTTGCGATCGAATCGAAGACGATTACTGCCGAACTGATCAGTCCCGCGCCGCCACAACCTGTTGCAGCGCCCGTGGCCATTCAGTCAGCGCCCGTGCCGACGCCGCCGAAACCGGTTCCACCGAAGCCGCAATCAAAACCCAAGCCCGTCATTCAGCCGCACGTGAAGGCCGCGCCAACGCCGTTGCCGCAAACCACGGCGCCCTCGCCCGTTGCGGCAGCCGCGCCTGAGCCCGCTCCTGCTCCGCCCACGCCGCCCGTTGCGGCGGCGCCCGCTGCAGCGGCGCCGGCTATTGGGCGTCCGACGATGGAGCTGAACGCGCCGAAGGACGTCGCGCATCTTGAATGCAACATCGCGGTGCCGGACTACCCGGCCATGTCGCGTCGTCGCGGGGAATCGGGGACGGCGCTGGTGAAATTCGTCGTCGGGCTGACGGGGAAGATCGAGAACATCGAACTGAAGAAGAGCAGCGGTTCGTCGCGACTGGATGACGCCGCGCTCGACGCCATGCGTTCAAGCGCATGCAAGCCCTATAAGGAAAACGGCGTGGCGATCCGCGCTGCGTATTCCCAGCCGTTCGTTTTTGGCCTGAACGACTAGCGCGGCCGTTGAGACCGATACAACGGCTGGCGGATAAAACAAAGAACTCGACCTAATTTTAGATATCTACAGGAACTGCAATGCAAAACTACGGCTTGGCGCATGTCTGGGCGCAAGGGGATTTCGTCACGCGGGGTATCGCGCTCGCGCTGGCGATCATGTCGATCCTGTCGTGGACAGTGATTGTCGTGAAGGGACTGAACGTGGTGCGCCTGAAGCGCCTCACGAAGAATGCCGAGCAGGCGTTCTGGCATTCGGACGATTTCGCCGACGGCATCAAGAAGCTCAGCAGCCATTCCTCGAACGCGCAGGACAATCCGTTTCTCGCTCTCGCCCTCTCGGGTCAGGACGCCGCCGATCATCACCATCAGACGCAACCGCATCTGCACGACCGCATGGACGTGTCGGACTGGATCACGCGCTGCCTGAAGGACACCATGGATGAAGGCGTCGGACGCATGCAAGCGGGGCTCGCCGTGCTCGCATCGATCGGCAGCACGGCGCCATTCGTCGGTTTGTTCGGCACGGTGTGGGGGATCTATCACGCGTTGCTGACCATTGGCGCAACCGGTCAGACCTCCATCGATCAAGTCGCGGGACCTGTTGGCGAGTCGCTGATCATGACGGCGTTCGGCCTGTTCGTCGCGATTCCGGCAGTGCTCGGCTACAACGCGTTGACGCGCGGAAACAAGACCATCGTCACGAAGCTGAACCGTTTCGCGCATGGCTTGCACGCATTCTTCGTGACGGGCACCAAGCTCGCATCCAGCAAACGTGGCGACGGCCTGCGCCTCGCCACGCAATATGCTGCGAGCGCTGCGGCAACTGCCGGGTCGACGTCTGGATCCAAGCAGCCTGCATCGCGTGTGAGCTAAGGGGACGTCGCCATGGCCATGAGCCCTTTCTCCAGTGACGAGGACGACGGCATGATGAGCGAGATCAACATGACGCCGCTCGTCGACGTCATGTTGGTTCTCCTGATCATCTTTCTCGTCACGATTCCCGCGATCAACCACGCGGTGAAAATCGATTTGCCGAAGGCGAGCAGCCAGCCGCAAGACACGAAACCGGCGCACGTGGACGTTGCTGTCGAAGCAGACGGAACGGTGCTTTGGAATGACCAGAAAGTGGACGATGCCGCGCTGCAGTCGCGCATCGTCGACGCGTCGAAGCAAACGCCGCAGCCGGAATTGCGTTTGCGCGCGGACCGCAAGGTGCCGTATGAGCGTGTTGCCGATGTGATGTCGGCGGCGCAAGGCGGCGGGTTATCGAAGATCGGCTTTGTCACCGAGCCCAAGGCGGGCGGGAAGTAGCGCGGCACGATTTGCCCGCGGAACCCAAGCCCCCAAAGTAAAAGGCCTTCATCGCAATGATGAAGGCCTTTTTTTGTGTGCGCGCCGGCACATTCGGGCTAGCGATTACTTTGGCGTCGAGACATTCGAATCCGCAGTATCGCTGCATGCGACAGCCGTGCTCGACACGGACAGCGCGATTAGCCCTATCAGGCCTACTATAAAAGTGGCCGTGAGTTTTCGCATAAGCAGCTCCTTAGCGAAGAGATTTCAATATAGCGCCGGAGCACAGCACGTTCAAGGCGATGGCGATTGAATCTGACCATCACAAGCGCGCGCTTCAATGTCAGAAACTTACACATCCGGCGCGATTAGTCACACTGTTTCGCGAGCGGCCTCTGCAGGGAGAGGACATTCTCCCGGGAAGCGATTGCTGTCATTGATCGACTCGACAAGAAAATCGACGAAAGCACGAATTGCCGGCACCATGCCCTGCCGCGATAAAAACACCGCATAGAGTTGCGGCGCCGGAAAAGTCCACCCGGGCATGACCGGCGACATCTGGCCTGTGCGCAGCGCAGCGCCGTACATCATCTCAGGCAACGCGGCGATACCCACGCCCCGCAGCACCGCTTCGCGGATCATGCCAAGGTCCGCGGTGACAAGGCGCGGTTCATGCTCGAACTCGTGACGCGTGCCGTCGGGCGCGATCAGGCGATACACGTGGCGCCCGTCGGTCGCGGGAACGTCGATGGTATTGAACTGCGCCAGTTCCGACGGCGTGAGCGGCGGCGCGTTCGGTTTGAGCAGCGAGGGCGCCGCGACCAGCATCTGCTCAGTGCGCCACAGCGGACGCGCAACGATGGTCGAATTGACCGGCGGTTCCGAGCGCACGCGCAATGCGACATCGACCGCATCTTCGAACAAATCGATCACGCGATTCGTCACGCTCAGCACGACACGGACGTCAGGGTATCGATGCAGGAAATCGGGCATCACCTCCGACAAAAACGTCTGCGCGATCGTCACCGGCACGCTGACCCGCACACTGCCGCGCGGCGAATCACGCAGGCTATGCACGATATCGACAGCCGCCTGGGCCTCGGAAAGCATCGCCTTGCAATGCTGATAGAAAAGCTGGCCGGCTTCGGTGAGCGCGAGTTTTCGCGTGGACCGCTGCATCAAACGCACACCGAGCGACGTCTCAAGCTCCGACACGCGCCGCGACAAACGCGACTTGGAAATACCCAGCACCCGCTCCGCCGCCGAGAAACCGCCGTGCTCGACAACGTACGAAAAATACATCAGGTCATTGAGGTCATGCGAATCAGGTTTCATGCGGTCAAGTCTTTCATCGGGTTTTCGTTCAAATTTCGTTGTTCTACAGGTGGGACAATCCATTGCGGTTTGACGGCTTTTTACGCGAAATATCGTCCATATAATAGCGCTATGTTTTAAATTTGGCGCTAATGCCTCACCCGTTTCATCGGCCACGCTGGCCTACCCACGCGAGGACAAAATGGAAAGCACACGCAGTATTGAACGCACGATTGCCGCGCTCCGCACCGTGGAGGGTGGCGGTTTTGTCGTACATCGCCCGTTTCCGACACGGCTCTTGATGGATTTCGACCCTTTCCTGCTCCTCGATGAAATGGGCCCTGTCGACTACGCGCCCGGCGAGGCGAAAGGCGCGCCCGATCATCCGCATCGGGGCTTTGAAACCGTGACGTACGTGCTCGAGGGCCAGTTCGGCCACAAGGATTCGGCCGGACATTCCGGCACGCTGCGTCAGGGCGACGTGCAATGGATGACAGCCGGCGCGGGCGTGGTTCACAGCGAAATGCCCGATCCCGAATTCATGCGCACCGGCGGTCGCGTACACGGCTTGCAACTGTGGGTGAACTTGCCCAAGCGCGACAAGATGATTCCGCCGCATTACCAGGAAATCGCGTCGGGACAGATTCCGGTCGCGACCAGCGATGACGGCCGCGTGCGCGTGAAAGTCATCGCGGGTGACGCGCTTGGCGTCAAGGCGGCGATCGAAACGCGTACGCCCATTCTTTATCAGCATTTTTCGCTGCAACCGGGCGCATCGGTCGTGCATCCCGTGCCGCGTGACTTTCGCGTGTTTGGGTATGCGTTGTCGGGCAACGGCTTATACGGCGAAGCGAAACAAGCCGTGCCGGCGCAGCAGATGATCGTGTTTGCGAACGATGGCGACACAATTACCTTCGCCGCCGGAGATGAGCCGCTCGAGTTGCTGCTGATCGGTGGCGTGCCGCTGAAGGAGCCCGTGGTCCGCTACGGCCCGTTTGTGATGAACACGGAGGAAGAGATCCGCCAGGCCGTGGTCGATTACCAAGCGGGCCGCATGGGCGCAATCACCCACTAGGCAGGCTCGCCGCAGTTGGGCGGGCATGATCGGACCGTGCGTTCCACCGGCGCGGCACGAACGACACTATTTGCGTCACAATAGTCGTTCGTGCCGCGCCGTTTTATCGTCTGCTTTTATTGCCCGCACTGTCTGCCCATTTACTCACTCCGGGGTTCCGCATGTCCGAAAAGTTTGTGACGCCGGCTGTTACCGCCCACATCGATGCGACGGATTTTCAGGTTTCGTTAAGCGATGGCCAGCACGACTGGATCGCCGACGAACCGTCGTCGCACGGTGGCGCGGATACCGGTCCCACTCCGCACAGCTTGTTGCTGTCGAGCCTGGGCGCATGTACGTCGATCACGCTGAAGATGTACGCAAAGCACAAGGCATGGCCGCTTGAAGCAGTGCACGTGACGCTTAACCTGGATATCACGCCCGAGGGTACTCTGATCGACCGCCAGATCCTCTTGACCGGCGAACTCGATAACACCCAGCGGGAACGGCTTTTGCAAATTGCCAATGCGTGCCCGGTGCACAAGATTCTTAGCGGCACGATCATGATTCAGTCGGGCCTTACATCTGCATAAGCGCCGCGCTGTCCCGCTAATTACGCAATTGAACAACTAAGGAAACTGTCGTTTTGAATTTCGAACACCTCATCCAGATCAACGACCCGCTCAATCCATTTGTGGAATCGATGACCCGCGAACAGGTCTGGCATGGACTTGTACTGCGTGTGGAGCAGCCGCAATTGTTTGTGATCGGCCTGGATCGCTGCGTGATCCTGTCCCGTGTTGGTGACGTGCTCGAACGCGAACTGCACTACGGTCAGGCGCTTGTGCGTGACCGCGTGACGCTGATCCCCGAAACCAGTGTTCGCTACGACATCCTGCCGACCGCCGAACACGTCGGCGGCTCGCTGACCATGGCGATTGAGCAACCGGACGAGCTTCAGTTGTTCCTGCGTTTCACCTACGCCACCACCCTGCCTGTAGCCGATGATCCCCACGCGAGCCCCGAGGTGCTTCAGACGCAGGAGATCGTGAAGTCGGCGTATCGGGAAGCGGATATCGACACTGTGCGGATCATCCGGCAATTCGCGCACGGCAATCTCGAAGGTCCGCTGCACTAAGGCATCAGACCGTTTCGATAGCCAGACAGCCAATGACTATCGAAACGTCTAATCGATGAAAACTTCGTTGTTGTAAATGGGAATGGTTATCATTAAGATTACTCCATCGACTCAACGAACGGATTCTTCGACATGACCGACCTCCTGCGCTCCAACACGCTTCGGCTACGTCGCCCTGTCGAACGCTCCGTGGCAGCAACTATTTCGCGGCCGCGGACGTCGGCTGTAACGACCGCACGTCCTGCGCCGCCGGGCAGCGGGTCGGAGAGCGGTGAGCGTTCGCTAAGGAGCGACACGTTGCTGCAAGGTCATAGCCATATCAGCATCATGCATAACGGTGAAACGTATCAACTGCGCGCAACGCGCCTCGGCAAGTTGATTCTCACGAAGTAACACGCAGAAGCAGGACAGAATTTCAGTACCGGGTATTGTGGGGACCACCTCTTCGAGAGGTGTTTGGCACTAGCCAGCAATGACGGCTTGCACGCGAGACTTTAGACCCCTTCGTGCAAACACCAGCCAGTCGTCGATAGCCAGCGAAGCCGCTTTTTTTGATCCCAATCGTGTGCTTTGAAAAGCACCGTCAGTTAAGCAAAAAGCACGTTTTCTCGCGAAAACGTGCTTTTTTAACTTTTAAGCTTGTTCCAATCGCGCAGCGCTTAAACGCTCTCGATCGCCAATGCCGCAATACCCGCTCGCGCCACCGCTGCGTCCTGATCGGACTTCACGCCCGACACACCCACTGCGCCCACGATATCCGTTCCCACCACGATCGGCACACCGCCTTCCAGCATGGCGGTCATCGGTGCGCTCAAGAACGCGGTGCGGCCTTGCTTGATCATGTCTTCATACACTTTCGTTTCGCGTCGGCCGAGCGCGGCGGTGCGCGCCTTGCCCGCCGACATCTCGGCCGTGCTCGCGCCTGCGCCGTCCAGCCTGTGCAGGTGAAGCAAATGACCACCGTCATCGACGATAGCAATCGCCACGCACCACTTGTTCGCCAGCGCATGCGCTTCAGCTGCGGCCGCGATGGTCTTTACATCGGCGTCGGTCAATACGGGTTTTGTTCTCATTTCATCACCTAAGGATAGTCGTTGCGTCGGTTGCGTTGATAAGGAAATTGGCTCGATACCCGCAACGTTACCGCGAAAAGCCCCAGAACATCAGGTACCAGGCGCTATCGACGACGGCGAGTGCGGCGATCACCCACAGCATCGCAAGGCCTTGTGCCACAAATCGCCCAGGTGCATATCGGCCGATAACGCGCCACGCGAGCCACGCGCTCCACAGGTTTGCGAGCCCGAGCAAGCCCAGGCGGACATCGGTCACCCACCAAAGCGGCAAATGCTCGGCGCGCAGCAACGACACCGTCGTCGCCGATAAACCCAGGAACACGCCGGCGCCCGCCACGGGAATCAGCGCCTGCGTGAGGTGATGCAAGCGGGTGAAACTGAACCGGCCGAGCATGCGCGTGCCGGCCGCCAGCAAGGCCAGGAGCGCCGTGCCATACACGAGCCCCGTCACCACGATATAACCCACGACCATCCCGCCATCGAGCCACGAGAAGACATCGTTTTGTTCGGGGTAGTGCGTGAACAGGAACCAGGGCGCGTTGGTATCGAGCGGCCAGAGGATATTGCGATCGATCAGCCACGACGCAAAGATCTGCTTCAGGTCGACAAACCACGTGCTCACGGTCCAGTGAAAAGCGCCAATAGCAATGCCCAGCAAGCCGTACAGAATGAGCGCGGTGTCCCACGGATTCGCTTGTTTATCGCCGAGTTGCACGACTTCGGCCGAGGGCGAACGCCACTCGAGAGAAATGGCGTCCCGATGCCCGTTGCAACGACCGCACATATGGCAATCCGACGCGCCTTTCATGGCGCGCAGCGGCACCAGCGGCGCGCAGTTGACGGGGATCACGCGATGCCCGTGCTCACCCTCTTTATACGAGCGGCGCCATGCATCCTCGTTGACCTTGTAGTGAAACGGCGCGAGCCGCGCCAGAAGCGAAAATACCCCGTTCACGGGGCAGAGATATTTGCACCACACGCGTTTCTCGCGCCCGTATAACACCCCAACAATCATGGCGCCGAGCGTCGAGCCGCCGAGCACCAGCAACACGGCTTTCGGATATTGATAAACGCTGACCATCTGGCCATAAATGGTGGTGATGCCAAACGCGACGAACGGCCAGCCGCCCCAGCGCAACCAGCGTGGAATCGCCCAGCCGCGCCCGAACTTGCTCGCAAACTCGGTCAGCGCGCCCTCGGGACACAGCACGCCGCACCACACGCGCCCGAGCATCACCATGGAGAGCAGGACGAAGGGCCACCAGATGCCCCAGAACACAAACTGCGCGGCCAGCGTCAGGTTGGTCCAGAGATGCGCGGTATTGTCCGGCAGCGGCATGACCGCCGGCACGAGAATCAGGAACGCATAAACGGCAACGACGACCCACTGAATGCCGCGGATCGTGCTGCCGTGTTGTTGCATCCATTGGCCGGCTTGCTGCAGCCGGCCGGGCCGATTCATCACGTCGCTCATGCCACCCTTCTCGCCGATTTTTGCGCCATCTGGTTTTTCGATCGGCGCAGCAGCAGGAAAATCACGGCCCAATACACCGCATAGGCAATCAGGTTCATACCGGCCGGATGCGCACGATACCCCGTGAGCGTGGCGACCAGCGAACCGAAGGTGCTGGAGTCATCGAGCAGCCAAGACGTGTTCCATACCTGATTCATGACGACAGGCAGGATCTCCTTGTCGATGAGTTTATCGACGCCTGTTTCGAACAATCCCGCCGCGAGAAACAACAGCATGATTTCCGTCACGCGGAAGAAAAGCCGCCACGAGAAAATCTTGCCGCCAAGCTGCAGCAGATAAAACGTCAGGAACGCCAGCGCCAGGCCAATCGCGACCGCGAGATACTGCATCGGATCAACGTGCCCCGACTGTCCGAAGCCGAGTCCGTAAAGGAAAATGACCGTCTCGCTGCCTTCACGCGCAATCGCGAGCGCGACCAGCAGCGTCACGCCCCACCAGTTCGCGTCCTGCTTGCTCCTTTCCAGCGATGCTTCCATGTCGCGTTTCATCGACCGGCCGTGGTGCTTCATCCACAGCACCATTTGCACGATCAGCACGCACGCCACCAAGACCATGCCGGTCTGGAAATAATCCTGTGCATCGCCTGACAGCACTTCCGTGAATCCGACCAGCGCCGCGCCCAGCGTCACTGCGGCCAGCAACCCGACCACCACACCCGCCCACAAATACGGTATGCCGCGACGCGCGTCGGCGTCGCCATTTTTCAGCCATGCGTACAGGATGCCGACGACCAGCAGCGCCTCGACACTCTCCCGCCACACGATGAAAAGAACCTGACCC
>Ga0153932_1000455_pt1 | contig 11124 bp, 5 predicted proteins | sample TSNJ016MetaG_FD_102273 | JGI IMG/M metagenome (GOLD analysis project Ga0153932, IMG submission 102273) | Attine ant fungus gardens microbial communities from New Jersey, USA - TSNJ016 MetaG | ecosystem: Host-associated > Fungi > Mycelium > Unclassified | place: USA: New Jersey, Wharton State...
ACGAGTTGATCGGTGGATTGACAGCGGAGAAGTTGCCGCTGGCGATAGAACTGGCAAGCCTGCCCGATTCCATGCGCGGTTACGGTCACGTGAAGGACAACAACGTGAACGCAGCGCGTATCAAGTGGAATGCGTTGCTGGCCAAGTGGCGCGCGCCCGCAGGCGGTGCGACCCGGCAAGTAGCCTGAGTTTTTAGCGCTTCGCACGACAAAACGCCCGATGAATTCATCGGGCGTTTTTTTGTTGAAGGCCAACAGCTTTAGCCATTACGCGACTCGGCGTGCGCCATAGTATCGTGATGTCCAATACGCGCTTTTCATCGATTCAACACGAATAAACGCGCCTGTCCTCGGTGCATGAATAAACTGATGCTCGCCGACATAAATGCCAACGTGAGTCGCTGCTCCGCGAGGCGTATTGAAAAATACGAGATCGCCGGGATGCAAGTCCGTCCGCGCAACTGGCTTGCCTTTCCTGCTGATTTGCGCCGATAGCCGGGGCAATAATATGCCTGCAGCCTTCTCGTAGACGTAGCGCACGAAGCCACTGCAATCCAACCCTTCCTCGGGCGTATTGCCACCCCACAAGTAGCGGATGCCGATCATCGTTTCCGCCTCTTCCAGAACGCCTGACACCCTGTCAGCGTCGGCATTCGTGGCAAATTCCTGACTTTGCCGGGCAGCATTCTGAGTCGAAACCGGAGCGTAATTCAGCACATCACCATCGAGTGAAACGGGCTTACCGACTTCAATGGAGCCAGTCGCTACATGTTTGCTGACGTCCACCTCACGCGTCTGCGCCTGTACCGACCCTGATGCGGCCACGAATACAAGTGTGCTGAACGCCGTTGCCAGCAGGTAATTCAACCGACCTTTGAACGACAACGTTCTGGTGCCTTTCTTCGTGCGATGCCGCGGGGAATCGAGCGCAATATCGCGATTAAGTTCATCCCAGATCATCGTAGCGCCCACATTCTTAAATCCGTCGGGCCAGCCGTCTTTAACGGACCTGCCAATGGGATAGCCTGATTTCGCTCAAACAATCTATAACCGCCGACTTCTTTTTGACCAACGGCGTCACGCTTTACTGCAACCTCGTTCAGTATTGGTTTATATCGCCTTTTCATAATTGATACGCATTCCTAATATATCTCTCGGTTTTTTAAACTGCAGCGGATTCAACATATTTGGAAACCGCATCGTGTAGCAACGTCTGAAGGTGGGAGCCGTGAGCTGGATTGGACGGTACAAAATCGTCGCGCCTTGCCTTGAGCTGCTTCAAAGCATATTTTATTAGGAACCTATAAGAATGCTCATAGGCGAACTCCCAAAGAATCCATTGAACTGGTTCGCGATTGTCGCGCAGTGACTCAGATCTTTGGCGTAACGCATGACAAAACGCTCAATCTTGTTATCGAGCGTTTTGTTGTTCAAGCTCAACGGGTTCAGTCGTTACGCGACTCGGCGTGCACCGTAATATCGTGATGTCCAATAGGCGCTGTTCATCGATTCAATGCGAATGAATGCGCCTGTTCGCGGTGCGTGAATAAACTGTTGTCCGCCCACATAAATGCCAACGTGCGTGGCTGCTCCCCGAGGCGTATTAAAGAAAACGAGATCGCCCGGATGCAGGTCGGGTTGCGCAATCGCGCTGCCTTTTCTGCTAATTTGCGCCGATAACCTCGGCAATAGCATTCCCGTCACCTTCTGATAGACATAGCGCACGAAGCCGCTGCAATCAAGACCTTCCTCTGGTGTATTCCCACCCCACAAGTAAGGTACGCCGATCATTGTTTCGGCCTTCCTGACCACGCCGGCGAGTTTCGTAGTCGATGCCACAGACGGACTCACCCGCTTCGCCGCAACCGGTTCGTCGTCCGGAAAAATCCTCGCGGCAATAGCCTCACTGTCGAGTGAATTGAGATCGCCGACCTCTATAGCGTCAACCGCAAGGCTTTTCGTGCCGGCACCGGTGTCAATGCCGGTGGGCGAAGCATTCGCCGCTGCTGTCGAAAAGATAACGCTGCTGCATGCAATCGCGGCAAGACGCGCGAAATAGCGCTGTAATGACCGCGCTAAACCGTCTGCTTGCCTTTTTTGGCAATCGATAATTTCAGAATTGTCGCGTTCCATCTCAACCTGCCGTCGCTTGAGCGCGCATCGTCGTGAACGCCTCGCGCGAACCGTCGAAAGCGACAGCGCCATCGGTAAGAACAATCACCCGGTCGACAAGCGAAAGCAGATTGCCCCGATCGGTCAACAACACGACCGTTGTGGCCGTTGCCATCTTGTTCTTTGCGAGTTCAATGAACGCTCTTTCAGTCGGGCCATCAAGATTCGCGGTCGGCTCGTCCAACAGCCATATGGGGCGCTGAGTCAATGAGAGGCGCGCCATCGCGAGCATTTGGCGTTGCGCCGAAGTGAGCCTTGCCGGCATCTTGTCAAAGCGCGTATGCAGGCCGTTCGGAAGCATGGGCGGTAGCCATTGCAGCGGGACGCTACTCAATGCGGCCACGCAAGCTTCATCGGTTTCCGGCGTTTCAGCCGATAGATATTCGCCAAGCGTATCGCCTAGCAGCATGCCGTCCTGGCCCATGTAGTGCGTCTGATAACTTAACGCTTCAACTCGACGGCCGGCCAGCCGCTGCCCGTTGTAGCGTACCTGGCCTTGCTCCGGCGGCATGATTCCCAGCAAGATATGCGCAAGCGTACTTTTGCCGGATGCGGGCGCGCCAACGATGGCAACCTTTTCGCCAGGCAATATCTGTAAATTGATACCGCTCAACAATGGCTGTTCTGGTAAATAGGCAAACTGCAGATCGACGGCGCGCCAACCTTGCTCGTTGGGAACAGCACGACCTACGTCTGTTTCAACAACCGCGGTCGTCTCGTTAGTGCGATTGATGCCGTCGAACACAGCGCGCAACTGGCGTAACACGGGAAGCACGCTGACCATTGCGAACACTGGTTGTCCAAGCCTGCCAGCGAGAATCACAGTGGCGAATAGCGCGCCTGCAGCCAGATGACCGCCCTGCAGCAGATAGAACGCCGCGACGACGGTCGTCACGGTCTGCACCGACGACAACGCCATCAACACCGCATAACACCGCGACTGAAGCACATGCCGGCGTTCCTCGACGGACGTATTTCGTTCGACGTTGCTCAGAAACATGCTTCGCAACAGGTCGAACGCGCCGCCAGCGGAATAGGCCGACGGTTTGGCGAGCGGCGCAAAGGGCGTCGACGGAGTTTCAAGACCACTTTTCTGCAGATATTTGTCGAAACGCCATACGACCGCGCACTCTACGATCCAGATCGCGAGCGGGACGAACACCAGCCAACCGGCAACAATGGCGATCACGACAAAAAACAGCACGCAGAACAACAAGTCGAGTCCCGAGCTTGCTGCAAGGCTCCAGAACAGCGACCGTGCTTTGGCCCATCCGGTCAAGCCGTTGAGCGTTGCCATGCCCCAGTCGGTGGTACGCGATAGCGGCGCACGCACGAGTTGATCGACGACTTGAGGTTCGATATTGCTACGGATCGAGCGTGACAGTCCGACCATGACCTTGGCGCGCTCCATGCGAAACAAGTACTCCAGCCCGAACGCGAGCAGCGCGCCGAACGAGAGAACCCACAGCGACGCGTCCGCTTGCGCAGGAATCACGCGGCTATAGATAGCGTTCATGTACAGCGGGATGACAAGCGCGAACAGATTGAGCGCGAACGTGCCCCACAGCAGTTGCGCGAGAAGCCGGCCTTCTTTACGCCAGTGATTAATGAAGGTGTGAAATGACAATGCGCCGAGACGCTGAACCTTCACCACGCGATAAAGCGGTTTTACGCTTGCTGAAAGCGCGGCATCGGCCTGATTTTTGTTTGCGACACCATCGATCAACGCACCATTTCGCACGCTGACGCATTGCCACAGTTGATTGTCGTCACGCGCGAGATAGACATCGCCGTCGAGCCGCTGCATGCTCGCTCGCACCGGTAAGAAATCAAGTCCATATTCACGGCCGATCTGATCAAGCAGCGCGTTTTCACTGCTCGTGCCCGCTAGCGCGGCACAAGTGCGACGCCACCGTTCCTGAGCCATCTCGCCGTGGATTCCAGCAATGGCAATACCCGCAGCTTGAAGAAGTGCCGATGCGGGATACTCCGTTTGGATATTCATTATTTTTGTCCTTTCTTTGCCTGCGGGAGCGCAACGGAAGGCGCCAGCGTGCAGAGGGATAAGCACGCGGCAGGTCCTTCAGCCGCGTGCAGGTTTTAAGAGATTAGCTATCCGAATTGAAATGCCTGATTTAATGAACTGGTTTCAGATACAAAAACGAACAACAGAATTAGTGATTCCAGATCAACTGATGTCCGCCGAGCGAGTAAGTATCGGTCGTATGTCCGTCAGTCACCGTCGTAGTATGCGTCCATCCGTCCAGCTCCGCATTGTGCGTCATGGTTATAGTGTCTTTCGATCCGGTATTTAACGTCAGCGTTTCATTTCCACGCGTGAGCAGGCTCGTAAAGTCGATTGTTATCTTATCCGCGGCCGTGCTGGTCGAGAAATCGATCTTGGTGATATCCGACATCTTGGCAAGCATGGTTGGAAGGTCGTATGTCCCGGCAGTCGATCCTGTTTTCTGCAGAACGTCCTGGCCGCCGCCGCCTCTGAGATACGACTTGGTTACGTCCGCTTGCGTAGAGAACGTAAACGTGTCATCACCGGTCGTACCGACAATATCGAAAATGTTCTTGAATGAATCTGTCCCGTTTCCGCCACTCTTGACAACCCGACCTCCCGTCAAGTCCACCGTAATCGGTGCTTGCAGTTCACTGTAAAAGAGGTGCGTGTTACCGCCGCCACCGTCAATTGTGTTGTTTGCGTTGCTCGTATAGAACCTGTTATCACCGCCGGTGCCAAAATTGAAGCTCATATCTAAGCCGTTTTTCGCGTATATCGTATCCGTTTGATTACCGCCGTAGTACTGTTGGAAATTGTTGACGGCATCCGTTCCGACCAGCTTGTTACTCCCATCATATTTCGAGATAACTCCAGTATTGAAGTCAGCGATAACGTGGTACGTATTATTGTCGACCGCGTACACGTTCGCGTTTCCGCCGCCTGCATCAATGGAGTCATCGCCGGCCGATGCAATGATCCAGTCATTCTGGTTGGCGTGTCCCTTGATGACGTCGTTGCCGGTCGTACCGCGGAACCGGCTGAAATTCGTGATCGTGTCGCTATCCCGGCCATCAGCAAAAGATACAGTTCCTGCATCAAAGTCTGCATCCAGGCCGGTCGAGGTTTTGTTATATGAAATGATTGCACGGGACGCGCTCTGTGCGGCAGCGGTTTCCCCCTGCCCGAAATAGCGGCCGTCGATACGATTACCACCGCCGTTAACAAAGAAATAGTCGGCGTTGGTCGAGCCATTGATCGTGACATGGTTGCCGGTACCCCAATTAATGAGGTTATTCGCCAGATTCGATGTGTCAAGCAGATCAATATTTTTGAATATCATACTGCTGCTCGCTGATCCCGAAGCCGTCCCCAGCGTCCAATCGGCCGCATTCATCCCGGTTAACGTTCCGCTCCGGCCATCGGCGTTCAGCATGTAGGCAATAAGCTTGCCGGTGTACTGCGTTGCATTTGTCGCGTCCAGCTCATTTCGTCCTCCTCCGCCGTCGATAGTCGTGGGGAACGCGGGACCGGTCAATATAATCTTGTCGTTACCCGCACCAGCTTGGACGTTCACCTGGTTAGCAACGGCAATCACATCGCCGTGATCGGTGCCGATAATGGTCCCAAAAACATTCGTCAGCTGGTCCGTACCATTGACTCCCTTCAATACAACGCCAGTCGTCGTATTGAGATTCATCCCTGCGGACAGTTTCGAATAATCGGCAATGCTGGATGCGTTATGGCTCACGTAGGTGTCGTTACCTTTCGACCCAACTACTCTGCCATTGGCACCTGTGCCCATATCGATCCAGACGTTCGCGCCATTCTTTCCTTGGAACACATTTCCCGCAGCATTGGACCCAATAACCCTCTGGATATTGTAGATCTGATCGCTGAACCCGGATCCATTTTTAGACACAACACCGGTTTCGAGATTCACGTTCACCGCACCGGTTGCACCGCTGTAGTCGACCGTATTATTTTTCCCAGAGCCACCATCGAATATGTTGTTGCCGAGTCCGCCGATCAATAAATTGTTGTCGCCGGAAACATGGATTTCAATACCTTTGCTGCCGCCCTTGATCGTGCTATTGCCGCCCTTGTTTCCGACGATCACGTCGATATCGAACAGGCGATCCACAAAGTCATTGCCCACGAGCGCGAGGTTACGGTCAAGCGAAATTTCCAGGCGACCATCGCCTTGATAGGCCGTGTAATCGATGGTGACTTTTCCACCAAACCCGCCCGTGACCGTGTTGTTGGCGCCGCCACTAAAGACATGCATGGCGCCAGCGCCTGCGGTGATCGTGTTCGAGCCGCCACCTGTCGCATGAAATTCGCCGATGCCGCTGCCGCCGATCATCGTGTTAGCTCCGGCGTTCGTGCTCGTGAACGTGTCGGTGCCCGCGCCGCCTCTATAAACCGTGTTGCCGCCATTCGCTGCGAACACGTTGACGCCATCGCCGGCATAAAACGTGTTGGCGCCTCCTGCAGAATTCACTGTATTGGACTTGGCGCCCCCCACTATCGTGTTGGTGCCTTGCGTGAGATCGAACGTATTGTTGCCCGCCCCGCCGTAGAGCTTGTTCGAACCGGCGTTCGTCACAAAGTGCGTGTCTCCGTCGGTGCCAATCAACAAATTGTCGCTGCCGGTCAGCCCCGTCAGCGAGCCGCCGCCCGCCGAGCCAATAACGGCCTGGATATGCGCGAGTGTGTCCACGCCGCCGGCGTTTTTGACAGCTTTGCCCCTGTTAAGGTCGACATCGACCGCGCCGGTCATCTCGGCGTAACTGATTGTGTTGAAGCCCGTGCCACCGTCAATAGTGTCGTTCCCGCCACTGCCAATGATCAGGTCGTCGCCACCGCCGCCAAAGATGACGTCGTCGCCGTCGCTGCCTTTGATGCGGTCGTTATGCGCTGTGCCGGTGATCTGATTTACGCCGCTGAAATGATCGACTCCAGACTTGCCGTTCGCATCCACCCAGCCGTTGTTCGACGTCACGCCTTTCGACATGTCAATGTCGACACCGTCCAGGACGAGCGTGCGCCCGCTGGCGCCGAGCGTAACGGTATCGAAGGCCGATGTTCCTGCCCGCGAATAGTCGAGCACATTCTTGCCGCCACCGCCGGTGTACACGTTGTTGCCACCATTCGCAATAAACGTGTTGTCGCCGGAGCCGCCTATGAACTGATGGTCGAACGCATTACCAATGAAGGTATTGGCGCCCGAGCCGCCCTTGATGATCTGAATGTTTTCGATGCTGTTCGTCGTGTCGCCAGACTTGACACGGCCCATGTCGACCGTGATGTCCCCGGTCGGAGCAATACCCAGCGCGCTGCGCACATCGGCGGAAAGGTCGACTGAAAGCGCCGTCGTGAATTTCGAATAGTCGAGCGTGTTGACACCGCCGCCGCCGTCGTACACACCGTTCGCCGTGCCCGCGATGATGGTGTCGTCGCCGGAACCGCCGTGGATGGAAACGTCGTTGTCGTGACGGCTCAACTGATAGACGTCGTTCTCGTTGCGCAAGGCAGTAGGGGAATCGATGACCTGGAACTTGATATCTGTCGAACCGGACTGGCCGCTCTCGGCATCGACAAAGTCGATATGGATGCTGAACGCACCATCGAGCACTTGCTTCGAGATCGGGTAGCGCAGCGCAAATTCGTTGCTCTTGAGGCCGAGTGCAATGCCTTCTTCAGAGTTCCACAAAATGATGCTGACGCCCTTGGCCGCGAGATCAGCGCTCACCGATACATCACTCAGTTCGCTCACCGATCCGGCGTTGACGATACGCATCATGCTGCCTGGTTCCGTCGCGCCCACACTGCTGTCCGCGTGAATGGTCCAGTTGGCTGTTTCCTGACTCAGATCGACATTGCGAGCGCCATATTGCGTGGAAATCCGTCCGTCGGTACGCGCTGCGTCCGCGCCCGCGCCCAAAAAGTACTCGTGCGTGGTTTGATCAGCGACGGCACTCGTTTCCAGCAAGACGACATCCTTCAAGATGGGCGGCGTCGGGTCTACCGGCGTCGGGTCTACCGGCGTCGGGTCCACCGGCGTGGGGTCTACCGGCGTCGGGTCTACCGGGGTCGGGTCCACTGGCGTCGGGTCTACCGGCGTCGGGTCCACCGGCGTCGGGTCCACCGGCGTCGGGTCCACCGGCGTCGGGTCCACCGGCGTCGGGTCCACTGGCGTCGGGTCCACCGGCGTCGGGTCTACCGGCGTCGGGTCCACTGGCGTCGGGTCCACTGGCGTCGGGTCCACTGGCGTCGGGTCCACTGGCGTCGGGTCCACTGGCGTCGGGTCTACCGGCGTCGGGTCTACCGGCGTCGGGTCCACTGGCGTCGTGTCTTCTGGCGTCGTGTCCACTGGCGTCGTGTCTACATCAACAGGTGGCGGCGTCTCATCCACAAGCGCAGGATCGCTCTCAACCGGCGGATTTTCCGGCTTGGGCGGCATACCCGAAATATGATCGACGCGCGGCAGCTCTTCTGCATCGAAGCGATGCTTGCTCAAGTCTCCCGGATGCACCACCGGAGGCTGCTTATGCGCTGCGTCGGCATGATCAGCGCCAGCGGTTTCCTGCGGCGGCCCTTCAACAACGACGATCTCCTCTTTGGTGACCGTTTTTGTCTCTTCCTTGCTTACCTCTTTCGAACTCTCTTTCTCGGCCGTGCCTTTGCCTTCGTCGTGATGCGCGACGGGTGCAGCCACGCTTGGCGCAACCGTGACCGTAGTCACATAGGCAAGTAACTGATCCGACGGAATCTCTTTGCCATCGGCGAACACGAGCGTAAAGACCTGCTTCCCCATGGTCGCAAATTGCGCCGCGAACGGGAACGTCATGGTGTGCCCATCAGCGGTCTTGACGACAATGTCAGGACCATTGATCGAAATCTGTACTTCTGAGAATTTGAACGGCAACTCGTTTTTTGAGTAGGTTTCGAGAATGACCGTTGTGTCTAGCTGCTTAGGGACTGGCAATTTCATGTTAATACTCCATTAGGACGGCTCATCAACATGAACCGTTCAACAATATGATTACGAGGTGACCGGGTCTGAGAACTCGTCAGGACTCGGACAGGGCCGTCGACGCACCCGTCATCAGGGGTTTCAAAAGATACTGGGCAAGGGAACGATGCCCCGCGAGCAAATAGCTTTCCACAGCCATGCCTGGATAAATCGGCTTCTTCAAATTTGACTTGGGGACTTCCACGGTGACGTCGTAGAAACGTCCCGTTCTCTCGTCGCCCAGCGCGTCCGCGCTCACCACTTCAACGCGCCCATCGAGCGTGTCCGTATAGCTGTTGCCGAAAGCGTTCACATGGACGCGCACCGGCATGCCCTGCCAAATCTTGTCCCGGTCTTCGGGGCGAATCTTGACTTGCGCGACCAGCGGCACATCGCTTGGCGCGATTTCAAATAAATCACCGCCTGGTTTCACCACTGCACCGGCATGAGGATTTACAACGCGTTGAATCACGCCATCTGCCGGGCTCATAATTTGCGCCTGTTTACGGCGATCCTCGCTGGCCGTCGTCTTTGCGTTCGACTGCGCAAGTTCATCGCGTGCTTGCGACAACTGCTTTTGTGCGTCGGAGATAAAGTCGGTTTTGGTTTGATCGACCTTGAGCCTGTATTCGCGCTCTTCCGCAATCAATCGCGGAACCTTGGCGCGCGCTTCGTTCAGGGCACTCTGCGAACTTTGCAAGTCGGTTCTTTTTTGCAGCAGCACGCCTTCAGCGGCAGCGCCCTTGCGAACCAGCGGTTCGATCATGTCGACCTGCTGACGCATCAAGGACACCTCTTTCTCCAGATCCGCGATGCGGCTGCGCAACTCGACTAGCTGCGCCGAGCGCTGATCCGCCTGCACGGCGGAAATGGACGTGGCCTGTTCAAGCGTGCGCTGACGTGACTCGTAGAACGCCTTTTCGCTCGCGATGGCTTTCGCATGCTCGGGATCTGCCGATTCAGCCGGCGTGAACGGTGTCCGCGCGATCTCTGCCACGAGGCGCTGTTCGCGAAGGCGCAACGTGTCAGTCGCAGCCGTGTTCTTGGCGAACTCCTCGGACACATAGGTGTTGTCCATCACGGCGAGCAACTGACCTTTATGAACCGCTTGTCCTTCTCGCACGAGCAGCTTTTCGAGCTGACCGCCGTCCGGATGCTGGACCACAATATTGTGGCTTTCCACACGGATGACACCCGGACCGTGAACCAGAACATCCAGCTTGAATACCGTTGACCACAGCGCAAACAACGTCAGTCCGAGCAGCGCGGCGCCCGTTACACCACGTGGCGCAAACCGGCGATACGGCGCAACAGCATCGGCCACTTTCTTCTTGGTGATTTCAAATTTATTCATGTTAGTTACCTCTGCACGAAACGCCGTGCTGCTGATTGAATGGGCGACCGCTTATTTGAGGCGGAGAATGATGGAATCCTGCGTGGCCTTTTCTGGAACCGGATTTCTCAGTTCGATCTTGTCGCGGGGAATCTTCAATTCGTCGGCTATGGACACCACCATGAGCGAGCGTTCGAACTGCATGCGCAGGCGCACGCCGAGCGGTACGTCGGCAGTGCCGGTCAGCGAAAACACCAGGACGCCGCGTGCGCGAATCGCTGCTGCGTTCTGGCTAAGCCATGCACGCGTTGCGGCACGTTCGGCCGGCTGGAGAAAGTTTTCGTCCTGACCCACCTTCGCGACGAAGTCCGTCGGGAGTTGCGTCAGGCTGTCGTCCATCGTGGCCTGATGCGTGACGGCCATTGCTTCGGCCGACGTCGCATTGGAAACAGGCGGCGCGTCCGGCGTACCGGATGACGGCGTGGCCAGTGCCGCGAGCACCTGAAAAATCATGCTGAGCAGCATGTACACCATCAACAACACCGTCATCATGTCGACGTAAGCCGGCCAGATGTGATTACTCTTTGAGCTAGCA
>Ga0153932_1000456_pt1 | contig 11123 bp, 10 predicted proteins | sample TSNJ016MetaG_FD_102273 | JGI IMG/M metagenome (GOLD analysis project Ga0153932, IMG submission 102273) | Attine ant fungus gardens microbial communities from New Jersey, USA - TSNJ016 MetaG | ecosystem: Host-associated > Fungi > Mycelium > Unclassified | place: USA: New Jersey, Wharton State...
ATTTCTTTGTCCAAAGCGACAAAGAAACGAAGCAAAGAAAACGCTTTCACCGCTCTACCCTAAGTGTCCACAGCGTGCAGTTTCTATTCATGGGTGCCCCAAAAGCACGGTGCTCGCCAGAGCACCGGATGTTTGAAACCCTCCTTCTCGCGAATCCTGACAGTAAAACGCTTCGCCCCGTACGCTCTCGGGCTAGCACCCTTGCCATAGAAACCCGCACGGCCTCACGCGGATCTACCGCTGCCGTTGATCGCGGGTTAGCTGCTCGGTTTGCGCGCCGCTATTTTCGGGGGTTAGGCCTCAGCCAATCTGCTCCCTAATTTCTTGAAGGGTTGGTGAAGTGGTTCGGTATGCGTACAAATTTGGTGGAAGGTTGTCCGCGGATAGCGCGGAATGCTCTTCGGGCAGGTTCAATCACTGGTGGCGAAGCGTGGGGTATCCGTGTTCGGAGAAAGAGGGTTTCACACATCCTTCGCTCTGGCGAGCACCGTGCTTTTGGGGCACCCATGAAATGGAACTGCACGTGACGCGCCGCCACGCGCAGTGGCTAACAGTGATAAAGAAATCAGCTAACACTAAACGCGCGAAGACCTGGAAAGCAGCAACCCGGCATTGGCCCCGACCGCTAACGCCAGAACCTAGCACAACCCCAAGACCAACCCCAAGACCAACCCCAAGACCAACGCCAAGACCAACCCCAAGACCAACCCCAAGACCAACCCCAAGACCAACCCCAAGACCAACCCCGACCACTAACCCCGAGTGCGAACGAAAGACCCCATCACTTCCCCGTAGCCCCCAAACCTCGCCGATCTCCAATACCGATCGTGATCTCGGAAACTGGTCTTACTTAGCAGAAATTGCACACTTACGATTCTTCGTAATCCTGCTTACAGGGCCTGGTTTTCACGTTGTTTGATCTATTTCACGATATCTTCGGAGTGGGGCGATGAAGAAACAAATCCTGGGAATTGCCGCATGCATGTCGGTGTGCGGCGTTGCACACGCTCAAAGTTCGGTGACTCTCTATGGGCTCCTCGACAGCGGCTTCGTGTTCAATTCGAATTCAAAGGGTAGCCGACAATACGAATTGGGTTCCGGCAATCTGCAGGGCGATCGTTGGGGCATGATCGGCTCCGAGGATCTGGGCGGCGGGTTGAAGGCGATCTTCCGGCTTGAGGGCGGCTTCAACATAGACAACGGCACACTAGGCCAAGGCGGCGCGGAGTTCGGACGCAAAGCGTATGTAGGACTCGCGAGTCCCATGGGCACCGTGACGCTCGGTCGCCAATACGACCTGCTCGGCGACTATGTCGGCAGCTTCGAATCGGGCAACGCCGAAAAGCTGGTGACGCTGAAAGAATGGGGCAGCATCTACGGCTCGCACCCGGGCGACATGGACAACCTCGACAACACCAACCGGATCAACAACTCGATCAAGTACGCCAGTCCCAACTATGGCGGCCTGACCTTCGGCGGCTTCTACAGCTTCGGCGGCAAGGCGGGAGGGTTTACGCAGAACCAGATCTATGCGTTCGGCGCGGGCTACGACAACGGCCCGCTGGCGCTTGGCGTGTCATACGAAAACGCACGCGACCCGAACTTCTCGGTCTTCGGCTCGAATCCCAACGCGAACTCACCTACATCAACCTCGGCGCTGAATATGTCCAGCCCGGTGTATAGCGGCTTCGCGTCGGCCCATACATGGCAGGTCGTTTCGGCGGGCGCCGCGTACAAGATCGGCAACGCGACCATTGGCGGCGTGTATAGCAATGTCCAGTTCAAGGACATCGGCGCCGAGGCGGGCGCAGGCCTCAATCCGCAGAAACTGACGGGGACCGCGACCTTCAACCTCGGGGAAATCAACCTGGCCTATCTGGTGACACCGGCCTTGCAATTAGGCACCGCGTTCACCTATACACGCGGCAGTTCGATCGGCAGCATCTCCGGGGCGAGCTACAGTCAGGTGAATCTCGCGGCGAACTATGCGCTCTCCGTGCGCACGGACCTGTATGTGGTCGGCATTTACCAGCACGCGAGCGGCAAGGATTCGACCGGGAAAACGGCGGTCGCGGCAATCAGTAACCTGAGCAACTCGTCAACCGATGTGCAGACGGCGCTGATCGTTGGCATACGTCACAAGTTCTAATACGGAACGCGCTCCGAAATGAGCTAGCAGAGAACGACTTCCGATCGCACGCTTGGGCGCTCGGAAGTCGTTCTAAAGAACTGCGATCCCTGAAGCAAACGTAGCCGCGAGCCTATTGAGCAACCTGCTCCCTCCATCGATACTTCTGCTGCCAGCCTAACAACCTTTTCAGCTTCTCATTGCTCAGCAGGGTCTCGAATTCGCCAAGCTGCTTCTTGACGGGCACGTTGGGATAAAACTGCTTCAACAACTCGGCCGTCGGCTGGTCAGAAGATACGTCGTCAGCTGCGACGTTCATGACCTCAAAACCAAGCCCGTCTTTTTCAATGCCAAGCCGGCATGCCGTCGCCAGATCCCGTCCATCGATATAACTCCACGCAATCCGCTTGCGCAGCCCCGGGTCCTTGAACCACGTCGGGAATTTTTGATAGTCGACAGGATCAAGTACGTTGCCAATGCGGAAGCAATAAATATCCGCGCCCGTGCGCGCATGAAACGCCTTGGCGGTGACTTCGTTGATCACCTTCGACATGGCATAGCTGTCCATCGGATCGACCGGATATTGCTCGTCCAGCGGAAAGTATTCCGGGTCCCGGTGCCGGTGTGCAAACACCACGCCATAGGTCGTCTCGCTCGAGGCAACGATTACTTTCTTGATACCCAGCTTCGATGCAGCGTCGAGCACGTTGTAGGTCGACATCACGTTGATGCGGAATACCTCATTGTCGGTGGTAATGAGGATCCTGGGAATAGCGGCAAAATGGACGATCGCGTCAATGGGCTTGGGCTCGAGATCATCGTCGAACTCTTTTAGCACGGTGGTCGAAGCCAGCGCGTTGAAAACCTGTCCTGCATCGGTAAGGTCGGTAATCAAGGTACGTGCTATGGGCTTTGCCATGGGTACGCGATCGAGATTCAACACTTCATAACCATGCGAGACGAGATCCTCGACCACCCATTTCCCGGCAAGCCCGCTGCCGCCGGTCACTATTACTCTCTTCGTCATACGGTGTACTCCTGGTCTGATTGTTGGGGCTCGACGTTAGAACCAGATGTTACCTCCGGGCAGGGACAGGTTCTGTGACGAACTTCATAGTTGCGCGGCCACACGCATCAGGGACAACCCCGACACCAATGTATGACGCTCGTCACAGACACGATGGCGGACGGCAACCTACGATCTGCCTCAACGAGAATTAAATCAAGGAGACATCGGTGGCTGCAATATCGTCCAAAGAGGATTCGCAACCTGTCCATACGCGTCTCTCCGACACGCTGCGTGGCTGGCTCAAGATCCGGGAATTGAATATTTTTTCGGTATTGCTGCTGGTCGGAATCCTGATCAGCATTTTTTCTCCTTATTTCCTGACGACGAACAACCTGATGGGCGTGTTCAGGTCATTTTCGCTGATTGCGATCATGTCCATCGGGATGATGCTAGTCATTATCACGGGCGGTATCGATCTGTCGGTGGGCTCCGTGATGGGCTTATCGTCGCTCGTGACGGCGCTTGCTTTCCAGCATGGTGCCGGTCCTGTCACGGCTGTGTTTGCAGGACTATTCGTGGGACTCGCCGTCGGCTGTTTCAACGGATTCCTGGTCACCTGGATCCAGTTGCCGCCCTTCATTGCCACGCTGGGCACATTGAGCATTGGACGGGGCCTGATGTACATGATCACCAAAGGCGTTCCGGTTACGCCTGATGTTCCGGATAGCTTCACGTTCATCGGACAAGGGTATCTCGGGTTAGTGCCGTTTCCCGTGGTCATCATGATCTTCATGACCATATGTTTTTCCGTATTGATGCGTCAGACCCGTTTCGGCCGGCACGTTTATGCCACGGGAGGCAACGAGATGGCGGCACGCCTGAGCGGCGTGCGCACCTTTCGCGTCAAGTTCATTGTCTATGCCCTTTCAGGGCTCATTGCTTCTATCGCCGGCATTGTCAGTTTCTCGCGCTTTGTCTCGGCGGAGCCGGCCTCAGGTTTCGGAGCAGAACTTGATGTTATTGCGGCAGCTGCGATCGGCGGCGCAAGTCTTTCGGGAGGCGCTGGCAGCGTAGAGGGCGCGATTATTGGCGCGGCGTTGGCAGGAATCATCGCTAACGGGGTCGTGCTGTTGAACATTGATACCTACGCACAGCAAGCCATCACCGGTTGCGTCATTCTGATCGCGGTCAGTATCGACATCTGGCGTGTCCGCCGAAAGGGACGTTGAGGAGAAGGACATTGAAACCCGCCTCTCGCTGATTTTTTAACACCACTAAAACAAAACCGGAGACAAAAATGGATATGACATTTCGCACCGTAATGAGCGTCGGCGTGGCCACCGCGGCACTATGTCTGAGCGTGTCGGCTCAGGCTAAGGACGCAAAGGATATTTCTGTCGCCGTCATTCCAAAGGTGGCTGTGCCGTTCTTCGACGACTGCAACAAGGGCGCACAACAGGCCGCCGACAAGACGGGTGTCAAGTATCAATGGGTGGTGCCGCAAAACACCCAGGGTTCGACGCAGGTAAAGATCATTGAAGACCTGATATCGAAGCACGTAGACGGCATTGCTATCTCGGTCAACGAACCCAAGTCTGTCGAGAGCGTGATGAAGCGCGCCGAACAGAGCGGCATAAAAGTACTGACGTTCGACTCTGACTCGCCCAAGAGCGGCCGGTCGATGTACATCGGTACGAACAACGAGTCGGCGGGGGAGACCATGGCCGAGACGATGGGCAAGGCACTTGGCGGATCCGGTGACGTTGCGATAGTGACCGGGCAGCTCGGTGCGGTGAATCTCAATGAACGTATCGCCGGTATCAAGAAGGGGCTGGCGAAATACCCGGGCATCAAGATTGTGGAAACACAGGGCACGGACGATGACCTCGCCAGAGGTGTTTCGGTTGTCGAGACAACCCTGCGGGCCCATCCGCAACTGAAGGGCATTTTTGGGGTAAGCCAGGTCGGTGGACCAGCCGTGTCAAAGGTGCTCAACACGAAAGAGTTCGGCGCTATGAAAGGCAAGCTCGAAGTGCTTGCGTTTGACGATCTTCCCGACACGCTAAAGGCGCTTAAGGATGGCTCGATTCAAGGGATCATGGTTCAGCGGCCTGTCACCATGGGTTCGCTTGCGGTGAACAATCTGGTGGCGCAGATCCAGGGTACGGGAGAAGCGCCTAAGGACATCGATACGGGCGTGACGGTCGTGACTAAAGATAATCTTGGAAGCTACACCAAGTAAGCTCGGTACGAGCAAGGGAGAGCCATGGCAGCGCCATTCCTGGAGATGAGGAACATTTCCAAAACGTTCCCCGGCGTCAAGGCGCTCGACGGCGTCAACCTTCAGATCCGGCAAGGCGAGGTGTTAGCACTTGCCGGGGAGAATGGGGCTGGCAAGAGCACGTTGATGAAAATATTGACGGGTGTTTATAGCCCGGATTCAGGTGGAAGCATCCTCATCGAGGGTAAGGAAATCGCGCTGCGCGATAGCAATCATGCACGCGCGTTGGGTATCGGCATCATTTATCAGGAGTTGTCGGTAGTCGAAAATCTTAGCGTGGCAGAAAACTTGTTTCTCGCCAGGGAGCCACGCAATCGCGTTGGTTTGCTCGACCGGGCACGCATGGACCGCGAAGCGAGACAGATGCTTGAAACGATCGAACTCGATCTCGACCCATCCGTGCGCGTGAGCGAATTGAGCGTCGGGCAGCAGCAGATGATCGAGATCGCCAAGGCGCTTGCGTATCAGTCAAAGGTCATCATCATGGACGAGCCGACTGCTTCGCTCAGCCATCATGAAACGCGCACGCTGCTTCGATTGATCAAGCGCTTGCGTGAGCGCAACATCGCGGTGGTCTACATCTCGCACAGGCTGGAGGAAATTTTCGAGCTTGCCGACCAGGTGACGGTGCTTCGTGATGGTCGTACCGTCAATACCTCGCCGATTGCAGACGTAACCCGCAATTCGCTGGTTCGCATGATGGTCGATCGTGAGTTAAGCGATCTATACCCGGAGTCCGCCGTGTCGCACGCAAGCAAGGAGGCTGTACTGGAAGTCCGGGACTTGTCGCTGCGGGCGGTGAAGGGCGCGCAAGCGCGGATACGGGACATCAACTTCACGTTGCACCGCGGCGAAATCCTGGGCGTTGCGGGACTGGTCGGTTCAGGGCGTACGGAGATCATGGAGATGATTTTCGGCATGCGTCCTTGCACGGGAAGTATCGCCATCGGCGGCAAGCCGGTGACCATCCGCAGTCCCCATGATGCAATTGAACAGGGTATTGGCTTCGTCACCGAAGACCGCAAGGCGCAGGGGCTCGTGCTCGGAATGAGCGTGCGGGAAAATTTCAGCCTGACCCACTTGAAGCGCTATTCACCCTTCCAGTTCCTGCAACGCGCTAAAGAAGAGAATAGCTGCAAACAATTCGTGCGCAGCCTCGGCATCAAGACGCCTGACAATGAACAGAAGGTCGTCAATCTTAGCGGGGGAAATCAGCAAAAGATCGTGATCGCTAAATGGGTCGCGCGAAATCCCAAGGTCCTGATTGTTGACGAGCCAACACGTGGCATTGACATTGGCGCTAAGGCGGAAGTGCACGCATTGCTGGCGCGGCTCGCTTCGCAAGGCATTGGGATCATTGTCATTTCGTCCGATTTGCTGGAGGTGCTTGCAGTCAGCGACAGGATCCTGATTGTTCGTGAAGGACAGTTGAATGGCGAGATGACGCGTGAGCAAGCGACCCAGGAACGCGTGATGGCCGCAGCGACCGCTTGATTTTTGATTTTTTACACATTGAACGGAAAACCATGACAACGATAGCTGTGATTCATACGGGACCCGTGACGGTTCTACCGATCAAGGAACAACTCAGCGAGTTGATCGCGCACGCGCGCGTGATCAACATCATGGATGACAGCCTGCTGAACGACGTCCGTACAGCGGGGCATCTGACACCGGAAGTCGCCAGCCGCATTTATAGCTACATGTTGAATGCGCAGGCAATGGGCGCGGACATCATCGTCAATGCGTGTTCTTCGGTCGGCGAGGCGACGGACTCGTTAAAAGAATTGATCCGCACGCCGATTGTAAAGATCGACGAGTCGATGGCGGAAGAGGCCAGCGCGATCGGCCCGCGTATCGGCGTGGTCGCAACCGTAGCCACTACGCTGGACCCCACGGTGCGGCTGATCCGGCGCAAGGCGGGTGAGCTCGGCCGCATGGTCGAGGTGACCGAGCGGATCGCGGAGGGGGCGTTCGAAGCGCTGCTTCGCGGGGAGGGTGCGCTGCACGACGAGATTCTCAAGCAGACAATCGTCGCGCTCGCCGATCAAGTCGACGTCGTCGTGCTCGCGCAAGTGTCGATGGCGCGTCTCATCCCCACGCTTGGCACGCTGCGTGTTCCGGTGCTGTCCAGCCCGCGCAGCGGCGTCGAGGCGGTTAAACGCGCGCTAGCGGCGCTTTGACGGCCCGAACGTTCAAGGAGGGCGCAGTGAACGATGCCGGTAACATGATCTGTTTTGGCGGCTGCTTGTTGCGCAGGAATTTCGCAACGAAGAGGGGCGTCAGAACGATCTTGCGTTCGTGCATGGCTGTCAGCCCTTCAGTTTTCAAGTCGTTGAAGTGCCGGTTGACGGATTCGCGCGATGTACCAATGAATTCGGCGAGCTTGTCTTGCGGAATAGGCAGATCGATAAGGACTGCATCTGCTTGACTTAAGCAGTCGAATTCGACGCCTATCTGACCGGCGAACATCACGAGAATGTTCGTCAGGCGTTTGCGCACGTCGTGCAGGGACAGGTTTTCGATCAGCTGCTGAGCTTCCTGCCATCGGAGGTAATGGCTTCGCAAGACGAAGTCATTGATTACGTCGTAGCGGGCGAGCAGTTGTTTGAAATCAGCCTTGCGAATGTAGCAAATCATGCTGGGAGCAAGCGTCTGCGCATGATGGGAATAATTGGCCTCGTTCAGAACGTCGCCGTCGCCGAACAGCATGCCCGCCTTGATAAACGACAGCGTGATCTCTTGCCCGTCTTCGGTCAGCCTGAAGAGCCGGACGCTTCCGCTTTTGAGCAAATAGACATGATTGCTCAGGTCTTCAGGTCTGTAGATCGTTGTATTTTTTCGAACCGTCCGGTGATCGCTGAATGCGGGCATGACCTCATCGAGGCAATGACGTTCGATTAGCGAGAGAAGCTCGCTTTTTCCGACAAACCACATTGGAAGTCTCCTTGAACCTTGGCTCCTGAACCGGGAAGGGGCAGGAGCCGTTTCTATACATGCGTTCGCCATGATTTGCTTTACCCGTGAGGTCGAACCATCGCTTCCAACATTGCATGCAACGCATACACCGGACACACATTTCCGCCACGCAGGTTCAGGCAACCTGCGGCGCATGCGCTGCAAGAAATGCACAGACCGCGTCGGTGACTTGCCGGGTCGTCGCCGTGCCACCCAGGTCGGCTGTATGCGTTGCGGGATTCGCCGTCACGTGTTCAATAGCCGCCATGACTGCGCGTGCTGCGTCCATTTCGCCAAGATGCTCCAGCATCATGACGACCGACCAGAACGTACCGATAGGATTCGCCAGGCCCATGCCCATGATGTCGAAGGCTGAACCATGAATCGGCTCGAACATGGACGGATAGCGGCGCTCGGGATCGAGATTGGCTGTCGGCGCGATGCCGAGACTTCCGGCCAGCGCAGCAGCCAGGTCGCTCAGGATGTCGGCATGCAGGTTGGTCGCGACAATCGTGTCGAGCGTTGCAGGGCGGTTCACCATGCGTGCAGTGGCGGCATCGACGAGTTCCTTGTCCCACATGACATCGGGAAACTCCTTCGAAATTTCGAGGGCGATTTCGTCCCACATCACCATTGCGTGACGCTGCGCATTGCTCTTGGTGATAACGGTCAGCAGCTTGCGCGGACGCGACGCCGCCAGGCGAAAAGCGAAGCGCAGGATTCGTTCGACGCCTGCTCGCGTCATGATCGAAACGTCAGTTGCGACTTCGATAGGATGGCCTTGATGCGCCCGGCCGCCCACCCCTGAATATTCGCCCTCTGAATTTTCCCTGACGATGACCCAGTCGAGATCAGTCGGACCACAGCGTTTAAGCGGGACATCGATACCCGGCAGGATTCTCGTGGGACGCACATTGGCGTACTGGTCGAAGCCCTGACAGATCTTGAGCCGCAGACCCCAGAGCGTGACGTGGTCGGGGATCGCAGGGTCGCCTGCCGAGCCGAACAGAATCGCGTCCTTGTCCCGGATCGCATCAAGGCCGTCAGAGGGCATCATCACCCCGTGCTCACGATAGTAGTCACCACCCCAGGCGAAGTTTTCGAACTCGAACTTGAATTGGCCCGTTTGCGCGGCCAGCGCTTCCAGCACTTCCTGTCCTGCTGGCACGACTTCCTTGCCAATGCCGTCTCCGGGAATAGTCGCGATCCGATAACTCTTCATCTCTGGTCTCTGGAATTGGAAAACATCTGGGCATGCTAAAGCGCAAAGGCGCCGCGAAACGCTGCGGGAGTTAAACTGTCTTTAACTTTGAGTTAATAATGAAGTTGCCGGCGACCTCGCAATGACCTCTTCAATTCAGGCAGAAGACTTGAGTTTTTTCTCTATCCTGGCGGGTTGTGGCAGCCTGACAGCTGCTGCGCGCGAGTTGGGATTAAGCACGGCGGCAGTCAGCAAGCACCTCTCCCAGATGGAAGCGCGCACAGGCGTCGCGCTGGTGAACCGGACGACCCGCCGCATGAGCCTCACGCCCGAGGGCGACCTTTACGCGGTCCGAGCGCGGAGAATCCTGACTGAAATGGATGAGCTTGCGCAGCTTCTTGGCAGGGCGGCCGTTGCGCCAAGCGGGCTGTTGCGCGTCAACGCCACGCTGGGTTTCGGACGCAGTCACATTGCTCCCGCTATATCGCGATTTGTGAAGCTGTACCCTGAGGTCGACGTGCAGTTGCAGCTATCGGTCGATCCTCCTCTCCTTAGCGAAAACGCCTTCGACGTATGCGTGCGTTTCGGCCAGGCGCCGGACTCGCGTGTCATTGCCCGGCTGGTCGCGCCAAACCGGCGCCTGCTCTGTGCAGCACCGGCTTATTTCGCTGATCATCCACTGCCCCGGCATCCTCAGGATCTTGCGCAGCACAATTGCATAGGCATACGCCAGGGCGACGATGGCTACGGTATCTGGCGGCTGACGACGGGGCGGGGCGGGGCGGAGAAAGCCGAGGTTATACGCGTCCGGGGCAACCTCACTACGAACGATGGCGAGATCGCTGTGAAATGGGCGCTCGATGGTCACGGCATCCTGATGCGTGCAGAGTGGGACATCGCCGAGTATTTGCGCGACGGCCGATTGATACACGTATTGCCGGCTTACCGGACGCCCGATGCCGATATTTATGCGGTCGTTCCGCAACATCTGCAAACAACGTCACGCGTTAAGTCGTTCGTCGATTTCCTCATACTTGCTTTGCAAACTAAATAAAGATTGAGCAACGTCCAAGTTCGATCAAAATTGTTTTCGCTCTCTTCTCGCGTCGTTTAGACAAAGTGAATAAACACGTCGCCTTCTTTCGTAACTTGAATCTCGGACGACCGAATTGCCCGACCAAGGTCCAGTTCGAAGAAGCGTTCGTGGCCGCCGGCGCAGCGTCAGCGTCTTCGTTCCTGACCAATGGCACGATGGTTTTCACAACAGGCTCTGGCAGACAAGCGCTTAGGGTGTTCAATGATGCTTGCGAGATTCTTCATGGGACGTGTGGGCTTGAAGAGCCGGGCTTCATGCGCATCATCGAGTACCTGACTCAGCTCATCGCTCTGGAGCCTTTCGTGGAGATCGATCCCGGTAGCGTCCACGCCTGTTGTGTGTCCTTCCTTCATGCAACAGATGGCTTGTCCGTTGCACAGCTACCCCTTGAGTCCGGACGTCGCGACGTAAAGGTGCTTCAATTGACTGATTCCGAGGCATTTAGTGTCA
>Ga0153932_1000457_pt1 | contig 11084 bp, 10 predicted proteins | sample TSNJ016MetaG_FD_102273 | JGI IMG/M metagenome (GOLD analysis project Ga0153932, IMG submission 102273) | Attine ant fungus gardens microbial communities from New Jersey, USA - TSNJ016 MetaG | ecosystem: Host-associated > Fungi > Mycelium > Unclassified | place: USA: New Jersey, Wharton State...
CATGTGTTCGCGCCGTGGCTTCCCGCCGATCAGCTCGACAGCTACATCGCCGGTTTGATCCTGCTGGCCGCAGCCCCTTGCACAGCAATGGTGTTCGTCTGGTCGCAACTCTGCAAGGGCGATCCGTATTTCACGTTGTCGCAGGTGGCGCTGAATGACTCCATCATGATCGTGGCCTTCGCGCCGCTCGTCGCTTTGTTGCTCGGTTTGTCCGCCATCACCGTGCCGTGGGATACGTTGATTATTTCGGTCGGCCTCTACATCATCATTCCGGTCATCCTTGCTCAACTGCTGCGCCGACTACTGATGGCTAAGGGCGAGGCGCATTTTCGGAAGACGGTCGCACACCTCGGCCCCTATTCGATCTGTGCGCTGCTCACGACGCTGGTGCTGCTCTTCGCCTTCCAAGGGCAAGCGATCATCAAGGAACCACTCGTTATTGCGATGCTCGCTGTGCCAATCCTGATTCAGGTGTTTTTCAATTCCGGCCTCGCCTACTTGTTGAATCGGCAGCTTGGTGTCGCGCATTGCGTGGCGGGACCGTCCAGTCTGATCGGCGCGAGCAATTTCTTCGAGCTGGCGGTGGCCACTGCGATCAGCTTGTTCGGCTTTCACTCGGGTGCGGCGCTGGCCACGGTGGTTGGCGTACTCATCGAGGTGCCGGTGATGTTGCTCGTCGTCGGGGTCGTCAATCGATCGCAGCATTGGTATGAAGCCAAACACAGCATCTAAGGACAACGGGTATGAACGTCACGATCTATCACAATCCGGATTGCGGCACGTCGCGCAACACGCTGGCTATGATCCGCAATGCCGGCATCGAGCCGGTCATCATCGAATATCTGAAAACTCCGCCGGACCGCGAGGTGCTCAAAAATCTCATCGCACGCGCCGGCCTGACGGTGCGCGCGGTGTTGCGTGAAAAAGGGACGCCTTACGCCGATCTAGGTCTTAGCGATCCATCACTAGGCGATGAGCAATTGCTCGACGCGATGCAGGAACATCCGATCCTCATCAATCGCCCCCTTGTCGTCACATCGCTTGGCGTGCGCTTATGCCGGCCCTCCGAAGTCGTTCTCGACATCCTCCCCACTGCGCAAAAAGCTGCGTTTACCAAGGAGGACGGCGATCCTGTTACCGATAGCGAAGGACGCAGGGTCCGCAAATGACACAGGATCTTCCCAACGTCAGCACGCCGCACCTCGACACGCCGGATCTTCGCAAACTCGAACCGCGCGCGGTTTCACAACACGCGCCACGGATTCTCCTGCTCTACGGTTCGTTGCGCCCGACGTCATACAGCCAGCTTCTGACGCTGGAAGCCGAACGCATCCTGCGCCATTTCGGAGCCGAAACGCGGGTCTTTGATCCGCACGGCCTGCCGGTGACCGACAGCGTCGCTGCCGATCATCCCAAGGTGGCCGAACTGCGCACACTATCGGAATGGTCGGAAGGACAGGTTTGGTGCAGTCCAGAGCGTCACGGCACGCTCACGGCTGTATTTAAGAATCAGATCGACTGGCTACCGCTTGAAAGCGGCGGTGTCCGTCCGACACAAGGCCGCACGCTTGCGGTGATGCAGGTGTGCGGCGGATCGCAGTCGTTCAATGCGGTCAATGCGTTGCGCGTGCTCGGCCGCTGGATGCGGATGGTGACTATCCCCAATCAATCCTCGGTGCCAAAGGCGTATCAGGAGTTCAACGCTGACGGCCGAATGAAACCATCGGCTTATTACGATCGTGTCGTCGACGTGATGGAAGAGCTGTACAAATTCACGCTGCTCGTGCGCGATCGCTCGGATTACTTGACCGACCGTTACAGCGAGCGCAGGCAAGCGCATCCGGAGCTTGCTACGACGCTGGCGAGCGCCGCGATGAACCAGGAGGCGGTGGCCGTTATTGCCGATACCGATGACAGCGAAACGGAGTGACGGCTCGCGTGGCGCTATCGCGACATGGACGCTCGCGGTCGCGCAACTCGTGTCGTGGGGCTCGATCTATTACGCCTTTTCGCTGTTTGTCGTGCCGATGGAAAGTGCGTTGGGTTGGAGCCGGACCGCGACTAACGCAGCGCTCTCCGTCGGCCTGCTGATCTCGGGACTCGCGGCCTATCCCATCGGAACCTGGATCGATCACGGTCACGGCCGGCGCGTCATGGTATGCGGGTCTATCTTCGCTGCGGCGATGTTGGCGCTATGGTCGCAGGCTCATAGCCTCGCGATACTGTTTGTTGTCTGGGCCGGTCTCGGTGTCGCGATGGCTGCCACGCTCTACGATCCGGTCTTCGCGGTGGTCACACGCGATTTCCCTGACAGCTTTCGCACCAGGATCACGCTGATCACTCTGGTAGCCGGTTTCGCCAGCACGGTTTTCATCCCGCTAACCCAGGGCCTCATCGGATGGTTCGGTTGGCGCGGCGCATTGCTCATGCTGGCCGCGTTCAATCTGGCGATCTGCCTGCCGCTCCACGTTTTCGCGATCGGCCGAGATGCCCCGCGCGATGACGAATCGAATTACAAGGCAACGCAGAAAGCTGTCAATTCAGCGGCCACACAGCGCGCACTGCGCACACCAACTTTTTGGGCGCTCGCGGTGTGCTTTACCGCCTACTACGCAACATTCGCTGCGCTTACGTTCCATCTCGTACCATTGATGACAGAGAGGCGCGTATCGCCGGCCCTGATCCTGACGACGATGGCCGTCATCGGCCCGGCACAGGTTCTGGCGCGCGTGCTGTGGTTCACGATGGGCCGCAACCTACGGCCGTCGATTGTGGGTATCGTGATCACGATCGCCTTCCCGGCTTCGGTCATCGTTCTGATGTGCGCCGGCACGTCGCCGGCGTTACTTATCCTGTTTGCGATCGTCTACGGCGGCGCCAACGGCATGATGACGATCCTGCGCGGGACGATCGTGCAGGATCTGATGTGGACGGAGGGCTATGGAGCTGTGAGCGGACTACTCTCGATGCCCTCGAATATTGCCAAGGGCGTAGCGCCGATTGCCGCCGCCGTGATCTGGACGGTCGGTGGAAACTATCTCGCGGTCGTTTGGACTGTGTTGCTGATATCGCTGGTTTCAGCGGTCGCGTTTATCCTGGCGACACGTCTCGCGTCCGGAAAAAAGCTCGGCGGCCGTCAAGTCAATTTCAAGTGAACATGCTGCCATGCAGATACGGATAGCCGATGAGGCCGACCTGAGCGCGATCCAAAGCCTTTTAGCCGCGAATGACTTACCTGTAGCAGATATCTCAATGGCGCTCATCGCAAGATTTCTGGTCGCAGAAGATGCAAGCGGATCGGTTATCGGCATTGGCGGACTTGAACAGCTCGGCTCTAGCGTGCTGTTGAGGTCCCTTGCTGTCGCCCGGGAGGCACGTGGAAGGGGAATCGCACGCGCACTGGTGGCACGCCTCGAAGACAACGCACGCTTCTGCGGGCGACAGGATGTTTGGCTACTGACAACGACGGCGGAGCGATTTTTCGAGCGAGCCGGTTATGAGCGGGTGAGCCGCGAAGACGTCCCTGCCGAAGTGCGGTTATGCAGACAATTCGCGGCGCTGTGTCCGTCGACGGCCGCCTGCATGCGAAAGCGGCTCCGTACCGCATCCAACGCACCCATCGTCGAACGGCCGGCATCAAACTGATTCCCGACTTTCGACATTATTCCGAGTCCCGGATTATTCCGCATACGGATCTCCGGGGCCTGCAATCCCCGGAGAATACGCGGGCTGGGGCAGCGCCAATACGGAATAATCAGAGGGTCTTCAAGAAAGCCAGCAGGCGATCATTGGGACGGAAACGCGGTGCTCGCACATCGGTGGTCGCGGCCTTCGCCAGCGCCTGTTCTTTTAGTTGCATATCCGCCTGAAAATAAATGGCAGTAGTTTCCACCGATTCGTGACCGAGCCAGAGGGCAATCACGACGCGATCTGCGCCATGGTGCAGCAAATTCATCGCCAGCGAATGTCTCAAACTGTGTGGCGTTACTTTCTTACCGATGAGTGAGGGGCAGTGAAGGCGCGCTACCGCGAGATGCTTGTCCAGCAGATATTGCAGACTGTCATGGCTTAACGCCGTACCACGCAGCGATTGAAAGATCGGGTTGGACGGTGGGTAGTGGCATTCGCGCAGCCAACTGCGCAGCACCGCCACCGTATTTTTGCGCAGCGGCGTACAGCGCTCCTTTCGGCCCTTCCCCATACAGCGTACGTATGCACCGGTGCCCAGTACAAAGTCTTGACCGCGCAGGCTGAGGAGTTCCGATGCGCGCAGCCCTGTTCGCAAGGCCAGTAGTAGCAGGGCTCTATCCCGCCGCCCGAGCCACGTCGTGAGGTCAGGCGCGGCGAGTAGCGCGTCCGCTTCATCCGGCGTCAGGTAAGCAATTGGTCGGCGCACATAGCGTTTGCTCGGCATCGCGAGAACGCATTGCGCCACGGCGCTGTACTCCGGTGCGTGCAGGGCGACATAGCGGAAGAAGGAATGAATGGCGGCCAGGCGCACATTACGGCTGCGGGCACTGTTGTCACGGTCCTGCTCAAGATGATCGAGGAACATACCGATGAACGCTGCATTCAAGTCGGGCACCGCCAGCGCTGAGGGTGATTTGCGCAGGCGCTGCTGCGCAAACTGCAGGAGCAAGCGAAAGGTATCGCGGTAACTTGCGACGGTGTGTGAACTGACCTGTCGCTGACGCAGGAGTCGATTCAGGAAGAACGACTCCAGAAGCGACGAGAAAGTGCTGACACTTTGAGTTGTGTTCATGACCGCATTCCTCGCTCGGAGCGTACTACCCGGCGCATTACGTAGTGCATTAGCTGCGGCGTCGCGGTGAGATACCAGTAGGTATCGGTAATGTGGGCATGTCCGAGATAGGTGGAAAGTTCCGGCAGATGCCGTTCGACATCGACGCCGCGGCGATGCCACCCGGTCAGTGTGTTGATGGCCAGCCGATGCCGAAAGTCCAGCAGACGAGGTCCGCGTGAATCATCCGGGCCGCGCAGGCCGAGTTGGCGAGACAATTTGACGAAAGTCCACCGTACTGCCCATTCCGTCAGGCGAGTGCCACGCTCAGAGAGGAAGAAGCTCGCACTATCAGGGTATCGACACAAACGATCCCGGCGCTTTGCATAGCGTTGCAGCGCAGATTGCGTGGTGGGATGCACCGGCACATAGCGCGACTTTCCGAATTTGCTCTCGCGAATCGTCAGCACGCCATTGACGAGATCGACATCATCGCGATCCAGATGCAAGGCTTCATTGGTCCGCAGACCGGTTGCAACATATAAGCCGAATAGCGTGGCATATGTATGCGGTCGCAGACCGGTCGCCGATGGTAGCTGCCGTGCCAGCTCAAGCAAGTGGTCGATGTCTTCGTCGCGATAAATGTAGGGTTCCGGCCGTTGTAACTGATACGGCAGCAAGTCCGGTGATGGCACGAGAGTGCGTGGATCGCTCGCGCTGCAGTATTGCGCAAACCGACGCACCATGCCTAAACGGTTCGCCCATTGCGCCGGCTGCACATCGGCAGGTTGGGTCGCCCACGCCAGAGCGAGATCGGTGGTGATGTACGTGGCGCCCGCGGCGTCGGCGAAGTCGACGAAACGTTGCAGCAAGCGTCCGGGCAACCGCAACTTGACGCCGAGGGCACGACGCAGCGCCAGATACTGATCGAGGGAAACCTGTAACGACGGGGTGACGGGTGATGTGCTCATGATGCACTCCCCGGCCACGGCGGGGCGATGCGCCGTAGCGCAGCGATATCCACCCTGGCGTAAATCTGCGTCGTCGTCGGTTGCTGATGCCGGAGCAATTGACCAATCTCATCGAGGGAGGCGCCCCGACGCAGCAGTTCGGTGGCCAGCGAATGCCGCAGCAAATGCGCCCCTTTGAACTCGGGGTTCAAGCCGGCGCGTTGCAGTGCGCGGCGCACGACATCGCAAACGGCAACAGGGCTGGCAAAGCCACGCTGCGGAGCTCTCGAGCGGATAAACACGCGACGCGTCGAGCACATGGGACGAACGTGACGCAGATAGTGCGCCAAGGCGACGCCGACGTCCTTGGGCAGTGGCAATCGTGCCAGTCGTTGGCCCTTGCCGCGCACGAGAATCTCGCCGGCCTCCCAGTCCAGATCCTCCAAATTCATCTCGACCACTTCTCCGGCACGCAACCCCAGCCGCGCCAGGAGCAGCAAGATCGCATAATCCCGTTGGCCTGCTGGCGTATCGCGGTCGCAGGACTCAAGCAGTCGCTCCACCTGTTCGGGTGGCAGCGACTTGGGCAGGTGCGATAAGCGCCAGTGCGCAACGCCCGGCACGGCGGCGGCCAGATCCGTGTTGATAGCTCCGCGTTGGAGTAGAAAACGCAGGAACGAGCGCAGCGCCGTGACGGTCTGTTTGGCGTAAGTACGGCTGACCCGCTGGACTTGACCAAGGATAAAGTGATGGAGATCTTGCGGGCACAATTGCGCAACACGTAGCGCGTTGCAGGGGAACCGCTCAGTCAAAAAACGTCGCACGATAGGCAGATAGTTGATCAACGTCGACGGCGAGAGGCCGCGTTCCGACCTGAGGAATAGCTCAAAATCTCGCGTGAGCTTGCCCACCGCGCTCCGATCGATCGGTGGTGACACTGCCCGAGCGCAGCCGATGTCGCGTAAGAACGTGAGCAGTTGTTGCGTCGTCGCGACGTCTCCGCGTTGCGCGACACCGCGACGGCGGCGACCCACGTGAAATTGCCGGAGCCCCTGGTCATCCAGCCTTGCCAATGGAACCTTGTGCCGCTTGAGCCAGAGACTGAGTTCCGCCACCAGCTTACATTTGACGTGAACAGTCGTCGCGGCGTAACCCTCGCTGGCGAGGAACGTCGCAAATCTATCGAGGTGGGATGTCAGCGGGCCACCACCGGAGCAACCGGGGAGTGCCGTGACGGCACCGTTGCGAGTGATCTTCATCGTGAGTCTCCCTGAATCGGGGGGAAATCCCCAGGAAGACGACACTCCAATAACGTCGAAAACTCAAGCGCCCACCGTAGCGCAGATCACTTACACAAAATCTGTATTGATTCACCGTCCCGTAAAACGCTGGCGAAGGCCGCGACCACCGATGTCCGAACACCGCGCTTCCGTCCCAATGATCGCCTGCTGGCTTTCTTGAAGACCCTCTGATTATTCCGTATTGGCGCGACCCCAGCCCGCGTATTCTCCATGAATTGCAGGCCCCGGAGATCCGTATGCGGAATAATCCGGGACTCGGAATAATGCGGCTAATTCCGCATGCGGAATTAGAGGCACCGGTTCGTCACCTGCTCTTGTTTGCCGAGTCTTGCCGGCTTGATCGTCAGGTTGAACGATAGATTGCCTGACACCAACATAAAAGCAGCGGCTCCCTTTTCCGGCTTCGGCGCCGCCGTTGATTGAAAACTCTCCGTGAGGACTGTATTGACACCCGTGCTAACTAGGAGTCGTACGCTCTCTCTTAATCCGGTGAAAACCGGTATCCACAGCCTCTACCGGCCAACGCGGGACCAGCCACGACATACACCCGCAGGCGAAACAGGGTGATGCAGAACGGCGCAATGATCGCACCACCGCCGATCCCATAAATTCCCCCGATCACGCCGACAGCGAGGGCCAGCACGAGCATGGCGCAAGTGGAAAATTCATAGGTATCGCCCTGGAATTCAAATCTCACGTTTGCCAGAGGAACCGACAACATCCGCAGCGCGGCTGCGCCAACCAGCATCGGTGTATCGGGACGCCGGCTGCGCCAAGGTAAAAATTCAGCTAGCACACGGTACGCCATATAGAGCAGCACGGCCCCCACAAACTGCTTGAATGTTTGTGGATCGTGCAAATATCGCACCTGAATGTAGTAGCCAATGGCAATGCCCGGCGGTGTGCCCGATGCGATTAACCAGGTGAGCGGCCAGAGCATCCGCCGTTCCGTGATATATCGATAGACCCCGCTCGGCGTTGATACCAGATTAAATACTAGATTCGTGGCGCTCACCGAGGGCATCGTGTAACCGAGCACGCTCATCTGGAAGGGCAACAGGAGGAAGGCGCCAAACACCCCTACCATCGAGGTGAAGAAGGAGACGGCAAAGCCCGCCAGGGGCGGCAACCAAAGGGACGTTCGTACGCCCGAGACAGAGAACGTCAGATGCAGCCAGTCCAATTCGTATCCTCTTGGTGGAAATCAAGACGAGACGAAAAATCAGGGCATTTTCTCGGTTCGCACGGCAAGCGTTAATGACGTCAGCTCCGTGTCGGTACCGCGGGGCGCGTCGAAATAACGTGTCATCCGATGCTCCGCTCGCATTGCAAGACGCGCTTTTGTGCATCCCCAAATTCGTCGCGATTCCCCGATATTGCCATCGATAGTCCCGTTGAGTAACCGTGTCTGCCGTCCTTGCATCGCTGTGGCACCGCTGTTCGGCAATCGATACAGCATTTCGTCACCTGGCCTAATATCCTTGGTACGCTTTCGTGAAGGAGCGAAATCCAAATGCAGGGTGTTTGAGTCACGTGTGACCGATATCTTGGCGGCACCTTTGAGCGAATCTGGAGACATTGTTGCGGCACTTGAGACATGGCAGGGCCGAAGATCAATCGATGCGGCTGTGCTGATCAATGGCTGCTTGAAAACCCTGACATCCGTAGCGCACAGCCCTCTCCAATTGCCGATCAGCGAATCCTGCCCGTACCTGTCGTCTCGACTGAGAGAGACGACTTCCTCGTCAGACAGCCGTTCATTGTCCGCTCAACGTCGCGAACTGCGTCCAAGGCGAAGGAGCCGTAACGCATTCGCGGTTACAAGAACGGTCGCACCCGTATCCGCGAGAATGGCCATCCACAGACTGGTCACGCCGAGCAGCGTGGTGCACAGGAAAACCGCTTTCAGTCCAAGCGCGAGCCCGACGTTCTGCCAGATGTTGACCAGAGTCGACCTCGACAGCGCGATGAGATCGGCAACGCCCATCACACTGTTGCGCAGCAGTGCAGCGTCCGCAGTTTCCAGCGCGACATCGGTTCCTCCGCCCATCGCGACGCCCACAGACGCCGCGGCCAATGCAGGGGCGTCGTTGATGCCGTCCCCAATCATCGCAACCAAGCCCTTTTTCTTGATTGCTTCGATTTCGGCAAGCTTTGCGTCGGGCAGCAGTTCAGCTCTGACTTGCACGCCCACGGTCGCCCCGATGGCGTCCGCCGTTCGCTGGTTGTCGCCCGTCAGCATCATCGTCGCAATGCCCATGCGGTGCAGCGTAGCAATGGCTTCTGCGGCGTCGATACGAGGCTCGTCGCGCAGCGCGATAAGCCCTTCGACCCGTTTGCCGGTTAGCACCACGACGACCGTCTTGCCCTGTCGCTCAAGTGCTTCCAGTTGCTGCACGATATGCGCATCGAGTGGTGTCTGCTCGCTCGCATGACGCGGCGATCCGACGGACACAAAGCCACCCTTAAGTCGCGCATTGACTGCCTTGCCCGGCACCGTCAATGCCGCACCGAAACTTGCCGGCAATTCAAGTCCCCGGGCACTCGCCGCATCCACGATGGCTGTGCCGAGAGGATGGCTCGCCTTGCGCTCGACCGCGGCGGCCTTCGCAAGAACATCGTCTTCCGTCCCTTCGACGGGGACGATGTCCGTCACCTCTGGGCGTCCCCGCGTAAGCGTTCCAGTCTTGTCGAACGCCACCGTCTTGACCTTGCCGAGCGTTTCGAGCGCTGCGCCGCCCTTGACCAGTAACCCGCGTCTTGCCCCTGCGGCAAGGCCCGACGCAATGGCAGCCGGCGTGGAGATCACCAGCGCGCAGGGACAGGCGATCAGCAACGTAGCTAAGCCGCGATAGATCCATGTTGCCCACTCCGCGTGGAAAACGAGGGGTGGCACGAGGGCCACCAGCAGCGCGACCACCATCGCGGCTGGCGTGTATCGCTGACTGAAGCGGTCAATCAGCCGTGCAGTTGGTGCCTTCGATTCCTGCGCTTCCTCGACCAGGTGAATGATGCGGGCGATCGTGTTATCGGCTGCCGTGCTGGTAACTTCGATGCGCAGTTCGCCGTTCGTGCTGATGCTCCCGGCGAAAACGACGGCTCTCGGCTCCTTGACCACTGGAACCGACTCGCCGGTGACCGGCGCTTCGTCGACGTCCGCAACGCCATCCATGACCTTGCCGTCGCAGGGGATGCGATCGCCCGGCCGCACGACGACGATGTCGCCAATCGCCAGTGTGTCGGCCGCTACCCGCTCAAGGACGTTGGCCCGTTCGCGTAACGCATCACGTGGCACCAGCGAGATCAACGCCTCGACGCCCGCTCGGGCTTTTGCCGCCGCGACTGTTTCCAGCAGTTCGCCGATTGCGAACAGAAGAATGACAACGGCCGCTTCCTGCGCCGCGCCAATAAGCATCGCGCCGAGCGCGGCGACGGACATCAGCGTTTCGATGCTGAACGGCGTGCCTGAGATTGCCCCCGCATACGCGCGCTTCGCGAAGGGCACGATGCTGATCAGCGCAGCCACGGAGTACGCCCATTGCGCGAGGGCTGGCTCGATATGCGCCACCGCAGTCGCGATCCCGAACATCGCGGCGATGGCCAGCGCAAGGTATGCCTTACGCCCCCGCCACCATGACGACCGGACGTTACCCGCCGGACCAGCGGAGGCGGCTGTTCTGCGCGAATCGCTGCTGACCGGTGTAAAACCCAGCGCACGGATTCTTGCCTCGATCGCGGCCGATGAGGTCCGGTCTCCGTCGAAGTTCAGGGACAGACTCTCCTGACCGTAGCTGACGTTGATGTCGCTGACGCCGGGTACTCGCTTCATCGCGTTTTCTATCTTGACTGCGCAGGCCGCGCAGTCCATTCCCTCGATGCGCAGTTTCAGGGAGTCTGGAGCGTTCACGGTGTTTTGACCTCGACGAATGTCTTCACGAGATCTACGATAGACCCTGTAGTGACTACAGGGTCAAGCAATGGATAGCCCAATATTGACGATCGGCCATCTGGCCAGTACAACGGGCACGAAGGTGGAAACGATCCGCTTTTACGAAAAGACCGGCCTGCTGCCTGCTCCGGCCCGAACCGAAG
>Ga0153932_1000458_pt1 | contig 11081 bp, 9 predicted proteins | sample TSNJ016MetaG_FD_102273 | JGI IMG/M metagenome (GOLD analysis project Ga0153932, IMG submission 102273) | Attine ant fungus gardens microbial communities from New Jersey, USA - TSNJ016 MetaG | ecosystem: Host-associated > Fungi > Mycelium > Unclassified | place: USA: New Jersey, Wharton State...
AAGTTCAGGATGCTGTAGCGCCGTCACGTGCTCAACCCGTTGTTTACTTGGGCCAGGTTTCCGTATTGACTGCCACAGTTACTGGTGGCGAAGCGTGTGGGTATCTGTTGACGGAGGGGGAGGAGTTCAAGTGTTCCTGATTGCGGCGTCGAGCGTTCTTCTGAAGTACCAAACAGTTGTACGTGCACGCTCGGGACACTTAAGAGTTAGCGGTTGGAAGGCGTTTTCTTTGCTTCGTTTCTTTGTCGCCGAAGGACCAAGAAATGAAGTCCCGCCACGGACAGTGGCCAATAGTGCTAAAAAAGTCAGCTAGAATAGAACGCGCGGTAGCCTAAAAAGCAACAACCCGGCATTAACCCTACCCCCGATCAAGCGCAAACGCCCCGCCCTAGGCCGGTTCGACCACAAACCCGCGCTTCCTAAGCAACGCCAGCACCCCCCGCTTCCCCCCTAAGTGCAACGCCCCGATAGCCACAAAAATCGGCCTGTTCGGCGCCGCCAACAAAACCGTCCGCGCCACAAACCGATAATTCCGGTCATAAACCACGCGGTTATCGATTTGCGCGGCCAGCACCTTCGACCGTGCGATCTTTTCGGTCTTGGCATCGTCCCAGGCCTTGAGCGCATCGGCATCGCCAATCCGCCATAACCGATGCAACTCCTTTACATCGGCGATATTCTCAGCCGGCGTCTGCACCAGATCCTGCTCAAGCATCTCCCGCTGCTGCGCCTGCGTCAGCCGCGTGAACGCCGATATCTGTTCGCTGATCGTCTCCAGCCCGACCACCCTTCCGCGCGGCCGCAAATACACATTCTGCAATTGCGCCTCGGAACCATATTCAGTCTGAAACCCGGCCTTGATGGTATCGACAGTCTCAACGAGCATCGATGCAAGCCAGGGCCGCGACCGGCTGATATCGTCGAGCATGGCGGGGTTGCTGCGCAAGCGCGCCTCCAGGCGTTTCCACAGCGCATCGGGCAGCGCGCGCTGCAGGCAAGGCACCCGGCACGTGCCGTACTTGCTGACTTCATCCTGCGATACCAGCAGGTCATCGGGGGAAATTTCGAGCGCCAGCGTGGGCGATGCGTCCAGCGCACCAAGGATCGGCGCGCGAAACGGCATGCTCGCCGGGTAGTCGTCCGGATAACCCACGTGCAGCGTGCCAAGCAAATAGATGGTGGTCTGGCCGCGCGTGGCGACGTAGAACGGCATATGCGCCGGTTGCGCCCGGACGGGGCCGCTGGCGGTGGTGCCGTCGGTCCGATCGGTGATGTCGGGCGCTGTTGGGCGCGGCGACGGTACGTTCAAACCCGGCAATAATGCAGAAGGCGCCGCCGATGGCGCAGGCGGCGACGCCACGCCGGTCAGCGCAAAGGCCACCGGCACCGAGACGAATGAAGCAGCGACAAAAACCACGGAAACAGCGAAACGGCGCGCAACCTGGCGCGCCGCCGTTGTGTCAGGCATCGATCTCCCCGACCTCCTCGGCGCGGTGACACGAGACGTGCCGCCCATCAACGAAACGCAGCGCCGGTTCTTCCACGCGGCATTTATCGATTGCATACGGGCAGCGCTGATGAAATGTGCAACCTGATGGAGGGTTCAGCGGCGACGGCATTTCGCCTTGCAGCCGGATCTTGATGCGCCGGTCTTCTTCGAACAAGGCAGGTGTCGCCGACATCAGCGCGCGCGTGTACGGATGCCGCGGCCGCGCGTAGATGGTTGCTTTGTCCCCAAGTTCGGCAACACCGCCAAAATACATCACCATGACGTCGTCGGCGATATGTTCCACCACCGACAAGTTGTGCGAGATGAACACATAGCTCGTCCCGAACTGTTGTTGCAGGTCCATGAACAGGTTCAGGATCTGCGCCTGGATCGATACATCCAGCGCGGACACGGGTTCATCGGCGACGAGAATCTGCGGGTCGAGAATCATCGCACGCGCGATCGCCACACGCTGCCGCTGACCGCCCGAGAACATGTGCGGATACCGCGCCGCATGTTCCGGCCGCAAACCGACGGTGCGCATCATGTGCGCAATCCGCTCGGCGCGCTCGTTCGCGGACAACTTCGTGTTGATCGCGAGCGGTTCACCGAGCGTCTGCTCGACCGTCTTGCGCGGATTCAGCGATGCAAACGGATTCTGGAACACCATCTGCACGCGTTGCCGCAAGTCGGCGATCTTCGCGCGGTTCGCGTCCGCCACATCTTCGCCATCGATCAACAATCGTCCCGACGTCGGCGCTTCGATCATCGTCAACTGACGCGCCAGCGTCGATTTGCCGCAACCGGATTCGCCCACCACGGCAAGCGTCTTGCCGCGCTGAAGCGAAAACGACACGCCGTTCAGCGCCTTCACCGTGCCTTGCGCGAACATGCTGCGCTTGACGCTGTAGTGCCTGGTGAGTTTATCGGCGACGAGGACCGTATCTTGAGTCGCTACTTGAGGAACTGCGTTCATTGCGCGCCTCCGTGTTCTGCCACGAGTTCAAGGTTCAGCGGCTTGATGCAGCGCGCGCGGACAGCCGGGTCGTTCGGGGCGAGTTGAAAGAGCGCCGGACGGGCCTTGCGGCAATCATCGACGGCGTATTTGCAGCGCGGCGCGAAAAGACATCCGACCGGACGGTCATCGCGGCCCGGCACCATGCCCGGCAACGCGGCAAGACGCTCCGCCCCGCGGCTGTGTTCAGGGATCGCGGCCAGCAACGCTTCCGTGTAGGGATGATGCGGCTCGCTGAAGATCGTCGGCACGTGATTCGTTTCGATAACCTCGCCCGCGTACATCACGGCCACGCGCTGCGCGACTTCCGACACGACCGCGAGATCGTGCGAGATCAGCACGAGCGCCATGCCGCGCTCCTTCTGCAGCTTCACGAGCAACTCCATGATCTGCGCCTGGATGGTGACGTCGAGCGCGGTCGTGGGTTCATCGGCGATCAGGAGCTTCGGGTTGCACGCAACCGCCATCGCGATCATCACGCGCTGGTTCATGCCGCCCGACATCTGGTGCGGGAAGGCATCAATGCGGCTTTTTGCATCCGGAATCCCAACCTGATCGAGCAATTCCAGGGTGCGCTGATGCAGCTTCGATCCCCGCAAACCTTCGTGGAGCCGGAGAACTTCCTTGATCTGATAACCGACCGTATAGCTTGGATTCAGACTGGAGAGCGCGTCCTGGAAAACCATCGCGATGTCCTTGCCGATGATCTTCCTGCGTTGCCGCGCCGAGGCCTTCAACAAGTCGATGCCGTTGAACGTGACCTGATCGGCGGTGACGATTCCGGGCGCGTCGATCAAGCCCATCAGGGCCATCATCGTGACGCTTTTGCCGGAACCGGATTCGCCGACAACCCCGACCACTTCGCCGGGTTTGACGGAGATATCGATTCGATCGACGGCGGGCAGGCCGTTGAAGCTGACCGCCAGATTGCGGATAGTAAGGAGATCGTCCATATCACGCCATCCGCTTGAGTTTGGGGTCGAGCGCGTCGCGCAGACCGTCGCCGAGCAGATTGATGACGAGCACCGAAATCAGGATGGACAGCCCGGGCATGGTCACGATCCACCACGCACTTTCGATGTAATCCCGCGCGGACGCCAACATCGCGCCCCACTCCGCCGCCGGAGGCTGAACGCCGAGGCCAAGAAAGCCGAGCGCGGCGGCATCGAGAATCGCGGAGGAAAACCCCAGCGTGGCCTGCACGATCAGCGGCGCAGCGCAGTTGGGCAACACTTGCGAGAACATCAGCCGCACGGTGCCGGCGCCGGCCACGCGTGACGCCGTCACGTATTCGCGCTGCAACTCACCGAGCGCCGCAGCACGCGTCAATCGAACATAACCCGGCAACGCGACGATCGCGATGGCAAGCATCGTATTGACCAGCCCCGGTCCGATGATCGCGACCACCGCAACTGCCAGCAACAACGAAGGCAGCGCGAGCAGCACGTCCATGATGCGCATGATGGGGGTATCGGCCCATTTCTGGAAAAACGCCGCGATCAACCCGAGCACGACGCCCGGAATCAGCGCGAGCACGACCGAGACAAAGCCGATCCAGAACGACAACCGAGCGCCGTACATCAGGCGCGATAGGATGTCGCGGCCGGCTTCGTCGGTGCCGAGGACAAAACGCCAGTTGCCGCCATCGAGCCACGCGGGTGGGATCTTGACGTTGTCGCGATACTGCTCGATAGGACTGTGCGGCGCGATCAACGGCGCGAAGATCGCGACGAAGATCAGGATCAGCACGATCGCGCCGGCCACGACCGCGCCACGGTTGCGCGAGAAGTTGGCCCAGAATTCGCGGCCCGCCAGAAAGCGGCCGCCGGGGATCGGCGCCAGTGCGCCAGGATTGTTTTGGATATCGGCCATCGGCTTACCTCGTATGGCGAATGCGCGGATTCAGCACGCCGTACAACAAGTCGACGATTAGATTCACGAGAATGACGAGCGTCGCGATCATCAGGATACCGCCCTGCACGACAGGATAATCGCGGCGGCTGATGGCATCGATCAGCCACTTTCCAACCCCCGGCCACGAGAACAGAGTCTCGGTCAGCACGGCGCCCGCGAGCAGCGTGCCGACTTGCAGGCCGATCACGGTGACCACGGGAATCAGCGCGTTGCGCAGCGCATGCACGATCACCACGCGTCCGGGTGCAAGCCCCTTGGCGCGCGCCGTGCGAATGTAGTCCTCGCGCAAGACCTCGAGCATCGATGAACGCGTCATCCGCGCGATCACCGCCAGCGGAATGGTGCCCAGCACAATGGTCGGCAGGATCAGGTGGCTGACGGCGGACTTGAACGCGCCTTCATCGTCGGAGAAAAGTGCGTCCCACAGCATGAAGCCCGTGCGGTGCGGAATGTCGTACTCCACCGCGATACGCCCGGAAACCGGCGTCCAGCCGAGCTTCGCCGAGAAGAACATGATGAGGATCAAGCCCCACCAGAAAATCGGCATGGAATAACCGGTGAGCGCGGTGCCCATCACGCCGTGATCGACAATCGTGCCGCGTTTCAACGCAGCCGCGACGCCGGCGGGCAAACCCACCACTAGCGCGAAGATCATCGCGCAGAAAGCGAGTTCCAGGGTCGCGGGAAAGCGGCCGAGGAATTCACCCATCACGCTGGTATTGGTGATGATCGACATGCCGAGGTCGCCTTTCAGCGCATGTCCGACATAGTGGAAATATTGAACAGGAAGCGGCAGGTCGAGCCCGAGCCGCTTCATGGCTTCGGCGTGCATTGCCGGGTCCACGCCGCGCTCGCCCATCATGACTTCAATGGGATCGCCCGGGATCAGGTGGATGAGTGCGAAGGCAAGGATCGTGATGCCGATGAACGTCGGGATCACCATGCCTATGCGTCGCAAAACGAATCGGAACATGGTTCGTCTCTTTGGGGAGGAAAAATGCGACCGGCGACGCGGGCTTGTGACCCTTGTCGCCGGACCTTTTCGACTAGTTATGTTTTTCGTGCAAGAAGCGTACCGCGCGAAGCTTACTGCATGCCCACGCCGTCAAAGCGCAAGTAACCCAGCGGCTCGATCTTCATGCCCGTGACCTTCTTGCTCGTCGGTTGATAAACGGTCGAGTGAGCGATCGGCGAGAACGGCAGTTGATCAGCGAAAATCTGCTGCGCCTGCATGTAAGCCTGCGTGCGCTGCGCCTGATCGGACGTATTGCGGCCCTTGATCACCAGGTCGTTGAACGGCTTGTAGCACCAGTGCGAGAAGTTGCTGCCGTTGACAGCGTCGCAACCGAGCAGCGTGCCGAGCCAGTTGTCCGGATCGCCATTGTCGCCCGTCCAGCCGATCAGCATGGCGTCGTGTTCGCCCGCGTGAGCGCGCTTGATGTACTCGCCCCACTCGTACGACACGATGTTCGCCTTCACGCCGATCTTCGCCCAGTCAGCCTGGATCATCTCGGCCATCAAGCGCGCGTTCGGGTTGTACGGACGCTGGACCGGCATGGCCCACAACGTGATCTCGAAGCCATTCGGGAAACCGGCCTTCGAGAGCAGCGCCTTGGCTTTGGCGGTGTCGTAGGACGCGATCTTCAGGTTCTTGTCATAGGACCACTGGGTCGGCGGCATTGGGGCGATCGCGGCTTGTCCTGCGCCCTGATACACCGATTCGATGATCGCTTTCTTGTTGATCGCCATGTCCAGCGCGCGGCGGACATCGACGTTGTCGACGTTCTTCTTGGTCACGTTGTAGGCCACGTAACCTTCGTTGAAACCGGCCGAGGAAGGCGTGTCGAGATTGGTATCGGCTTTCAGCGGCGCGATGTCAGCCGGACGCGGATAGCTCATGACCTGGCATTCGTTGCTTTTCAGCTTTTGCACGCGAACGGCGGCGTCCGGCGTGATCGAGAAAATCAGCTTCGAGATTTTGACCGCGCCCGCTTTCCAGTAATCAGGATTGCCGTCGAAACGGATGGTCGCGTCTTTCGTATAGCTGCGGAAAATAAACGGGCCTGTGCCGACCGGCTGCTGATTGATATCCGATGCCTTGCCCGCTTTCAGCAATTGCTGGCCATATTCATCCGATTGAATCGATGCATATTCCATCGCCATATTCTGGATGAACGGAGCATTCACTTCTTTCAGCGTGAACTTGACCGTGTACGGATCGACCTTTTCGATCTTCGTGATCAGCTTGTCGAGTCCCATGTCCGTGAAATACGGGAACGATGCCGGATACGCCTTGCGGAACGGCTGGTTCGGGTCGAGCATGCGGTTGAACGTGAAAAGCACGTCGTCCGCGTTGAATTCGCGCGTCGGCTTGAAGAACGACGTGGTCTGAAACTTCACGCCGTGGCGCAGGTGGAATGTGTAGGTCAGGCCATCAGCCGACACATCCCATTTTTCCGCGAGGCCCGGCTCCACTTTCGTGCTGCCACGCTCGAATTCCACGAGGCGGTTGAACACCGTGAACGTGTTAGCAGTGAAATCGGTGCCCGTGGTGTATTGGGCGGGATCGAAACCGGCCGGGCTGCCTTCCGAGCAGTACACGAGCGTTTTGTTGGGAATGGGTGCCGCATGAGCGACGCTCGCAGTCACGAGCGATGCCGCGATGGCGGCGCTGACGGCCATCGACAGATGGGCAGCTCGCAACAGGCCAATTTTCTTCATGTTTCCTCCAGGTCTTGTGCCGGCTAAAACCGGCGTAGCGCGATATTACTGAGCTTTGCCGGGGGGAACAAGGCGACGAAAATACAAGGAAACATCTCGTCATGCACCATGTGCATTTGTTATGAGCGAACAGCCTCTGGCTTTTCGGCCCGATCCTGTGTTGCTAACCGGTGGCGTCACTTAAAGCGACATTCGATATCTCTTCTATTCGAGTCGAAAAGCAAGCAAAACAGCAATCGCTGCCGGGAAGACATAGCAGGGCCCTGTGTTGTCTGGTGACGTTAGATGTCTTTAGCGAGATTAATCATTTTTTCGATTAACACAAACGTCAAACAATCAACGAGCAATGACTAATCCTCGCGAAGGAAGAAACTGAAATAGCATGTTTCACCTGCAGAAGACTCCGGCCAGAAAAATCTGTCTATAGTAAAGCGCTCTGGAAGTCGCGCATTTCGGTGAAATGGGCTCGACACTAAGCCAAGTACGGGGATTTATGCTCAGACGCTTTCGACACACAATACTCGTGTGCATCATTCTATGTATTAGGACAGGCGCCATTGCGTGCACTGGAACGACCTCACAACTGACCATCCCATTTGGAACGATAACCGACGCGCTTGTCGGCAAAGTTGCTGTAGGTGGCGTCATTACCAAAATTGAGGGGAAGTGGGATACCTTCGGCACAAACGCTTCGGCCACTTGTGGCACCACATCCTTGGTTTCTTATACCGTATCGGGAAATCCAACTGCTGGATTTACCAATATCTATGATACTAATCTGCAGGGGATCGGCATACGTATTTCTGTATGGACGGTAGGGCAATCCAATTATGGCAACGGCGGTGGCTATTATGGGACTCCAACTACGCCTACACCCATACCGATTCAACTACCCGTACAGAACCTGAGCGGAAACGGTGTCAAATATGGAACCGGCTATAACCAAATCAGAGTTGAACTTATAAGAACTGCGTCGAACTGGCAGGGAGGGACTTTATCCTTCGCTGGCCCGATCTTGACCGTCGCAGATCAGGCAGGAACGCAAGGAACCGCAACGATCTCGAATATTTCTATCAACGGCGCCCTCAACCTCGCAGGCTGCAACGTCACAACCAAGAATCTTATCGTCAACCTCGGATCGGTCAGGATGCCCGACGTCATTTCGGCCTCGAATACCGGTACAGACTTTACGATAGAAATGATTTGCTCGGCTAATCCATCGCTTTCCATCCAGTTTGATGGAGTGGCGGTGGCGAACAATCCCAAAATTCTCAAACTTCGCGACGATCCTGCCGTTGCGACCGGAATCGGCCTGCAGATCCGCAATTCGGCGGGCGAAGCCGTGACCATCGGTGAAGGCATTCCATTAATCAATGCTGCGCCGGACGGCATTAACCAGTTTCACTTTACGGCGCGATATGTTCCGACGGCCGCACATAAAACACCGGGCACCGCAGACGCGAACGCGACGTTCACCATGCAATACAACTGACGAACGATGACGCTTGCAAATTAAGCTTGAGAACCGCGCGACGAACGTCGCGCGGGTAACACTTGATTCCTACCGTCCCTGCAGCTTCAACCGTTCGCAAATCGTCTTGCTCGCAGCCGCGCCGTTCAGCGTATAAAAATGCAGCCCGGGCGCGCCTTCCTTCACCAGCCGTTCGCACAAACCCGTCACCACATCCAGTCCGAAAGCGCGGATGGATTCTTTATCGTCGCCGAAGCTTTCCAGGCGGCGTGCAATCCACTTCGGCACTTCCGCGCCGCACATCTCCGAGAAACGCATCAACTGCGAGAAATTCGTGATCGGCATGATGCCCGGCACGATAGGAACATCCACGCCCAGCTTGCGGGCGTCATCGACGAAACGGAAATACGCGTCCGCGTTGAAGAAGTACTGCGTGATCGCCGAATTCGCGCCCGCTTGCACCTTGCGCACGAAGTTATCCAGATCGGATTTCGGCGAGCGCGCCTGCGGATGGTATTCCGGATAAGCGGCGACTTCGATGTTGAACCAGTCGCCATGCTCGGCGCGAATGAAGCTCACGAGTTCCGACGCATATCGCAACTCGCCGACTTCGCCCATGCCCGAGGGCAAGTCGCCGCGCAACGCGACAATGTGCCGGATGCCATGTTCGCGATACCCGCCAAGAATCCCGCGCAGACTATCCTTCGATGACCCGATGCACGACAAATGCGGCGCCGCCTCGAGTCCCTGCTTCATCATTTCGAGGACGGTATCGAGCGTGCCTTGCTGCGTGGAACCACCCGCGCCGAACGTCACGGAGACGAACTTCGGATTGAGCGTCTTGAGCTGCGCGCCGGTGGCGCGCAATTTCTCGATTCCTTCCAGCGTCTTCGGCGGGAAGAACTCGAATGAGAGTTCGATCGGTTTCATGATGAAATTTAAACGGGCGCGCGAAACTGACGCGTTACCCGAAACTGCGCTGACCAAGAATCAGCGCGGACAGCAGCCAGGACACGATGCTGTACAAAATCGAGCCGAAGAATGCCGACCAGAAACCCGATACCTCGAAGCCCTTCAACAAGGAAGCGCACAGCCAGAAGCACAGCGCATTCACGACCAGGATAAAAAGCCCGAGCGTGAGAATGGTCACTGGCAACGTAAGCAGCACCAGGATCGGACGCAGGAATGTATTGATCAGTCCAAGCACGATCGCCACGATCAGCGCGGTGCCGAAACTGCGGATGTGAATCGACGGCACGAGGTAAGTGATGATCAACAACGCAAGCGCGTTGATCAGCCAGGTCAGCAACACGGACATCGATGGTCTCCTGGAACTTGAGGTCAGACGCGCATGAGTGAGTTGAACCCATGCGCGGACTAACGATTAATAGCGATAGTGATTCGGCTTGAACGGGCCCATCTTGTCCACGCTGATGTAGTTCGCCTGATAGTCGGACAGCACGGTCAGTTCAGCACCGATACGCCCCAGATGCAGACGCGCGACCTTTTCATCAAGGTGCTTCGGCAAGACATAGACCTTGTTTTCGTACTTGTCGCCGTGAACGAACAATTCGATCTGCGCGATCGTCTGGTTCGTGAACGATGCCGACATCACGAACGACGGGTGGCCCGTTGCACAACCCAGGTTCACGAGACGCCCTTCGGCCAGCAGGATCACGCGCTTGCCATCGGGGAAAATGATGTGATCGACTTGCGGCTTGATGTTTTCCCACGTGTACTGGCGCGTGGAAGCAACGTCGATTTCCGAGTCGAAGTGACCGATATTGCAGACGATCGCGTTGTTGCGCATCGCCTTCATGTGGTCGTGGCCGATCACGTGGAAGTTGCCCGTCGCCGTCACGAAAATGTCGGCTTTGTCGGCCGCGTATTCCATGGTGACCACGCGATACCCTTCCATTGCCGCCTGCAACGCGCAGATCGGATCGATTTCCGTGACCCACACCGTCGCGCCCAGACCGCGCAGCGATTGCGCGCAGCCCTTGCCCACATCGCCGTAACCTGCGACGACCGCGATCTTGCCCGCGATCATCACGTCGGTTGCGCGCTTGATGCCGTCGACCAGCGATTCGCGGCAGCCGTACAGGTTGTCGAACTTCGACTTCGTGACCGAATCGTTCACGTTGATGGCCGGGAACGGCAGGCGCCCTTCCTTTTCCATCTGATACAGACGATGCACGCCCGTGGTCGTTTCTTCCGTCACGCCCTGAATGTGCACGAGGCGTTTGGAATACCACGTCGGATCCACGTCGAGATGGGCCGCAATCGACTTGTACAGCGCGACTTCTTCTTCGTTTTCCGGCTTGGCGATAACCGAACGGTCCTTCTCGGCCTTCGAGCCGAGGATCAGCAGCAACGTGGCGTCGCCGCCGTCGTCGAGGATCATGTTGGCGAATTCGCCGTTCGGCCATTCGAAGATGCGGTGGGAGAATTCCCAGTATTCGTCGAGCGAT
>Ga0153932_1000459_pt1 | contig 11070 bp, 11 predicted proteins | sample TSNJ016MetaG_FD_102273 | JGI IMG/M metagenome (GOLD analysis project Ga0153932, IMG submission 102273) | Attine ant fungus gardens microbial communities from New Jersey, USA - TSNJ016 MetaG | ecosystem: Host-associated > Fungi > Mycelium > Unclassified | place: USA: New Jersey, Wharton State...
CTGCACAAAGATAGTCGAGCTCGTTCAGCGGGAGCAGGCGGGGATTATCCTTGCGCGCCTTGGCGTGGATACGGTTGATGACACGACGCCCCCATGCGTCGGGAGCCGTATCGGCCAATGCAAAGTGAAACACCGAATCCACGGGGTTCGTCGCCCGACGCGGCTGATAACCAGGTTCGAGGGGCAGGTCAGGAGAGACTTCAAACCGATCCGGACTGTCGAGCCAGGTCTCGTCGTATGGGAACTGCGACACTTCGCGCCGCCCCTGGCTGACGTAGTTCAAGTGGCCGACAAGCGTGCCGGCGGCCCCGAGGTGAACCTCCAGGGCCGTACTGATACCGGGCTTGCCGGACCTGGAAGGCTTGCTTTTCATTCACTCGACCCGTTAGAACGCTTTGGTGGTTTTCTTCGCGGCTCTCACCCGCTGCGGCAGCTTTTCATCCATCAACGCGAGGCCGATATCGTCTTGGCCGCTGTCGAGAAGATCATTGAGCCGCTGCAGTTCACCGAAAAAATGGAGCGCGCGCACGAGGAAATGTAATTGCACGTGCGGATCGCCGTTCTCCATGCGCTTGACTGTATTAAGTCCAGCGCCGATGCGCGAGGCGAGCGCCTGCTGCGTCAACCCTCTGCGGCGGCGCGCGCGGTTCAGGTCTTCACCGAGCTTCATGAGCGTCCGTTGCACCGGAATGGGAAGCGGTTTTCCGGCTTTACGGCCTTCAAGTGGGCTTTTAAAGGGTTTAGTAGACTCCATGCGGGCTATTATAACAATTCGGAGGCAATATGACAGGACGATCTGAATAAAAGCCCTTGTATGGACTGTTATATCAATTTGTATTCCTTTTAAGGGCTGTTATATAGAAAGTGACGTTCGGCTTCGGAGCCTTTGTCTGCGCGATTGCGTTGCGGGTTTCATTGCACACCGCCAAGTCGTGCGCTTTCCCCGGCCCAGGTTTCGCCAGTCTGCAACCAAAAGAAAACGTCATTGAAAAAAACGTGAGCGCGTGTTTAAGTGCCCGCTGAACGTCGTTTTTCTCGCTCGCCACGAGCGTCACGCGACGGACCTTTGGCCGCCAACGTGAATTTCAATGAACGCCGTATTCAAGACTTTTCTCGCGCTGATCCGTCTTCCCGGTTATCCCGGCATTTCTCTAGCGATGTTCCTGTCAGGCATTGCGTCCTCATTCGCGGTGCCTTACACGTCGCTGTTCGGTGCGACCGAGGCGCACATGACGCCGGTTCGGCTAGGCATCTTCATGACGCTGACCGCGGTGAGCAGCGTGGTCGTGAGTACGTATCTCGGCCGTATTGCCGATCGCCGGACCGATAAAAAACGCATCGTGTTGCTGTCCATCGCGGGGTCGGCGCTGGGTTATGCATTGCTGTGCGTCACGCGCAACTACGTGCTGCTGACAATTTTCGGCTGCGTCTTCCTGAGTATCGGTGCGGCGGTGTTTCCGCAACTTTTCACGTTCGGCAAAGCGAGGCTGCACGCGGAAGGCATCGAACATACCGAACTGCCTATGGCAACCTTGCGCACCACGCTTTCCTGCGCGTGGGTGTTTGGCCCGGCGGTGGGCGCAATCGTGCTGGGCGTATCGGGATTTAACGGGCTGTTTTTGTCGGCGGCGGGCGCGTTTGCGGTGGCTGGGTTCATCGTGTTGTGCATGCGCGAACCCAAGGCCTACGACGCCTTCGAATCCGCTGATCAAACCACCAGCGAAATTCCGCCCCAAGGCAAAAACGCGCACGTGTACGCGGCGCTGGTGAGCTTTACGCTGATTGGCATGGGCTCGGCGATCGCGACCATCATGCTGCCGGTGCTAATTGTCGATCAGTTGCACGGCACGACCGCGCACGTCGCGCAGATGGTCGGCCTCGGCGCGTTCGCCGAGATTCCGATGATGCTCCTGCTCGGCGGCGCGTCCCGTCGCATCAACAAGGCGAACATGATTGCGTTCGCGTCGCTGTCGCATATCGTGTATTTCGCGGGTATCGCGCTCGCGCCGAACCTGTGGGTGCTCGTGCCGCTGCAGATCCTGAACGCCGTCGTGGTCGCGGTGACGTCGTGTCTTGGCATGTCGTACTTTCAGGAACTGATGCCCGGCGCACTCGCTCGCGCGACCACGTTGTTTTTCAACACCATGCGCACCGGCTCCGTGCTCGCAGGCGTGGCGTCGGGATTCGTGGCGGCGACGTGGGGTTATCGCGCAGTGTTCGTGTTTTGCGTGTTGCTGGCGTCTACTGCGTCGGTTGTGTTGTTCATCTTCAACTATCAGCGCGGTGCGAAGATTTTCTTCGATCCCACCCTGGAACCCGTCGATGACAGCAACGCGGTCACCACGATCGTCGCCGTTGGCGAGCGATCGGAAACCGCGTCATAACGGGTTGCTGGGGGGCTTTCTAAATCGGATGCCCGTCGGGTGGCGCATCGGGATGCTGCGGCTCCTCCGGACGATGCCCGGGCGAAGGCGGCGAGAGCGGATCCGCCTCGGGATCGCGGTTTGGATCGGCGAGCGGGTCAGGAATCGGATTGGTCTGCATATCGTATTTCCTGGGCTGCGGGATGTTCATCTGGTTCATGAGTGGCCTCGGTTTGTTTTGTCGCCGACAGTCAATGTCGTCTTCTCCAGCATAGGCGCATGCGGACTGAAAGGCAGGCTCGCAAACTCCGGCCGTGCACTTTTAACCCTGCGGGGCCTTGCGGACGTTGGTTCACGCCCTCAAGCCGCCATTTTCCGCAGACGTACAGGAATCGCCTTGGCCGCCGGCACCTTGCTGCGTTTCGCGTGATGCGACACGGGAATCAGACGATTGCACTCCGGGTAATAGCCCATCACGCAGCCGGCGGGGATATCGAATGCATGTACCCGCAGCCCGCCGAGTTCGCGCAGGACGTCGTCCTTCGCGACTGTGATTGCCGTGACCGTATCGTTTTCGGCCAGGCCCAGCCGGGTCATATCGTCCTGGTTCATCAAGAGCACGTCACGCGTGTCGTACACGCCGCGGAAGCGGTCATCGAGTGCGTACACGGTCGTATTGAACTGGCTGTCGCCGCGTGTGGTCATCAGGCGCAGCGTGCGTTCGCCTTCGAAGTCCATATCGGGATCTTCACCGAAACCATCGGGCACGATGAAGTTTGCCTTGCCGGTTTTTGTTTTCCACTCACGTTTCGCGGCCGGCAATGGCCGATGAAAACCGCCGGGCTGAGTCATGCGCTGGTTGAAATCCTTGAACTGCTCGGGGTAAGTACGCTCGATGGCATCACGAACCAGCCCGTAATCGCCGACCCACGCATCCCAGTCGATAGTCGGATTCGGCGGCAAGATTGCCTTCGCCAGCCCGGCAACAATAGCCGGCTCCGACAACAAGTGTTCGCTCGCCGGCTCAGTCATCCCCTTCGATGCGTGAACGCACGCCGTGCTGTCCTCCACGGTCACCGTCTGCTCGCCGCTCGCCTGCCGGTCCACCTCGATCCTGCCGATACACGGCAGCAAATATGCCGCGCGCCCGTGGACGATATGGCTGCGGTTGAGTTTGGTCGCGATCTGCACGGTGAGCGGCATCTGTTTCCACGCCGGGTCCAGCACGCCTTGATCGGGAATCGCCCGTGCGAAATTGCCGCCGAGTCCGATAAATGCATCGAGATCGCCGTCCCTGACGGCTTCGCACGTATCCACGGTGGTCAGGCCGGTTTCCTGTGGCGGCTCGAATTGATACAGTTCCCTGAGCTTGTCCATGGGAACCAGCGCGGGTTTTTCGGTGATGCCAACCGTCCGTTGCCCCTGCACGTTCGAGTGGCCGCGGATCGGACAAATCCCGGCTCCCTTCTTGCCGATGTTCCCGCCAAGCAGCATCAGATTTGTCAGCATCTGTACGGCAAGCACGCCTTCCCGATGCTGCGTGATACCCATGCCGTACAAGATGATCACCGCTTTCGCACGCGCATATTCGGCGGCGGCTGCCTCGAGCGCGGAGCGTGTCAGCGCCGACATCGACTCGATGTCTTTCCAGTCGGCGGCGCGCATGGCGTCGGCGAAGGCATCGAAACCGTGCGTATGTTCCGCGATGAAATCCGCATCCAGCACGCGAGGTGCATTGGCTGCGCGGGCTTGGTCGTCGGCTTCTATCAGCGACTTGCAAATGCCTGTGATCGCCGCAATGTCTCCGCCGATCTTGACCTGATGGTATTGCGTGCTGATACAGGTTTGCTCGGTGGAGAGCATTTCCTTGGGCGACTGCGGATTCGCAAAACTCACCAGCCCGCGCTCGCGCAACGGATTGAACGTGATGATCTGCGCGTTGCGTTTTCTCGCTTCTTGCAGAGGATGCAGCATGCGAGGCGCGTTCGTGCCGGTGTTGTGGCCGAAGAAAAACAGGCAGTCGGTGTGTTCGAAGTCTTCGAGCGTCACCGTTCCAACCGGTACGCCGATGGTGTCGGGCAACGCCACCGACGTGCTCTCATGGCACATGTTCGAGCTATCGGGCAGGTTGTTGCAGCCGTATGAACGGGCAAGCAGCGCGTACATGTACGAGGTTTCCAGCGACGCGCGGCCCGATGCATAGAACACCACGCGTTTCGGATCGAAGCTGCGAAGCTTTTCGCCGATTTCATCGAAGGCTTGTTGCCATGGGATAGGCAGATAGCGATCGGTGGCGGCGTCGTAACGCATGGGGTGGGTGAGCCGGCCCTGTGACTCAAGCTCGAAATCACTCCAGGCTTCTAGCGCGGCCAGAGTGTGATGGTCGAAGAACTCGGGTGTCGCGCGTTTGGTGGTGATTTCCCAAGCGGTGGCCTTTGCACCGTTTTCACAGAACTCGAACAGATGCGGATCGGCTGGTTTGGCCCACGAGCAACTCACGCACGCGAACCCATCCGGTTTGTTCTGCTTGAACAACACCCGCGTGCCGTTCACGGCGACGTGTTCTTTCATGAGTATCGATGAAACGGCTTTGACCGAACCCCAACCGCCAGCCGGGTGGTCATATTGCTCGATGCGAGGTTGTTTGCTCATGGATGTGTCGCTCCGCAGGTGAACTGGGCGAACGACGAGAATGCGTTCGCGGCGGAATTCATCCAGCAAAAAACAGGCTCGACCCATGAGCGGAAAAATGAAAGCCGCCGGCCCGTCAATGCGGGGCGGCGGCTTTCAGGTTTATTCAGACCCGGATTTTTACCGGGGAACGACGATTTTTCTACCACGTCTTGTACGTCGCCCTTCCGCCGTGGTTCATACGGCAAAAGGCACGGCGATCAGCTTTCTGCCGGTTCTAGCCCTTCGGTTTGCGGTTTGAATGCATCGGCACGACGGCGAATTTCTTCAGCTTCCACGGTCACGAACGTCCGGTTGTCGGCGGCGAGAGCGTTTTGATACGACATGCCTTCCGGCACGCGATGCAATAGCGCGCGCAGCTCGCCCTGCGTGGTTTGTTCCACGGGTTCGTAGTTGTACAGGCGCAGCGTGAGCTCGGTGCGTTCATGCAGCAGGAACAGGCACGCCGCGAACACAGCCACGCCGACCACTTCCTGAGCGCCGAAACTGAAGTCGTCTGGAACTGATGAGAACGGCAGCATTGCGACGGCGATCACACCAGCAATACCCAGCGCGATGGTCGCGTAGAGGAAAAACTGTGCGCGGCCGACGATGCGGTCGCGCTCAGCCTTGAGTTGGCCGGCGGTTCTCGGAACGAGTGCCGCGTGGCCTTGTTTTTGTCGACGTTGCTGAAGTGCTGAAAGCGGAAGGGCGGCCATGGAGTCGGTTGCCTTGGGAAGTCGTCGCCAGGATTGGCGTTGTCCACGGGTTAACGCCAAGCTTTCAGGAAAGTTGACTCGCGTTACGTGTTGTTTCAGTTAGATCTCAAAATGTTTCGGGTGGTTTTTACTCGTTAGCCGTTTGGACAGCTATCGGAGGTCAAGTGCGTGTGTAATATTTACCACATCGAAGCACCTGCCCACCGATAGTTGTAAGCAACGTTTGGTTTAACGAGGGAGAATAAAACCGATGAAAGTGGGTCAATATAAGGGAAGGCGAATCGCTGTGTTCACGAGAGACGAGCATTGTCCGCCGCATGTGCATCTGGATGGCGGCGACTGGTCCGCGCGGTTTGAATTTTCGTTTTGGCACAACGGCGTGAGTCTGCTGGATGTCATTCCGGATACAGCTTGGGTGCCTTCTCAAGTGAGAAATGACGTCATTGCCATTGTCAAAGAACGCTTGTTCGTGGCCAGGGAAGGTTGGATGGAAGCTACCAAGAATACGTGTCTGGAAAATCAGGCGTGGGACGAAACGAAACAATATGTTGTGAAGCCGAATCTGGCGGGAAGGACGCTGGTCAACATCCAGCGGGGAACCTATGATCCTGTCGAGCGGTTGACCGTGTTGCATTTGGCAGATTGCACGCAAGTAGGGATCAAGTTATGAAAATTATCAACGCGCCTGACGAAAAACCTGTCGATCTCGACGAGGGACGTAACACGCTTTTCGTTCTGGAGCGTCGTCCGACCGGCGCAATGTTCAAGCTCAAAGCCGCTTTCGAGACCATCCAGAGCGTCTTGCATGGATCACACTCCAGTGCCCTTCCGGGCGTTGCGGACAGCGTGGAATATCTTCCGGACCACGCGGTGATCATGATTCATTTTCCGCTTGGGAAGAGTGTCGTGATCCCGGTGGACCAGATATCGGAATTGGATAACGTTCCGGCTGAAGCACTTTCCTCTATTACGCTGTCCTTTGCGGGTACGGCGCTCACGCTGGTCGACCACAATATTGACATCTCTGTGCTCGGGCTACTGAAGTCCCATCAAGGTAAGGATGGCTCAGGATCGGCGGATGACCGCTCTAATGGGAACGCTGCGAAGCACTTCGGTTGAGCCCGCCGATTGCGGATGCCGGCGGCAGTAGCTACGTTCAAACTCGAATCTTCCAAGCTGGTCAGGAACCGGCTAACGGTTGCCAACATATTCCTGGTCTGACGGCTAATTAAGCCATCCAACGCCGTTTTCTGCGGCGCAGTCGCTCGCTGAACTCGCGAAGCCGGCTAACGCGTTGCCTCTCTCTTCGCGTGCGTGTTAGTGCCAGGCTCCTAACGCCGTCGAAATATTGTCCGCGCTCCTGCCATCCTCCTAAATGTTCGCTCGCCCACGTTTCACGCGGGCGCACGTAGACCTTCCAACTCGCTTGGGAATAGCCATTGCTGTGTCTTTCCGCAACCGTGCCCGGGTCATCCGGACGCCGAAAATGCGAATGGAGAGAACGACATGCTTGGCATCATCATTCCCGCTCATGACGAAGCGGCACATATCGGGGCTTGCGTCAGCGCGGCAAAACGCGCGGCGAATCATCACGAATTGCTGGGGGAGGAAGTGCGCGTGATCGTGGTCGTCGATCATTGCAGTGACAATACTGCGGCCATCGCTGCCGCGTTAGGCGCCGAGGTGCTCAGCGTGAGTGCGCGAAATGTGGGCGTGGCGCGGGCTGAGGGGTCGCGCCACGCGTTGTCGCTGGGCGCGCGATGGCTGGCGTTCACCGACGCAGACAGTGTCGTCGCCGATGACTGGCTGGTCCGGCAACTCGATTGCCGCGCCGACGCGGTGTGCGGCGTGATCTCCGTTCATGACTGGTCTCCGCATCTGGCGGCCGTGCGGGAGCATTTCGCGCGCACTTATACCGATGCCGACGGTCATCGGCACATTCACGGCGCGAACATGGGGGTATCGGCGGAGGCTTACGTGCGCGTCGGTGGCTTCGCGCCGCTCGAAACCAGCGAGGATGTGGCGCTGGTGGAGGCGCTGATTGCGGACGGGGCATCAATTGCGTGGAGTGCCATGCCGCGGGTGGTCACGAGTGCGCGTACGGATTTCCGCGCGCTCAAGGGGTTTGGTGCGACGCTGGTGGATGTGAGCCGACGGTGCTTTTCGGCGAAGACAGACGAGGACGGGGCGTTGGCGGCTTGAGACTGACCCCATTTTCGGTCTGGAACCGGGCTTAAAGCGGAAAATTCGTCACGGTTTCGTCATTGCCGTCGGCCAGCGTGAAGGCGGTGACGTGTAAGACGCCGCGGACGAGCGCGCGTAAAACAAAACTCAATCAGGACGCAAATCCTCCGGCAAGTCCACGTCGCGCAAAATATTCGCGTCCTCCACGTCGATGCGCTCCACCGCCTCCGACATAAACAGCGCCCGCGCGCCGGCATCGCCGTCAAGGGCGCTGAGCGCGTCCAGATGCATGGCTCCAAATCCCGCCGGATGTCCCCTCTGTCCGCGATAAAACGGCGCAACAATCGATGCTCCCCCGTCCAGCGACCGGGCCACCGCTTCGACCGTCCCCGGTTCAATCCACGGCATGTCGCCCAGCGTGACCAGCCAGCCTTCCGCGTCCTGCGTCGCGCGCACCGCTGCGGCGAGCGTCGCGCCCATGCCGCGTTCGGCATCGATAGAAAACATCACGTCGCAGCCCGCTTCGTTCAACACCTCCGCCAGCTTCTCCGACCCCGGCCGCACGACGGCCATGACCCGCGACACCGCCGATAACAACCGGCGTGCGGATTGAAACGCGACCGGCGTGCCGTCGGGGAGCGTAGCGAGGAGTTTGTTGTGAAGACCGCTCGGATCGAAGCGGGAGCCGTAACCGGCTGCAAGCAGAATGCCGGTCGCACTCGATGAATAACTCATGGCCGGCTTCCCGATAGTCGATAATAAGAAGCGTCGATTCTGACAAGCGCCAAGGCATGTCGCAAGCAAGAAAAAAAACCGCACGGCATGCACCGGAAGTGCACCCGCACGGTTTTCCTGGACAAAAACGTCAGACCGATGTCTTCGGCATCACCTTATCTAGCGTGATCGGCAAATCGCGCACCCGGACGCCCGTCGCGTGATACACGGCGTTAGCGATCGATCCCGCCACCCCCGTAATGCCGATTTCGCCTATCCCCCGCGCGCCGAGCGGGTTGATGTGCGGATCGGGTTTGCCCAGCAAGGTGATATCGAGCAAACCGATATCGGCATTCACCGGCACGTGATATTCCGCAAGGTTGGCGTTCGTGTAGCGGCCATAACGTCCATCGAGTTCGCTCTTCTCGGTCAGCGCCGAGCCAATGCCCCACACAAGACCGCCCATCAACTGACTATGCGCGGTCTTTTCGTTGAGCAAACTGCCGACGTCATACACGCCCACAATGCGCGGCACGTGGATCGTGCCCAGGTCCGCATCGACGTGAACTTCAGTGAACACCGCGCCGAACGAGTGAAACGCGAACTGTTGTTTTTCATCGCCGGGCTTGGTGGTCGCCATGGCTTCGATCGGTTTGCCGCCGTTGCGCGCGATTATCGCGGCGGCCGGGTCACGCTTCGATGGGTCCGCTCGGCTAATGACCCAGCCGTTGTCGACGGTGACATCGTCGATGGAAGCTCCGCTTAGCGGTGACACTGAATCCGCTATGGCCATGGCGATCAGCTTGGCGCGTGCCTGCGACGCCGCCTCGCGCACCGCCGGCGACACGCTCGCCACCGATTGCGAACCGCCGGAGACCGGCGCGTGCGGCAACGACGAATCGCCGAGCGCGAAGTCGACCTTCTCTACCGGGAAACCTAATGCATCGGCGGCCACTTGCGTCATCACCGTATAGGTTCCGGTGCCGAGATCCTGCGTGCCCGATGCGGCCATCGCCGTGCCATCCGGCAAGATGCGCGCGATCGCCGATGCCTCGCTGCGGTTCGCCGGATAGGTTGCCGTGGCCATGCCGAGACCGATCAGCGTGTTGCCGTCGCGCATGGAACGCGGCTTCGGATTACGCCGCGACCAGCCGAATTTATCGGCGCCAATCTGATAACACTCACGCAGCGACTTCTCCGACCACGGTCTCTTTTCCTGAGGCTCCATCTCGGCATAGTTCTTCAACCGGAACGCGAGCGGGTCCATGTTCAACCCGTACGCCATTTCGTCCATCGCGGATTCGAGCGCGAACGAGCCGCTCGTTTCACCGGGGGCGCGCATGAACGTGGGTGTGCCGACATCGAGTTTCACCAGCTTGTGCGTGGTCGCCTGGTTCGGCACGGCGTACAGCATGCGCGTGAGGATGGCCGAGCTCTCGTTCCAGTCCTCGAACGTCGACGTGGTCGAGATCACGTCATGACGCATGCCGGTAAGCGTGCCGTCGTCGCGGGCCGAGATCTGGATGTGCTGATCCGTGAACGGCCGATTGCCGACCATGCCGAACATTTGCGGACGTTCCAGCACGAGACGAACCGGCCGGCCGGTTTGTTTCGCGGCCATGGCGGCAAGCACGACATGCGACCACGCCGAACCCTTGCATCCAAATCCGCCGCCGACGAACGGGCAGAGTACACGCACGTTTTCTTCCTTGATGCCGAGCGTTTTCGCGACCGCGCCGCGTGCGCCGGAGACGCCTTGCGTGGCATCGTAGAGCGTGAGATTCGGGCCGTCCCAGCGCGCCAATGTTGCGTGCGGCTCCATCGGATTGTGGTGTTCGTTCGGCGTGGTGTAGACCACGTCGAGGCGCGTCGGACCCTGACGCAGACCGGCAGCCACATCGCCGCGTTGGGTGTTGATCGGCCTGCCCATCATTTTTTCCGGCTGATACGCCGTGGCTTTCGCGCGCTGATAGTCCGCGTTTGGCGTTGCGGCTTCGTATCGAATCGATGCCTGGAGTGTGCGGGCGCCATCGGTTGCGCGTTCCAGCGTATCGGCAACGACGACGGCTACGGGCTCGTTGCTGTAGCGCACTTCATCGGTTTGCAGCAGCGACAATCTGCGCACAGCTGGCGGCTCGGCATTCGGTTTGCCCCCATTGGGGAGGCGCATCGCGGTTTCATGCGTCATCACGAGCAAGACTCCGGGCATGCCTTGTATGCGCGCGGTGTCCATTGACGCGACCCTGCCGTGCGCGATCGTGCTCGTCACCAGCACCGCATGCGCGAGCTTGGCTTCGGGATTATCGGCGGAATATTTCGCCTGGCCCGTGACTTTCAGAAGACCGTCGGTGCGGTCGAGCGGTTGTCCAAGAACACTCATGCCACACCTCCTGCAGTCGACACCGCGCGGATAATCGCGC
>Ga0153932_1000460_pt1 | contig 11070 bp, 7 predicted proteins | sample TSNJ016MetaG_FD_102273 | JGI IMG/M metagenome (GOLD analysis project Ga0153932, IMG submission 102273) | Attine ant fungus gardens microbial communities from New Jersey, USA - TSNJ016 MetaG | ecosystem: Host-associated > Fungi > Mycelium > Unclassified | place: USA: New Jersey, Wharton State...
GCCCGATGACGGCGGCGAAGATCTGTTCGCACACTTTTCGGAAATCAAGGCAGAAGGCTTCAAAAGCCTTCAAGAAAATCAGAAGGTAACGTTTGAGGTAAAGCAAGGGCCCAAGGGCAAGCAGGCATCGAATATCGTGCCGGCATAAGTTTGATCCGGCCGTCACGGCGGCCGGTTTTCATCCGTCACGCGGATGATGCCGGGGCGCGGTCATCCATGGCCGCGCCCCGTAGTAAGTTTGTGCGTGTCATTACACGTAACGCGTCAATGGTAATCGACGCCTGACGGCCTCGATCTCCATTCGCTCTGTCTTATCTGCCAGTCCTGGCAAATGCATCGTCCTGTACCGCCGATTCCCCTCCATGCACCGCGTTTGATTTAAAAGCGGCAGCGGCTGTATCGGCAGCGGAATGAGAAAGACTGAATCGTTCCTCGGGCGCCGTCCCATTCAAATGGTAATTGCCGACTGCTGCCTCACGCTGGATCGCCGGATTATGCGAGGCAATCACGCGTGCATTGCGCCAGTGGCGATCGAGCCGGCGCGCCTCGCTCGTCGCCGACGCTCCGCCCACTTCGAATAGCAGCGTGGCGGCTTCGAGCACTTGCTCGAGTACGATTTGCTGTGCCTGATAAGCCTGGATATCGACGGCAACGTAATCTTCCGTCGTCGCCACGCCCGCAATACGCGCCCGATGCACCCGCTCAAGCGCCGCTGCGACCGACTCGACCAGCGCTTCAGCCGAATACGCCAGACTCGCGAGGCGCCCCACTACGCGATGCACCAGCGGATTGTCGCGCGGGCTCGACTGCCCCGCTACGCCGAACGTGCGCGTACGGCCCTGAACGAACGCGACGCCATCGCGCAATACCGCGCGTGCAATGCCGGCGAGCGTCGCCAGATGCACGGTCTGATAGAACGCGGTCAGCAGGGAATTGCGGCGCGGTTCGGAGGCTTTGTAGCGCGACAAAATCTGATCGACAGGCACGCGTACGTTGTCAAAACGCGTTGTACCGCTAGCGGTCAGACGCTGGCCGAACCCGTCCCAGTCGTCGGTGCGCGCCACACCCGGCGCATCGCTTCGGACCAGCACGTGGAGATCGGTCTGCGCATCGTGCGCGGCCACGTTGATCCATTCCGAATAAAGCGTACCCGTGCTGTAATACTTCTCGCCGTTCAGCAGGACAAAGCCGGCATCGGCATCCGGCGTGAGGGTCACGCTGTTGTGCGTGGAGCCGGTGCGCTCCGACGTAGCCGCGCCAATCGTCTCGCCTTTCGCAATACGGCCCAGCCAGCGCTCACGCGTTGCGTCATCGCCAGTTTCAAGTTGCTGTTCGATAAAACCGGAATGCGCGCGAATGATTTGCGGCAGGTTCGAATCGGCTTCGCCCAGACGCGTCAGGAGACGGAAATACTGCGGCAAGGAAACGCCGCTGCCGCCATATTCGCGCGGGACTCTCAATGCAGTAAAGCCGCTGTCTTTCAAACTCTGGACAGCATCGCGAGCGAGTTCACGGCCCTGCTCACGTTCTATGGTCCCTTTACCGATGTGCTCGAATATCTCCGCGAAACGCGCGTAAAGCGCAGCGTCCGCCGGTGCTGACGTCGTCATTCACTTCTCCACAATTTGAACGGGTACGAACGATGAGGATAAGTGCCGCGTCAATCCGCCGACAACGAACGATAGGTGCTAACCATATGCACTTACCGGGTTTCTCAAGGCTCGTTCTCGATTGCTTTAGTGCTCTGACATATATCGATCAGCGGATTTATTCGTCGCTTTGCGTGGCTGCCCGGTCAAGAATCCAGAGTTAACTAATGTCAGTTATTAAGCGCTAGAGCAAGATGACCCAACCTCTCAACACTCCGCCACGACAACTTCACCTCAACGTCAATATCCTGCATTCGGGTTTCGTTCCGTCCGCGTGGCGGCTGGCCGATGCTGACCCTCAGGCGTTCATCGACGTTCGTCACTACATGCGGGTCGCGCAAATTGCAGAGGCGGCCGGTTTCGACGCTGTTTTCCTCGCGGACAACGCCTCGATCGCCGACCAGATCGACTTTCGCCCGATCACCGCGCTCGAGCCGACCATCCTGCTTGCCAGCATCGCCGCGGCGACATCGCATATCGGCGTAATCGGCACGGCCTCCACGAGTTACAACGAGCCGTACAACATCGCGCGACGTTTCGCCACGCTCGACCACGTCAGCGGCGGGCGTGCCGGCTGGAACGTGGTGACCACTGCAGACCTGGGCTCGGCGCGCAATTTCGGGCACGATACGGTCCCCGATCATGTCGAGCGCTACGCCCGTGCCGCAGAATTCACCAGCGTCGTGAAGGCGCTCTGGGATAGCTGGGAGGACGGCGCGATCATCGGAAATAAAACGAGCGGACTATTCGTCGATACCGACCGGGTTCATCCCGTCCAGCATCGAGGCACGCATTTCTCCGTGCAAGGTCCGTTGAACGTGCCGCGTTCACCGCAAGGACATCCGGTGCTGGTGCAAGCCGGCGCGTCCGGCGATGGCCGCGAGCTCGCGGCGCGCCATGCCGAGGCGGTGTTCTCGGCCTCACAATCGTTCGACGAATCTCTAGCCTATGGCCGCGATCTGAAGGCGCGGGCGGCGGCGTATGGACGCGGTCCTGACGCCGTAAAGGTACTGGCGGGACTCACGACGATCATCGGCGCCACGGAGTCCGAAGCATTGCGTCGACGGGATGAACTCGTCGACCTGATCCCGTGGAGCTATAGCGTCACGCGGCTGGCCGGCACCCTCGGCGTCACGCCGGATCGCCTCAAACTGGACGAACAACTGCCCGACAACCTGAGCTTGCCCGGCCAGGGCAACGGCAACCATACGTTCTTTCACGCCACGCTGGCACAAGCGCGGCAGCACGGCTACACCGTGCGCCAGCTTATCCGGGCGCTTGCCGGAGGCGGGGGACATCGCGTGATCGTGGGAACGCCCGAGCAGATCGCTGACGACATCGAACGCTGGTTCAAAGCGGGTGCCGCCGATGGCTTCAACCTCATGCCCGATACCTTGCCGGGTGGCTTGCAAGACTTCGCCGACGGCGTGGTTCCAATCCTTCGCCAGCGCGGCATCTTTCGCACAAGCTACGAAGGCACGACGTTGCGCGAGCATCTTGGTTTGGCGCGTCCCGACAACCAGCGCTTATGGCGCAAAAGTGCCTGACGCTTTCCCCCTTCACGAAGCAACCTGACCCCACACACCATGGCCAAGCGAACCGGACAACTGCGCCTAGGCGCCTTTCTTTATCCCGCGGGACACCACATTGCCGCGTGGCGGCACCCTGATGCCCAGGCGGACGCCGGCGTCAATTTCCGGCACTACGTGCAGCTTGCTCAAGCGGCGCAAGCAGCGAAATTCGATCTTCTGTTTCTCGCCGATGGCGTAGGCACACGAGGCGATAACCTCGACTTCCTGAGCCGCACGGCGCATAGCTATATCGCTCAGTTCGAGCCCATTACATTGCTGTCGGCACTAGCCGCCTTGACTGAGAACATCGGTCTGGTCGGGACCGCATCGACGAGTTTCAACGAGCCGTATCACATCGCCCGCAAGTTCGCGTCGCTCGACCATATCAGCGGCGGCCGGGCGGGATGGAACCTCGTGACTTCATCGAACGAGCACGAAGCGAAGAACTTCAATCGCGACAAGCATTTTGATCATGGCGAGCGCTATGAACGGGCAACCGAGTTCGCGGAAGTTGTCGACCATCTCTGGGATAGTTGGGAGGACGATGCATTCCTGCGCGACAAAGAGCAAGGCCGTTTCTTCGATCCCGCCAAGCGTCATGTCGTCGATCACAAGGGACGATTTTTCCAGGTCAAAGGTCCGTTGAACGTTGCGCGATCGCCGCAGGGTCAGCCGGTGGTCGTGCAAGCGGGTTCATCGGAAGCGGGCCGCGCACTGGCCGCCCGCACCGCCGAGGTTATCTTCACGGCGCAGCAAACGCTTCAGGACACGATCGATTTTTACGCCGATGTCAAAAGCCGCCTCGAACAGCATGGACGTCATCCGGATGAACTGAAGATCATGCCGGGCGTCATGCCCATTGTCGGGCGCACGGAAAGCGAGGCTCGCGAGAAGTTCGAGCATCTGCAGTCGCTGATTGATCCGGCGGTGGGCCTAGCGCTGGTCTCGGGTCTGACGGGTGGTTTTGACTTGTCAGGTTATCCACTCGATGGCCCGATTCCCGAGCTGCCGGAAACGAACGCGAGCAAGAGCCGTCAGCTGCTTACGCTTGAATTGGCACGGCGTGAAAACCTGACGATTCGACAGCTTTATCTGCGCGTGGCGGGCGCACGCGGACATTGGCAAGTGGCCGGCACGCCCGGGCAGATCGCGGATCAACTCGAAGAACGCTTCGTCAACTATGGCGCCGACGGCTACAACATCATGCCCGCGGTTTTGCCGGGCAGCCTGACGGATTTCATCGAACTCGTGTTGCCGGAATTGCGCCGCCGCGGACTGTTTCGCACGGAGTATGAGGGCAGCACGCTGCGCGCGAATCTGAGCCTTGCGCGGCCTGCTAACCGGTACTCGGTGAAGAAGGCCAGCGCGGTGGCCGCCTGAGCGGACGAGGTCGGCCAGCGCTGCGTAAACAGACGACCTCACACGGAACTCGCGTACCCACTAAAATCCTTGGAAAGGACATTTTTCAAGGTGGGTATCTGGCTGAGCATCAACAAGGTTTTATCCTGACCCGCCATTGGCGGGACACCGCCGATGGGACGGAGGTCGACTTCTGGCTGGCGACGGACGACGGTCCCCGTCACCTGCGGCTGCGCCCGCAGGATTCGGTCGCGTTCATTCCGGCCGAACAACGGGAGCGCGCCGAAACCGTTTTGCAGCGCGAGAAGCAGGTGGAATTGCGCCCGCTGGATCTGGTTGATTTCAGCCATCGACCGGTCTTGGGCCTGTACTGCAAGCAGTATCGACAATTGACGGGGATGGAGAGGCGCCTGAAGCAGGGCGGTGTCGACGTGTACGAAGCCGATGTTTTTCCGCCGGACCGCTACATGATGGAGCGCTTCATCACGGCGCCCGTCCTGTTCACCGGCGAGTCTCATGATGACGGGCCGCTCCTGAACAGCGAGTTGAAACCCGCATCGGGTTATCGGCCGACATTGAAACTGGTGTCGCTCGACATAGAAACCAGTGCCAAGACGGAGCTATATTCCATCGCGCTCGAAGGCTGCGGCGAGCGTCAGGTTTATATGCTGGGACCACCCAATGGCGATAGCAGCGGCATCGACTTCAAGCTTGAATACTGCGAAAGCCGCCCTCTCCTGCTGGAGAAACTCAACGAGTGGCTTGAGCGGCATGATCCCGATGCGATCATCGGCTGGAACCTGGTTCAGTTCGATCTGCGCGTATTGCAGGAACACTCGCAGCTTTACCAGATTCCGCTGCGGCTGGGTCGCGGCGGGAGCGTGATGGAATGGCGTCAGCATGGGATCACTCAAAACCATTTCTTCGCGGGTGCAGCGGGACGATTGCTGATCGATGGCATTGAAGCGCTCAGGTCGGCAACATGGAGCTTCCCTTCATTCAGCCTCGAGTATGTCGCGCAGACCGTGCTCGGCGAAGGTAAGGCCATCGATAACCCGTACCAGCGGATGGACGAAATCCAGCGTCGCTTCGATGAGGACAAACCCGCCCTCGCGCGCTACAACCTGAAGGATTGCGAGCTGGTGACGCGGGTCTTTGCGAAGACGGAGCTGCTGCCGTTTTTGCTCGAACGCGCCACGGTCACGGGTCTGCCCGCTGATCGAAGCGGCGGATCGGTGGCCGCTTTTACGCACTTGTATATGCCGCGGATGCATCGGCAAGGTTTCGTCGCGCCGAATCTCGGCGATGTCGCCGGCGCGGCAAGCCCCGGCGGATTCGTGATGAATTCACGCCCCGGTCTTTATGATTCCGTGCTGGTGCTCGACTATAAAAGCCTGTATCCATCCATCATTCGTACCTTCCTGATTGATCCCGTCGGGCTGGTGGATGGATTAAAACATCCTGATGATCAGCACTCCGTACCGGGTTTTCTCGGCGCGCGATTCTCACGCACGCGCCACAGTTTGCCGGCCATCGTTGATCAGGTCTGGAAAGGACGCGAGGAAGCGAAGCGCGAGCACAACAAGCCGCTCTCGCAAGCTTTGAAGATCATCATGAACGCGTTTTATGGCGTATTGGGTTCAACGGGATGCCGCTTCTTCGACCCTCGCCTTGCGTCGTCGATCACCATGCGTGGCCATGAAATCATGCGCAAGACGCGTGAGCTGATTGAAGCTGAAGGATATGAAGTGATTTATGGCGATACGGATTCAACGTTCGTGTGGCTGAAGCACGCTCGCACCGAGGAAGAAGCGGCGCGGATTGGCGGGCTGCTCGTCGAGCATGTGAATGCGTGGTGGCGGGATCATGTGCGGGAACGCTTCGGTCTGGAGAGCGCGCTGGAGTTGCAACTCGAACGGCACTATAAGCGGTTTTTCATGCCCACCATTCGCGGCGCGGAAGAAGGCAGCAAGAAGCGTTATGCAGGTCTTAGCATGCTGCCTGATGGTAGCGAAGAAGTGGTCTACAAGGGACTTGAAACAGTTCGCAGCGACTGGACGCCGCTCGCGCAGCAGTTCCAGCGCGAACTCTATTTGCGGATATTCAAGGGTGAACCGTATCAGGATTATGTACGCGACTATGTGCGTCGTACGCTACGCGGCGAATTTGACGAACTGCTTGTGTATAGAAAGCGCCTTCGCCGGCCGCTGGATGCTTATGAGCGCAACGTGCCGCCGCATGTGCGTGCGGCTCGCATGGCCGATGAATTCAACCGCGAGCGTGGGCGGCCGTTGCAGTATCAACGTGGCGGCTGGATCAGCTATGTGATGACCAGCGCGGGACCGGAACCGCTTGAAACCTTGTGGGCTGCGATTGACTACGATCACTATTTGACGAAGCAGTTGCAGCCTATCGCCGATGCTATCTTGCCGCTTCTGCAAAGCGACTTCCAGGCGTTGATGTCTGGTCAGCACGAGTTGTTTTAGCTGAGAAGATATCCACAGAAATTGTTGGCAAGGCTGTGGACAAATCTCGCCCTGCGACTAACAGCGCTGCGGCGCCGGTTTGCTGCCTCGCAGCAGGCCACGGCGCTTGCAGGGATGATTGGGCATGACACATTTCTTCAGAATTGCGCGGTCGCCTGCACCCCGACCGTTACGCGTGCGGTCGGAAACGCGCTGGGTTTGAAAATCGGTGTACCGATGAACAAGTCATAAGAGAGTCCAAAAAAGCGCGACGGCAGACCGCCCCGGATGCCGATCACGGCACCCGCCAGTTGCGTCCCTGCCAGGGACGCCGTATTCGGTCCGAACACGCGCCCGTAGTCGATCCCCGCGTATAGCGTCTGTCCTGTCTGCAAAACGGGCCACTGCAGTTCGTTGCGCCAGTAAAAGCCTCGCTCGGCGGCGAGCATGGTTTCGCCGTCAAAGCCGCGCACCGTGTATCGGCTGCCGATGGTCAGATCGTCCAGATAGAACAAGGTGTCGTTGGTGAACTGCGCGTGAATCGTCGTCACGTAGCGGAATGTTTGTTTAGCAACAGCGAACGGCACCGAGAGGTTCCCGTCCAGCACGAGCATCCTGTAGAGATACGTTGGATACTTTCGAGGGCTGCCGTCGCCTGTGGAGGAATACAGGTCTGGGTCGGGGTCGCCCGTTGCGCCAAAGCCGTGAATGCCCTGGCGGTAAGCAAGCGTGCCGTCGAATTGCGCCGCGCCGAAGTAATGGCGGTCCGTCAAACCCGCTTCGATGAACGTGTTGTTGCGGTCCTGGATCGGGATCGTTGTGTCGGCGATGAAGCTCTCGCCGAAACGTCTGGATAGCTGGAACTCCACGCCGAACACATCGCTTTGGCTGCGGCTCAGCACGCGCGCGAGCCTGAGCGCGGCGGTCTGCGAATTGCCGCTCGACACATACGTTTCGTTGACGCCTGCGATCTGCTGGTAGTAAGTGTTGGTGTTGCCCGAGAGCGTCGCCGTCCAGTAACCCCATGGAACGGAGTACGAACCATTGAATCCATGCGAGCCGAGCGATTTGTTGCCGAACGATAAGTCCTGGTTCGCGCCGAGCGTGAGCACGTCGTTCAGGCCAAGCGGATCGTCGATGCCAAGGCTCACGTTACCCTGCCATTTACCGGTTGCGTCCGTTCCAGAGTTATCGACGGATGCGACGAAGCTCAACGGTTTTGAACGCTTGACGGTCACGACGACATCGCTTTCCCCCGGTGTATCGGTCGGTTCGATTTTCATGTCCACGTCTTGCGATGCGACACGCTTCATCTGCTCCAGACCCTGCTCAAGATCGCGCAAGTCCAGCAGATCGCCGGCGCGGGCGGGGAATGCGGATTTCAAGGTGCCGCGTGTGTTGGGATCGGCGAAACGGATCTGTCGCACGACGCCGGGGACGAGGGCGAATGCGAGCGTGCCTTTCGAAAGGTCCTGTTCAGGCAACAGGACGCGCGTGGTCACGTAGCCGCGCGAAAGGATCGTTTGCTGCAACGCCTTCGCGAGTATGTCGATACCTGCCTTGCCAATGCATTGACCCTGGTAGTAGTCGAGCCATTCGCGCGCGAAGGCGAATGGGTCGAGCGATAGCGCCGAAGCTCCCTTACTGCGCACGGCATCCGATAGCGTTGCGGGCACATCGAGCGCGAACGTAGCGATGCGAAAGCACGGCTCTTCCTTTGGCAAGAGCGGGAAACCTTCGAACGTTGGCAGGGTGGAGCGGACCGCCGGCGCTTGCACGGTTGCATCACGCTGCTGTGCGTCGCGTTGCTGCTGGATTTGCTGGTTCTGCTCGGTGTTGGCGCGGGCTGCTGCGGCTTCGTCGGCTGGCGTTGGTGCGTGTTGTGCGTTCGATGCGAGCGATACCAGGGCTGTGAGCGGCAGCGCCGCCAGCCTCTTTCGAATTTTCATTGTGTCGTCACTCGACTTATCTGGATATCACTAACGCTCGGCGTGCCTGCGGATAGGTTTTTCTTTGACGGGTCTGCGTCGCTCGAAGCCATCATGTCCTTGAGATCCGCATTGCCCTTGACGCTGATGTTGTAGCCACCGTCACCAGTTTGAATTCCGGCTTGTTCGATCTGGCCTGTGTCGCTGCCGTTGGCGTTTGCGTATCCCTCGCCGCCGTGACCGTCAGGTTGCCGCCGGCGATCAGCGTCGCATCGTTGGTCGCGCTCACCGTTGCATGAGTGAGCGTTGTGTCGCGTCCCGACACCGTCGCAAGACTGCCGCCTGCGACGATGGCGCTGCCCAGGTTCTGCGTCACAGCGTTGTGACTGCCATTCAGCGCGTCGCGCGTTTGCACGTCTCGCGTGGCGATGAGCGTGGTCGTGCCAAGATTCAGATCGCGTCCGGCTGCAACGGCTGCATCGCCTCCGGTCTGGATCAGCGCGCCATTCAGGTTCACGTCGCGGCCCGCGATGACCGCCGCGTTGCCCGTTGCCGAGATCGTGCCGATGGCATCGATTCCTGCGCCCGTCACGCGGCCCGTAATCGAATTCGAGCCAAAGTCTTTCGCTATTCCGTAGGATTGCGTTTCATTAATGACATCGCGTCCGGCTTGCACGACCACATCGCCGCCACCGATGCGACCGTTCGTGTTCCGCACGTCCTGCACCGCGACCACTGCCGTCATGCCGCTGCTGCCGATCACACCGCTATTGACCACGTTATTGCCGATGATCGTTGTCGCGAGATTGCTTGTTACGTGGCCGCTATTGGTCACGTCGCCGGTGGCGTTCAGGTTCACTGCGTTGCCCGCAACCAGCGCGCCGCTGTGCGTGAGATCCACGGTGCTCGACTGCGCAAGATACACCTGTGGCACCAGCACCGTCTGATGCGAGCCGTCGGGCAGCGTCACGTCCTGCGACACGAGCCATACCATGTCGGTGGTCAGTTGCTGCATTTGTGAAGACGTCAGCGCGATGCCAGGCGCCAGCCCAAATTCCTTTGCGTACGCGACGCCGCTATTCATCAGCGCCGTGTATTCATCGAGATTGCTGGCGTAGCCCGTGAGGAACGTGCGCCCGGTCAGTTGCGTGACCTGGTTGCGCACGAGGGTCTGTTCATACATGCCGTCGCCCAGGCGCTTTTCGGTCTTCGATGGATCAAGGCCAAGCTGCCCCAGCATGTAGTCGCTGCTGATAAAGTTCGAATACTGCGTGAAACGCGGATCGGTGGCGATGAGGTAGCTTGCCTCGGGCGCCGTGTTGTAGGTGTAGAGGCCGCTCACCGGCAGCTTCAGGTTCGGGATGCCGCCGCTCGCCCCGCCAACTGTCTGCGGATTGCGGCTCTGGCCGCTCACGCTATTGGCCTGCGCGCCGCTCACGCTGCCGCTCTGGCCGCCTTGGCCGCTCACGCTGCTGGCCGTTGTCCCGCTCACGCCCGCACTGCCGCTCTGGCCTCCTACAGTGCCGGTCTCCGTGCCACTCACGCCCGTGCTGCTGCCCTGGCCGCTGATTCCGCCAAGCTGCGTGCCGTCCGCGCTGCCACCCGTCACCCCCGAGCCGTTCACGGTTTGCCCCTGGCGATTGACCGAGTTGATGCTGATAGTCTGCGCATCGGTCTGCACCGTCTGGTTCGACGTGGCAATTGCGGGCAAGGCATCGACGGTCGTGGCCGTCTGCGAGATACCGTCGGGCACATTGGCCAGGTATTCATTGTCGCCACCAGTCTTTTGGTGCCAGTACCAACCGGACGAGGCGGTATTGATGGTCGTCTGCTGCAACACGGTGCCTGTGTCGTTCACGCTGCCGCCAGTGGCACGGCGCACCAGATCGCCGCCTGCGGCCATTGTGGACGACTGGTTATTGATGCTGCCATTGTCCGCGTTGATGCGAATGCCTGAATCGTCTGATCGGTCGCGGCGAACTGCGTGAGTCTGCCGCTACGATTAATCAGATCGCCCGAGGCCGAGAGGACAAGCGTATCGCCTTCAATGTCGCCGCTCGTGTTGTCAATCGATGCACCGGAGATCTATGCAAAAAAC
>Ga0153932_1000461_pt1 | contig 11040 bp, 11 predicted proteins | sample TSNJ016MetaG_FD_102273 | JGI IMG/M metagenome (GOLD analysis project Ga0153932, IMG submission 102273) | Attine ant fungus gardens microbial communities from New Jersey, USA - TSNJ016 MetaG | ecosystem: Host-associated > Fungi > Mycelium > Unclassified | place: USA: New Jersey, Wharton State...
AACAGATGCGGACCACCCCGATCGCCCTGCAAGTCACCACTTACATCTAAGTCGTTCTTCCTGTCAGGATGAATTGCGCGCAACTCCTCCACTTCGTCAGCAAGCACTTCCGCAGGGTTGACTTGCACGTACTACGTTGATGCCAAGGCCCGGCTTGGTTCGGTAAATTCTCTGAAATCGTTAAGCAACCCCTGAATCCGAGCCACGCCGGGGATCAGGCGAATAGCGGCCTTTGATATTCCTCTCCCGCATTTAGTATTGCTGAGCATCACTCGGTGACCTGAATCTCTTGCGGGGCTGCGTATATCGTGTCCCAGCATTCCAAGGAGACGGTGCCGGCTCTGCTCGAGTTGCGCGTTTGGAAAAGTAGTGACTGGTTCGGCAAGCGTCTGATCGACCGCTTCATTGAGCGAGTTATGTCGCCCAGATCGGGCGTTCGAGGCTCGCAATCATCAAACCATAGGCGTCGTACACTTGCGCACAGGGCGCGATATTTGGCGACAAGTTGGTTGACGTTGAAGCCGGCCCGCGCTCGCAGAAAGGCAAGCTTTTGCGCAGCTGTTTCTTCCGTCGAACCGGTCAGCCCAGGTTCTCGATCCGGCGATTTTTCGCGCTGGGCTTCCAAGGTGCTTGAGGTTCGCAAGTCCCTCGCGACATTCTGCAGTATTCCTCCACATGCTCGCGCAGCTCCACCAATTGCAGTTTTTCCGGCTCGGTTAGAAGGGTAGCTGCGAACGCCACCCATTGCGCCGAAATCGGCTCCGAGTTTCGCAACATAAAGTGTGAAAGGCTCATGCCTGAGTCTCCAAGCGGCAAATGGCATGTCATTCGGGCGTGGTGAGCGGGCCTATCCGACACGCAAAATCATGACAGATTTTTTCCGAGGAAGAGCCCGGTCAGCGCCGCACACCACTCGGGATGCTATGGCGAGTATCTGGATTCCAAGAAGGCGCTGCGGCTGTCGTCGACGTTCACAGGTATCACAGCACGAGAACTAAAACCAGCAACGTTGCGGTGACGATCAAGCCGATCACAACAGCCGTGCGCTGCTACCAACGGCGAACCGGAATGCGCGTGCGGCCACCTAAGCGGGACCGATGATCGCCGTTGTCGTCAACAGCCAACCACCTCGGACCTTGCGCGCGATGATGATCGGCACGAGGTGGAACATCAGCGCCGCGAACGTGGAGTAATACGATCTCGGCGCGCTCGAGGTTGCCTAGCTCGTACTATTTATCGCGCTCACCGGTCGGCAGAGTGTCCGACTGCGTTTCCGACCCGGGATGCGACGACTTCCTCCCGCCGATCACCCGCCTTCCGAATCGACCAATGCTGTTTCGAAGAGGGGTCCGCATGTACCAAGGCCACCAAGCAAGGTGGTAGAACATCAGGAACACCCCGCGGTACCCTCGGAGCCATTCTCGGCGGATCCCGTCTGTCGGAAAGCTTTCAAGGGCGCGATGCCCGATCGATATAACGCCGGCCGTCATCCAGATGATCGCAATTACCAGCGTTGGAAGCGACAAGGCGCAAGCAGCAACGAACAGGGCAAGCGGCAAACAGATCTCAAGTGCCGACCGCGTTTTCATCATTCGTTCTCCCCGTCGCAAACTAACCGACTTAAGCTTACTCTCTTGCCCAGAAAGGGGAGGACCAGATCGAGGAGCGCCGTTGTGCAGCCACGTGCGCCAAGTCACCGATGACTCAACGGACAACAAATCGCACCCGTCATAAACCGGGCCGCGGGCCTCCTCCGACCGGTCCGGCGGCAAGGACGCCCTCGCGTGGTCCGTCATTTTTTTGCGTACACGAGGGTCGCGGCGAAAGGCCTCCAGGAGTCCTCGACCAATGGGACAGGGCAAGCCGCCGTTGATCTCGTCGATACGCGTGCGCAACGGGTTTAAAGCCAAGCTACCAAGCTATCAAGGGGGCGAATCGTGCTTGGCAATATTGAATTTCTATCTCTGCTCGTCTCGTTCGCTCAACTTGCCAATGTCATCGACTTTGAACGTGAAAAAAATGAACCGGGCGGCAGGTTTTCCCATACACATACTTGGCTGGGTCGGTGCGGCGTCGATGATGCTGGCCTCTACGTTCCGATTTGCAGATGTGCTGTCAACGAAGACCGTCGTGCTCGATCCCTCCTGGGTCGTTGCGAAAGTAGTGCCGGGTATTGTGTTCCTGGGAGCGGATGGTCCTGATACTTGCGAGATCGTACGCGGTTTGGCCACCGTCGCCAGTCGGTCGAATGTACAACGCAGCCGTCGGCGCGGCGGTCATCATCTTTATCACTTGCCGTAGTGAAGCCGCCGGAGCGCCGCTTCATGTCGGTCAAACCGGAGCGCAATATATCCCTGTGGGTCGAGCGCGGCTGCGTGTCACTCGAGACGGTCCACAAGGCCTAAGAACGCAGAGCGTTTGAGTGAAGGCGGCTTATTGTCCAGAATCGGAAGATGACCCCGAACTCGACGACTTGTAGATGGTCTGTCGCGCGCGACAGACAGCGAGCTCGCGACCATCCGCACGCGGCTGGCGGAAATACCGGGCGTCCGTGAATGCCGTAATGGCAGATTGAAAGCTGAGCAAGATCATGACGCGGACCTTTGAATATCACGGCTATACCCTTGTTGTGGCCGCCGAATCCGACGCAAGCTGGCGACAGGCTACCGAAAACGCAGGGAGTGCGGGCTACGTTGCAACTGTCAGAATTTTCCAAACAGGCGCCGCCCTGGCGGTATTTTCACCGCTGCGTTTCGGCGAGGCCGGCGGTCAACCTTTTGCGACAGAAGCGGATGCCTTGCTGGGTGGATGCACTGCGGCACGGCGGATTGTCGATGACCTTTTTAGGCCCGAAAGCCAATAGGCTGGGAGCACTGATAGAAATCCACCGTTAGCGGCAGTGGCACATCATTGCCCGGTGGCTCGAGCCTGAGACGCTCAGTTCGCTTGAGCCGAAGTCCACTTGTCGCCGACGTGTGACATCTCCGACATCCGAGCTTGGCTCTTCCGAACCGCGTGGCCCATCGCGAAATAGATCAGATGCTGTAGCCGGCATCCAGATGCACAGACGACCCGCTTGCGTGCGCGACTTTTGTGTCTGACGGCTTATATTCCGAACAGGTTGTACTGAATCTGGCGCAGGTGATCGGTAAGGACCTGTCCTGCCTGCTCGGCGTCACGATCACGCAGCGCTTCAACGATCGCCCGGTGCTGGGCCTCATATTCCCTTCGGCGCTCGGGTGTGAGAGAGCGGCGCTTTAATCGTCCCCATTCGCCCTGCTCGCGAATGCGGTTGGTTAGCTCAAGCACCTTGAGGAAAAAAGAGTTGTGCGTCGCCAGTGCGAAGGTGCGATGCAACTCGCCATCCCAGTGCTCAAACTCCTCCACGGTCTGGGCGGCTTCCGAGCGTGCTATGCACTCTGTCATCCGCGCGAAGTCGGACGATGTCGCATTTCGTGCAATTAGCTTCGGCATTAACGGTTCGATGAGCAGCCGTGCCTCCATCAGCTCGGCGGGACTGGTCTGCGCCTCGGATAGCTCGTCAATGACGATTTCCGGCGCTGGGAGCGCTTTTGCAGCGCCAGGCAGCACAAAAGTCCCGCTGCCCACCGTTTGCGTGATCAGGCCACGGTCCTTCAGATCCTGCAACACGCGTCTCACCGCGCCACGCGACGCGCCGAATTGCTCGCTCAACTGCCGTTCAGCGGGAAGCTTGACGCCATCGTGCATTCGACCCGACGCGATCTCATCGCGAAGATACGTTGCCAGCGCTTTCGCGCCTGCCGCCCTTATGGGGCTTCTCGCCTCGATATCGCCCATCCCCGTGCTCCCCAGTTTCCATTGACCGAATTATACCTGCATAAGGACCAATTGGTACGTTATTGGTTAACCCTGACTTGTCATCCATCCATTATGGTTCTACAGTATTCGCTATCGAAACCAATTGGACTAGTTCAGGAGCTCTTCATGAAATTTGCTAATCTCCGCGTGGACGGGGTTGAAACTGTTGCCATGGTGGATGCCGAGAAATCATTGTTTTGGCCAATGCCCGCGATGGTCCCGGATTTCAACGGAGATATGGTCCAATTGGTCCAGTCTTTTACCACATTCAAGGGAGACCTCCGCCCACGCGGCGAAGGTCGTCGCCTGAGTGAAGCAACCGTGTTGGCGCCAATCAACCAACCACGTCGCAACATTTTCTGCGTAGGCAAGAATTATCACGAGCACGCGGCTGAATTCCAGAAATCCGGCTTTGACAGTAGCGCCAAGGACGGCGAGCACTCGCCGGAAGCACCGGTCATCTTCACGAAGCCGGCCAGCGCGGTCATCGGCCCGGGGATAAAGATTCCGCGGCACGCGGACGTCAGCAGTCAACTGGATTACGAAGCCGAACTCGGCGTGGTGATCGGTAAGGCGGGCCGTGGCATCAAGAAGGCCGACGCCATGGACTATGTCTTCGGCTACACGGTCATCAACGACTTCACCGCGCGTGACCTGCAGAAGCGCCACCGGCAATGGTTCATCGGCAAATCGCTCGACGGCTTTTGCCCGATGGGTCCGTACCTCGTCACCGCTGACGAAGTCGACGGCCAGAACCTCGACATCAAGTGCTGGATCAACGGCGAGCTGCGCCAGAACTCGAATACGAAGCAACTGATTTTCGACATTCCGACGCTTATCGAGACACTGTCGGCTGGCATCGAGCTGCAGCCTGGCGATGTGATTGCGACGGGCACCCCAGCAGGCGTTGGTATCGGCTTCAATCCGCCGAAGTTCCTGCAAAAAGGCGATGTGATTCGCATCGAAATCGAGAACGTTGGCGTACTGGAAAACGAGGTGGGCGAATGAGCACTTATGTAATAAGGAATGTCGCTGTCGAAGTCGAGGGCGATGGTCAGGCTGTGGTTTGCCTCCACGGCCTCGGCGGTTCGTCCAACAACTGGACGCCGGTTCTCTCAGCGTTCGAAGGTATGAAAGTCGTCCGTCCCGACTTGCCCGGCAGCGCCCGTTCGGCGCTGCCATCTCAGCCGTTGTCGATCGAGTTGTACGTCGAGATACTGGCCGAAGCGCTGGGCGAACTGGGCATCTCGAAAGCGCACATCGTTGCGCACTCGATGGGCACTATCGTCGCGCAGCATCTGGCAATCAAGCACCCCGACCTTGTGAAGAGTCTTGTGCTTTTTGGACCGCTGCTGGCGCCGCCCGAGCAAGGTCGTCCGGGCATTCAGGCGCGTGCAGCCCTTTCCCGCGAGAAGGGTGTCGCAGGTGTCCAAGATATCGCTGATGCCATCGTCAAGGGCGCAACGAGCGCCGAAACGAAGGCACAACGCCCGGTTGCTATCGCACTCGTGCGCGAGAGCGTGATGCGTCAGTCGCCGGAAGGATATGCGCAAAGCTGCGAAGCGCTCGCTGCTGCGCAGGCGGCCGAGGTCGAGAAGATCGCCGTACCGACCCTTCTCGTCACGGGCGACGAAGACGGTGTCGGCCAACCGGCGGCCGTCAAGGCCATGGGCGAGCGCATCAGCGGAAGCCAGGTAATTGTGCTGCCCGGCTGCGGCCATTGGACGACCTTTGAGAAACCTGCCGAATGCGCCCAAGAGCTCAAGGCCTTTTATCGATCACTGCAGTAACTTCGCAGCCAGTGGAGGAGACATGAGCCAGATTATATTCAATGACGTCAATATCTTCGACGGTACTGGCGCACAGCCGTTCAACGGCCAAATCCTGGTCGAGGACAATCGCATTAAGCGCGTCTGCAAGGCCGGCGACAGGATCGATGCTCCGGATGCTCGCGTAATTAACGGGCGTGGCCGGTTCGCCATGCCTGGCATGACAGAAGCCCACACACACTTTTCGTGGAACGACCAACCGTCGCTCACCGCGATCCAGTTCATGCCACCGGAGGAGCACATCCTGTGGTGCGTGCGCGTCGCAAAGCGTTACTTGGAAATGGGATGGACATCAGCCCTCGGCGCCGCTGCAGCCAAACCGCGTCTTGACGTGGTTTTACGCAACGCCGTGGACGCCGGCGAATTTCCTGGCCCCCGCTACCTCGCAGGCAGCCAGGAACTCACAATCCTTGGCGGTTTGGCCGACAACACGCTGCCTCACATGCCTTTCACCGAATTGAATTTCGGTGCAGTCGTTAGCGGGCCTGAGGAAGTGCGGGCAGCGACACGGATGTTCATCAAGTATGGCGTTGATCATCTTAAGATCAATCTGTCGGGCGAATACATTGCCGGACTTTCGGCAGAGTCTTCACCGTTCTCAGAAGAAGAAATTGCAATGCTCGCTTCTGAAGCAAAGCGTGCGGGCAAACGCGTCGCCGCGCATGCGCGCTCCAGTGAGTCAGTCAAGCAATGCGTGCGGCACGGACTGGAACTCGTGTTCCACGCAAGTTTCGCTGATGAAGAAGCGCTCGACATGCTCGAGGCGAACAAGGACAAGCATTTTGTCGCGCCGGGAATCGGCTGGCTCGTCAGCACGCTCTATAACGCCGAGGAATGGGGAATCAGTACCGCGACAGCCACCAAGATGGGATATGCCCGCGAGTTGGAAAGCGCCGCCGAAACCCTCACTAAGATGCACAAACGCGGTATCCGCATCCTTCCCGGCGGCGATTACGGCTTCGCATGGATGCCGCATGGGACAAACGCAAGAGACTTCGAGCATTTTGTCAAATATATCGGCATGACGCCTATGGAAGTATTGCTTTCGGCGACCAAGCTCGGTGGCGAGTTGATGATGCGGCCTCACGAACTTGGTCAGATTCGCGAAGGCTACCTGGCTGACATCCTTCTTATAGATGGCGATCCGCTGAAAGATCTTGCAATCTTTCAGGATCCAAAAAAGATCCTGCTTGTAATGAAGGACGGCGAGATATTCAAGACCTCGCTTGACGTGCTGCCTGCGCATGGGCAACTACACGCCAGCTCGTCATTGCCCGTCGATCCGGGGCTCGATAAGGCGTTGCACGCGGAAGCGCACGAATCCCACTGAGGGCAGCATGACGCCCTGAATAAAAATTCCAAGGAGACATCAATGAAATTAGGAATCCTACTATCTGCGATTCCGGTGAGTCTTTTGTGCGTATCGGCATGGGCCGCTGCTCCGAGCATCGGCTTTTCGAACGGCTACTTCGGCACAGAATGGCGCAACCAGATGGTTGACGGAGCCAAAGAGCAGTTCGTCACGTATAAGACGAAAGGCATCGTCTCGGACCTCGTAGTGCAGCAGTCCGGAGCGAACACAGGTCAGCAGATCCAGGACATGCGAAACATGATTCGCCAGAAAGTCGGCGCCATCATGGTCGATGCGAACTCTGCCACAGCACTAAATGGTGTCATCTCGGAAGCGGAACGCGGCAAGATCCCTGTCGTTTCATTCGATCAGGCTGTTTCCAATAAGTACGCGGTCAACGTCACCGTCGACCACTACAAATGGGGGCAGAAATATGCCGAATGGATCGCGCAACAACTGAATGGAAAAGGCAATGTCGTGATCCTCGACGGCATTCCAGGGCATCCCGCCGCTGAGGCGAGGAAAAAGGCGGCTCTGGACACGTTCGCAAAGTACCCGGGCATCAAGGTCGTGTGGTCCGGATACGGCGAATGGGACGAAGCCAAGGCCCAGTCTGTCATGGCAACGGTAATCGCGGCCCAGCCGCAGATAGATGCGGTATTCACGGAAGACGCGATGGCGCTTGGGGTACTGCGCGCGTTCGAAAACGCGAACCGACGCGTAACGGTCATGACCGGCGAAGCCCAGAAAGGATTTCTCCAAGAATGGAAGAAACAGCGCGACGCGGGCAATCCGATGAAGGTGTTTGTGCAGGTCAACCCACCCGACATCAGCCGGACTGCGCTCGGAATCACAGTGCGGCTGGCACAGGGGCGAAAGCTCAAGCCTTTGCCTGACAACACCTATTTCTTCCCTATCACGAAGACAGTCACACCAGAGACGCTTGATGCAACGTTAGCGTCTATGAAAGACAAGCCGGACAGCTATTTCCTCGGCCAGTGGCTAAGCGAACCCGAACTCGATGCTCTGTTCGTTCAATAGGAACAACGGACCTGAGCGTAAACCTGATGAGGGGACCCCATGACGCCTATTCTCACAGTCGAAAAAATCACGAAGCGTTACGGCGGAGTCGTTGCGCTGGACGCTGTAAGCGTCCACCTGAATGCCGGCGAAGTTATGGGACTTCTGGGCGCAAACGGCTCGGGGAAATCGACCCTATCGAGCATTATCGCTGGCGATAGCCGTCCGGACGGAGGCGAAATTCATCTGGACGGCGTCGAGCTTGCAGGCGGCTCGCCGAGTGCAGCGCGCGCCGCGGGCGTTGCGATCGCGCATCAGCATCCCGGCCTCGCTCCTGATTTACCCGTATGGGAAAACGTGTATCTCGGCGCGGAAATATGCAGCGCTGGACGCTTTCTGAACCGGGCAGCGGCCCGCAAAAACGCGGGCGTTTTGCTCGAAAGTCTTAGACCTGACTGGGATCTAGACGCCACCGCAGGCACGCTCACAGCAGCGGACCAGCAACTCGTTGAAATCGCGAAGGCGCTCGCCCTGAAAGCGCGTGTCCTGATCCTTGATGAACCTACCGCCGCGCTTGCCACCGCTGAGGTTGAAAGTCTGATGCGGGTGATTCGCGCTCTCACGGCGGGTGGGACATCGATCGTTTTCATCTCGCATCGGATGGCTGAAATTGAAGCGCTGTGCGACCGCGTAGTCGTGTTGTGTAATGGACGACTTGCGGGTGAACTTGCCGTGAACGACCGGATAAACGAGCCTCAGGTGCTCGCGTGGATGGGTGGCGCTGGCGGCGGAGCTGCAGCCGCACATATGCATGAGGCGCGCGTGGCTGAGGAGTCGGTCAAGCGCCTTCGGGTAGCCTCCAACGGTGAGGTACGGGTCGCGCTGCGCGCTCGCGGACTGCAGGCCGGCGCACGCCTGCGTGGGGTAGACCTGGATGTGAAGCGAGGCGAGATTCTTGGCATTGCCGGGTTGCAAGGCCACGGGCAGGAGGAACTGCTTGACACGCTTGCCGGCTATAAGAAACTTGACGCGGGTCAAGTCGAACTGTGCGGGGACGCGATAACACCCCGCTCGCCACGCCAAATGATCGAAGCGGGCGTTTGCCTTGTACCAAACGACCGCCATCGGCAGGGTTTGTGGCTTGACCAGTCCGTTGAGTTCAATCTGGTCCAGGTCGGCGTCAACTTCGAACCCAGCGCATGGAGACTGCCCCGGCTTTCAATGAAGCGATTCGTCGATGACGTCGTTGCGCGCCTGCGCGTCAAGACGTCAGACGTACGCCAGCCAGTACGAGCATTGTCAGGCGGCAATCAACAGAAGGTAGTGATCGGCCGATGGCTGAACGAGCGAATCAAAGTCAACGTGCTCTTGCTGAGTGATCCCACAAAGGGGGTGGATGTAATAGCCAGAAAAGAAATCTATGAGGCCGTCGGTACGCTCGCCGATGCGGGAGCGGCAGTGATCGTGTACGCGTCGGATACCGACGAACTGCTCGCAGTATGTGACAGGCTCATCGTGCTGTACGAAGGCCGGGTTGTTGCCGGACTGGAAGGAAGCGACATGAACGAAGCGCAAGTAACCAGCGCTCTCTTCGGAAGGAGCGCAGCATGAAGATCCATCTTGCAGAACCGATGCATCGGTCTCAGCAACGGGCCTTGCGCCAACGACGCGCGCGGTTGCCCGTGGGTATGACGGGGGCAAGTAGCGCATTGCCTGCTGTAGTCATCCTGCTGATTGTCGTGATCCTGAACGCGTTCCTGCAACCCGATTTTTTTAGCGCCGATTCTTTGTCCAGCAATCTGCAAAATGCCGCGCCAGTGATCCTAATCTGCATGGCGCAGGCTGTGGTCGTACTTGTTGGAGAATTAGACCTATCAGTGGGAGCTGGCATTTCGCTGGTCAATTGCGTTCTGGCGAGCGCCCCTGCGCTGGCGGGCTGGGGGACGAGTGCAACGTGTCTCGCAGCGCTCGTGGCCGCACTTGCAGCGGGGGTGTGTAATGGCCTCCTTGTCGGATACTTCAAACAAAGCTCATTGATCGCGACCTTTGCAACCGCTGCGATCTGGTTTGGCGGCGCACTGGTGCTGATGCCCCAGCCTGGCGGAACAGTCCCCGAGGTCTTGGGAGAATGGTTCTCGATGCGGGTCGCCGGATTTCCACTCGCTGCAGTTCCCGTGTTGGCTGCGCTCGCGCTTTGGGCAATGCTGCAGCGGCACCGTTTCGGCCGCAGACTAATCGCGACAGGTAGCAGCGCGGATGCAGTGTTCAAATCTGGGGTCGATACCCGGCTGGTCAAGCTGTTGGCCTACGTGCTGGCGTGGTTGTTTGTGTTCGGCGCTGCGCTATGCATCTCAGCTGAGACGGCATCTGGCGACGCCCGGCTGGGCCTGCCCTATACGCTGAATTCGGTGGCGGCTGTGGTGATCGGTGGCATCTCGCTCGCCGGGGGCCGCGGTTCGATGCTCGGAGCGGTTTGCGGCGCGCTCGTGCTTGTGTTGATCGGTAACGTTGTGTATTTCGCAGGCATTCCGAGCAACTACCAGGAGATGTTTAAGGGCGCAGTAATCGTCGTGGCGCTCAGCTTTACTTTCATCGGTGCACGGAGGTCAACATGAACGCGATAACCCAGTCGCGACGCGCATTGCTGCTTGCGCTGATAGTTTTGCTATTGATTGGCGGCCAGCTTGCGATTCCCGGATTCACCAATGGCGGCCAATTTGCGAATCAACTGAAAATTGCTACGTTTCTCGGGCTTTTTGGGATCTCTCAAACCGTCGTGATGATGGCCGGCGGTCAGGGGCTTGATCTCTCGGTAGGAGCGGCAGCAACGCTGGGTGGCGTGATCGGTGCCGCACTCATCGGACAGGGGGCGGCAGGCCTGATACCGGCGTTTGGCGCAGCGGCCCTATGCGGCGTTTTCATTGGTCTCATCAACGGTGTTGGCATCGCGATATTAAGAGTACCGCCTCTGGTGATGACGCTCGCGATGGGAAGCCTAGT
>Ga0153932_1000462_pt1 | contig 11040 bp, 10 predicted proteins | sample TSNJ016MetaG_FD_102273 | JGI IMG/M metagenome (GOLD analysis project Ga0153932, IMG submission 102273) | Attine ant fungus gardens microbial communities from New Jersey, USA - TSNJ016 MetaG | ecosystem: Host-associated > Fungi > Mycelium > Unclassified | place: USA: New Jersey, Wharton State...
CCACCGCCGTCCGGCGTGATGAAGCCAAAACCCTTCGCATCATTAAACCACTTCACAATACCTGTTGCCATTTGCTGATTTTCCTAGAAGAGACGTAATTCCGTTTGGTAGCGCCACCGGCCGTCAATCGGCCAAGCGTTGCAGACTCCTTTTACCACGCGAAAATGACAGTCTGCAATTGGATTCTGCCCGATGTTTCCAAAACAAAGCTCCAAAAACCGTCACGTACGCAGTCCGGAGATGCTTCGCGCCCACAATCCGGAAGTCAGATAATAAATAAAACATTTGGTAAGACAAAGAAAAAAGTCTATTTTTATGCGGCATCGACGGTCCTAAGAGCGCCAATCAATGAAAAAAGTGCTGGATATCTGCATTTGCAGCGCCGTTGTGGTATCAGAAGCGCTTTCAGGGACTGCCCATGCGGCATGCAGCTCGACAGCACCGTCGACAGGGACCGGCGTCGTGTGCACCGGCACCGGCATTCTCCCGGTCGCTGCGGTGCCCGGCTCCAGCGCGGTCACTATCGGGATTGACTCCACAGTCGCCGCAGGACTGACCCGCGCAAGTTCGCCGGTTGCGTTTAGCGTCGGGCGCGCGAGCACCATCGCCAATAGCGGCGCGTTGACGTTCTCGGGCGGCGGCGGGTCCGGAACCAACCGCGGCGCCGTGCTGCTCGGCACAGGCGATACAAATCAGCTCACGAATACATCGGTTGGCAAAATCATCACGACTGGCGCCTTCAGCGACGGAATGGCCGCCAACGGCAGCGGCAATACGCTGATCAATAACGGCAGCATCGCCACATCCGGGCCGAATGCCTACGGGATGACGGCGGCCTGGGGGCAGACCAACGTTGGGCAATTAAACAACACCTTGGTCAACACCGGCTCCGTCACAACCTCGGGAAGCAACGCCCGCGCGGCGTCCATCATTGGCGGCAGCGGCACGATCAACAACAGCGGGAGTTTATCGACGTCAGGGGCCAACAGCCCCACGGCCTACCTGCAAGGCAACAACGACTCTCTGGTCAACACCGGCACCATCACCGCGACCGGCACGGACTCGGACGCGGTCTTCTCGAACACCGCTGGATCCAGCTTTACAGCGACCATTGAAAACCGCGCTGGCGGGCAGATTTTCAGTCAAAGCGGTGCGGCGGTCAGAACCTGAATGGCGCCAGCACGATCATCAATGCGGGGCTTTTGCAAACGGGCGGCACGGCCGCCATTTCTATGGGCAATGGCGCCAACACGCTGATTCTCCAGACGGGCTCGCAAATCATCGGCGCGGCTGATGGCGGTGGCGGCTCGGGCGCGAGCACGGTGATTCTTCAGGGAACGGGAACGGCATCGAACGCGTTTACCCGGTTCCAGACCTTGCGCATGTCGGGCGATGCCTGGACTTTCAGCGGCACAGGCGACTTCAATCTCGCCGAAGTGCAGACCGGCGCGCTCAACCTGACCGGCTTGTTCGCGCCCACGACCGTCGCTCTGGTCGATGCCCCCGGCACGCTCCGGGCGACCGCGCAAAACATGCCATCGTCGGTCACCGACAACGGGCTCGTCCGGTTCGCCCAAGCCACCGATGGCAGCTACGCCGGCACCCTGTCGGGCACGGGCGCGGTGGAAAAAGATGGCGCGGGCACGCTGACTCTCGCGCCGGCTGCCGCTGGCGGTAATAGTTACGCTGGCGGGACGACGGTCAATGCAGGGACGCTCGCGATTGGCGCCGATAACGCGCTCGGCGCCCCAACAGGCGGACTCACGCTCGATGGCGGCACGTTGCGCTTGAACAACGCACTTGATCTGGCGGCGACGCGTCCGATCGCGCTGGGCGCGGCGGGTGGTGTCATCGACACGCAAGGTTTCGATACCACCGTCGCGCAGGACATCTCAGGCGCAGGATCGCTGACGAAGCTCGGCACCGGCCAACTGCTGCTTCAGGCACCCACCACGTTCTTCGGTGGAACGACGATCAGCGAAGGCACGCTCGCTGTCGGTGATATATCGCATTCGAGCGCGGCGCTCGGCGGCGGCGGACCGGTTACGGTGGCCGCCGGCGCAAACCTTGGCGGATACGGAAGCGTGGTCGGCAATCTAACGAACAATGGGACTATTTTTGCGGCCAATGCGCTGCCGGGCTTTGCATCGTCGGCATCGGGGGCGTTTAACGTCCACGGCCAGCTCACCAATAACGGACTCGCCCAGATTGCCGGTGCGGGCGTGGGCAATCAGCTGGTCGTCACGGGAAATTACGTCGGGCAGAACGCCCGGATCGCACTCAACACGGTTGTTGGCCCCGATAATTCCGCGTCGGATCGCCTCGTGATCAACGGTGGCAACGCCAGCGGTTCCAGCACGCTGCTGATCACGAACGTTGGCGGCACGGGCGCCACGACGGCCGCCGACGGCATACAAGTGGTTCAGGCCGCCAATGGCGCGACGTCGGCGCTGAATGCGTTTTCGCTTCCAGCGTCCATCAAGGCGGGCGCCTATTCGTACTATCTGGCGAAAGGCGGCGTGACAGCCGGGACCAGCGAGAGCTGGTATTTGCGCAACACCGTGGCTGCGGCACCCGCGGCTCCGCCGACGCAACCGGGCACGCCATCGGGTCCGAATACGCCAGGAACGCCGACGGGAACGTCGCCTGGTTCCCCGACGGGCACGTCGCCCGGGACACCGGCCGGGACGTCGCCAGGGACGCCCACCGGCACCTCACCCGGCTCACCCTCCGGCACGCCGCCCGACACCACGGCTGAGACCGGCCCGATCGCTGCCCCCGGCTCTCCGCCCTTGCCTGCCCCGCCGCCGCCCGGTTCCGCTCCGATTCCCTTGTATCGCCCGGAAGTGGCCTTGTACGCCGCCATTCCGATGGTCGGTCGCAAGGCAGATCGGCATCCAGCAAATCGATAACTTCCACGACCGGCAAGGTGACCAGTCATTGCTCACCGAGACCGGCGCGCTGCCGGCCGCGTGGGGACGCGTCTGGGGCGGCCATTCGGTCAGCAGCCAGGATGGCGCGGCGAACCCCGAATTCGATGGCTCCGTCTTCGGCGCGCAAGTCGGCCACGACCTCTATTCGGACGTGACGGCGTCGGGTCATCGGAACCACTATGGTTTGTTCGTCGGCTTCGCCCGCGCAACCGGCGATGTCAACGGCTTTGCGCTAGGTTTTCCCAATGTCGATGTCGGCCATCTGGCGGTGAACGCCTATAGCCTCGGCGGATATTGGACGCATGTCGGCCCGTCGGGCTGGTACACGGATGCGGTGCTGATGGGATCGTCGATCACGGTGGACCCGTTATCGAGTCAAGGGACGGGCGCCGGAACGCACGGCACGGCGGTGACGGGTTCCGTCGAAGGAGGTTTTCCTATTGCGCTGGGCGGGGCTTTTGTCGCCGAACCCCAGGCGCAGATCATCTGGCAAAACGTCTCCCTCAATGACTTCAACGATGGCGTGTCGTCCGTGTCGTTCAACAATGGCAACACGTACACCGGCCGCTTGGGCGTACGGCTGCAGCGAACCTTCAGCAGCGCGGGAGTGACATGGCAACCGTACGCGCGCGTGAGCGTGCTGCGCGCATTCGGCGAGGGCGACAGCACGACCTTCGGCGGAACAACTGTCATCCCTGGGGGTATCGGGCAGACGGCTGGGCAATTTAACCTGGGGCTGGTCGCGCAGGTCACGCGTTCGGGCAGCGCGTTCGTCACGGCGAGCTATCTCGCGAACTTGGGTGGTTCACATCAACGGACAATCGGCGGCAATGCGGGCGTCCGATGGAAGTGGTAGGCACTTCCACGCTGCGCAATGGCTAGTGCCTATTTGCTAATGCCTATTACTGCCCGAGTTTCGGCGCGTTGCAGTCGGGCGTGCCGTTGCTCTTTAAAAGCGGCGTAATGCCCTGGCCTTCCGCAATCAGATAACGGCAACCTGTTTCGTGATCCGTTTCCATCTGGATGTTGATGTCCTCCGTGGTATCGCGAGTGAACCGGGGCGATGCATAAGCCCCGCTGGCCTGCTTCGGTTCAGCGTTCTCGGCATGTGCGCTGTATGCAACCAATGCTGCAAGCGATACAAGTAGCCACTTCATATTCTGGACTCCGTGATGTGCAGTTCTGTGAGTCTTAGCGATATAGCACCTTAGTGTACGAGTGAATCAACAAAGGGAACGTGGTAATGGGCCAATGCGCTTTGGCACTGGCTCCGGGAAGGGAGAAACTCCTGGCGTGGCGGTTCTCCCCCGTTGGTTCTACTTCGTACCGCGCTCGCGCAAATAGTTCTCAAGTATTTTCAGGACTTCGGCCATGTTCTTTCGTCCGAAGCCAATTCGGAAATGCTCATTGCCGTGATCGAGCAGCGTGCTGGGCAGCAGAAGCACGCCGGTGTGCTCAAGGATTTCTGCACAAAAACGCTCGGCTCCGCCGTGCTTCAGGCGCGGGAAAGCGACCGTTCCGGCCGATGGCCGGCGCCACTCCAGCATCTCGTGATGACGTTCGAAGAACGCATCTAGAATGGCCAGGTTATTTCTGACAATCGACATATTGCGTTCGATCAACGCGCTGGTGTTGCGCACCGCAATGGCCCCGAGATACTCGCTCGGCGCGCTATTGCAGATGGTCAGGTAGTCCTTGAACGTGCTCATGGCCGCGAGCACGTCGCGATCCCGCGTGGCGATCCAGCCAACGCGCAGCCCCGCCAAACCATGCGACTTCGATAAAGCCCCGAGCGATATCGCTTTCTCGTAGACATCGCACGCTGCGGGCAAACGTGCCGCGGGATCATGCTCCAGCCCTCGATAAACCTCGTCGCTGAATAACCAGAGACCACGCTGCCGGCAGAAATCGACGATAGCGTCAAACCGCTCGCGCTCAGGCAAATACCCGGTCGGATTGTGCGGCGCGCAGATCAGCAGCGCCTTCGTTTGCGGCCTGACGAGCTTCTCCAGCTCGTCGGGGTCCAGCGCCCAATTTTCCGATTCGCGTGCAAACCACGGCGACACCGAAACCCCTGCCGCTTCAGCGATCGAATAATGCGACTGATAACCCGGCATGTGGACGATCATGTGATCGCCTGCCTTGAGCATGGAATAGACGAACGAGAAAATGGCTTCCTGAGCGCCTGTATGCACGATCAGGTTATCGGCACTAATTGATTCGTACAGCGTCGCAATTTCTCGACGAAGTTCAGGCGCGCCGGGGTATTCGGTATAGCCCAGGCGCAGAGTGCCAAGACCTTCTGTCGATCCCGGCTCGAATGCAAGCAGGTCCGTTATAGACATGGATTCCGGGTCGGAACTGCACAGCAAATAGCGTGCGGTGAATTCGTGAACAGCAAAATAACGCTCGAGTTGAAACGGCGATGGAGTCATGATTTTCCGGGAGAAGTAGCTGGCTTTGTAGCGGTAACGAGGCGCGCACGTTCGGCAGCCAGAGCCTTGGTGCGGCCGAAAAGCGGGTGGACGGGCAATACCAACAGGCGTAGTCTGCTCTTCGTCGTTGATTAACAAAAGCTAACTCTCCTAATACGAGATTAATTCTACTAATGCTCGATTACGCCTTACTTGACGCACTCGGCGCGGTTGTCCGGCTCGGTTCGTTCGAGCGCGCCGCCCGGGAACTGAACGTCACGCCATCGGCCGTTTCACAGCGGGTGAAGCTGCTGGAGGAAAGAGTTGGAAGCGTTCTGGTGAAGCGCGGTCAACCGTGCGTTGCCACGCCGCCGGGCGCGCTGCTTTGCCGTCATATCGAACGCGTGCAGCGTCTGGAAACAGAACTGGGCGGGCAAATGCCGGCGTTGCCGGGCATGCTTCCCGGAAAGTGGCCGACGTTTCGCATGGCGGTCAACGACGACAGCGTGGGCACCTGGTTTATCGATGCCATTTCGGGCTTCTTCGCCGAACGGGAAATGCTGCTGGACCTGGTGATCGATGACCAGGATTACACCGCTCAACAACTTCGCGATGGCAGTGTGCAAGGGGCGGTGACCACGCAGGCCGAGCCGGTGCAGGGATGCCGCTCGACAAAGCTGGGGCGCATGCGCTACCTGCCCGTTTGCTCGCCCGCGTACTTTGACCGGCACTTCGCGGCAGGGGTCACGCGCGATGCGTTGCGCCACGCGCCGCGTGTCGACTTCAACCAAAAAGATCAGATGCAAAAGCGCTTCATGCGGCGGATCACGCGGGCGGATCTCGATCCGCCGCGACACCTGATTCCTCACGTTGCGGGTTATCTGCGCGCGTGCCTGTCCGGGATGGCGTGGGGCATGTGTCCGACGCAGATGATCGGGCCGGCGCTTGCGTCGGGCGAACTGGTTGAAGTGATGCCGGGCGCGCATATCGATGTCGATTTGTATTGGCAGAGCTGGCGGCTGTCTATCGGCTGGCTCGATGACTTCAGGGCCATGCTTCAGCAGCGCGCGACCGAGTATCTCGATTGAAGAGCGCGAAAGCGCGACCCGCTCGGGCCATCTATCATGTCTGCACAACTGCGCTGGACTCGCACTGAAAAGCCAGCGGCTTCCAAGGAGGATGGCTGATATGAAGAAGCTCATCAACGACGTCTCCACGGTCGTGCCCGACATGCTCGATGGACTCGCCGCGCTCAATCCCGGCCTGTCGTTGCTGCAGGGCACACGATCATCGTGCGTGCCGATGCCGAAGGCGCTGCAGCGCGTGGCGAAGTGGCGCTGATCTCGGGCGGCGGCTCGGGGCACGAGCCGGCGCATGGCGGTTACGTTGGTCCTGGCATGCTCAGCGCGGCGGTGGCCGGCGAGGTCTTCACGTCGCCCTCGACCGATGCCGTCCTCGATGCCATCCGCGCCGTTGCCGGCCCTGCGGGCGTGCTTCTCATCGTCAAGAATTACACGGGCGACCGCTTCAATTTCGGGCTTGCTGCGGAGATCGCGCGGGCTGAGGGCATTGCGGTGGAGATGGTGATCGTCGCCGATGATGTCGCGCTCTCGGCACACGGCGAACATGCTGGCCGGCGCGGTCTCGCGGGGACCGTGTTCGTGCACAAGATAGCGGGCGCCGCTGCTGCCGAGGGACGGCCGCTTGGCCAAGTAGCGCAGATTGCGCGTGATACGGCGGCATCGCTTGGCACAATGGGCGTGGCGCTTACGCCATGCACGGTGCCGGCCGCAGGCAAGCCGGGCTTCCAACTCGCCGACGATGAAATCGAATGGGGTCTCGGCATTCACGGCGAGCCCGGCGTCGAACGCGGCGCGCTCGAATCGGCGGAGCAGATTGTCCAGCGTCTGCTCGCGAAGATCATCGACGATCTGGCATTGAAGCCCGATGAACGCGTCGCGTTGCTCGTGAACAATCTGGGCGGCACGCCGTCGAGCGAGCTAAGCATTGTGGCGGGATCGGCGCTGCGCTACCTTCGCGAACATAAGATCCACGTCGATCGTGCATGGTCGGGCACGTTCCTGAGCGCGCTCGAAATGGCCGGCATTTCCCTCACGTTATTGCGCGTGGACGATCAACGGCTCACATGGCTCGATGCTGCCACGCAAACCACTGCATGGCCCGCGTTGAGCGGCCGCGTTGCAGAGGCATCCGTCGAGCCGGCACCTGTCGCACCTGTTGCAGCGAGCGGCGCGCGGCTCTCGCGCGGCTCGTCATTGCGGCGGGTTATTGAGGCGGTATGTGCATGTCTTCTTGAGGCGGAACCCGTCCTGACTGAAATGGATCAGCGCGTGGGCGACGGCGATCTCGGCATCAGCATGTCGCGGGCGGCGCGGAGCATCCTTGGCGAGATCGATACTTATCCCTCGGAGACCACACCGGGCGCCGTGCTGCGAACCTTGTCCGCCACCATAAGACGCGTGGTCGGCGGCACATCGGGACCGCTCTACGCCGTGATGTTGTTACGTGCAGCGGCGGTTATCGAGCAGTCCGGCAAGTCCGCGGCGAAGGAATGGTCAGAAGCATTTACCGCGGCCGTCGATGGCGTGACGGCGCTGGGTGGCGCGCATCCCGGCGACCGGACGATGGTCGACGCGTTGCATCCAGCCGCCGTTGCACTACAAAACGCACTCGCGAAATCAGGCGGTATCAGCACGGACGAAGCACTAAAAGCAGCCGTCGATGCAGCGACATCAGGCGCGGCGCAAACAGCGTCGATGACCCCGCGGCTCGGACGCTCCAGTTACGTTGGCGACCGTGCGCTGGGTATTGCCGATCCAGGCGCGCATGCGGTCGGACTCTGGCTTGCATCGATCCGAAGCGCGCTGAACAATCAGGCTTGAACAATCAATAACGGAGACGATAAAAAATGGATCTGAATCTACGCGGTAAGGTTGTTGTGTTGACGGGCGCGAGCGTGGGCATCGGGCTTGCGGTAGCCGAGGCGTTCGCAGCGGAAGGGGCAAACCTTCTGCTCGCGGCGCGACAGGAAGAGCGGTTGACGGAGGCAGCGGCGCGTATTGCGCGCGAGTTCGGTGTATCGGCAATACCAGTTGCTTGCGACGTTGCCACGACCGCAGGCGTCGACAAGATCGTCGCTGCTGCGAGCACGAATTTCGGCGGCGCCGATATCCTCTTCAACAACGCCGGCACGGGCAGCAACGAGACGATCATGGACGCGCCCGACGAGAAGTGGCAATCCTATTGGGACCTTCATGTGATGGCGGCCGTGCGCCTCGCGCGCGGTCTCGTGCCGTTGATGAAAGCGCGCGGTGGTGGCGCGATCCTCAACAATGCGTCGATATGCGCGACCCAGCCGCTCGGCTACGAGCCCATTTACAACGTGACAAAAGCCGCGCTGATGATGCTCTCGAAGAACCTGGCGAACGAGCTGATCAAGGACAACGTTCGCGTCAACACGATCAATCCGGGGCTCGTGCTGACACCGGACTGGATCAAGACGGCGAAGGAACTGACACGCGATTCGGGCGGCGACTGGGAAGCGCATCTGCAACATGTCGCCGATGAACACGCGCCCATTCGCCGCTTCGCTACGCCCGCCGAGCTGGCAAGTTTTATCGTTTTCCTGTGCTCGGAGCGGGCGAGTTATAGCGTGGGATCTACTTATTTCGTCGATGGCGGGATGCTGAAAACAGTGTGACGGGCGCACATGCGCTCAACGGTCTTTCCGGCTGACCGGCAAGTTATTTTCGCGCCGGATCTCGCGGATGAGCGCGCTATGGTCGAGATCGCCATCGCCGTGATCGACCATTGCCGCGAACAGCGCGTCCACAATATGCGCTACAGGTAGCTCCAGCCCGAGGGACCGCGCCCGCGCCAACGCGGTCCGCGTGTCTTTCAACTGATACTTCACTGCGCCGCCGGGTGCGAACGATTCGTCGATCATGCGTTGTCCGTGCTTACGCAAGATTGGCGAATCGGCGAATCCACCCGCCAGCGCTTCAATCACCTTTGCCGGGTCCGCCCCTCCGCGCTCCGCAAACAACAACGCCTCGGCCACGGCAGCAATCGTGTTTGCCACGATCAACTGATTCGCGAGCTTGGTCTGCTGCCCGGTTCCGGCAGGGCCGACGAGCACCGGACGGCCCATCGCGCCAAGCAGTTCACGCGCTGCATCGAAGGTGTCCAGCTCACCGCCCGCCATGATCGCAAGCGTGCCATCGATTGCGCCTTGCTGGCCGCCCGACACCGGCGCATCGAGATAGCGAAAACCACGCTGGGCGCTCAATCGCGCCTGTTCGACGGACGTTTCCACGGGGATCGAACTCATCACGATGACGGTTGCGCCGGGCGCCAATGCGGCCAGCACGGTCTTGTCGTGGAAGACAACCGCGTCGCAGGTCGGACCATCGCTCAACATGCAGATCAGCACGTTCGCGCCGCGTCCGGCATCTGCGGGCGAGTCGCAGACTACGGCCCCTTTTTCCGCAAGCGCGGAAGCTTTCTCCTTCGAGCGATTCCAGGCGCGCACGCCGTACCCGGCGGCCAGCAGATTACGCGCCATCGGCTCGCCCATCAGGCCGGTCCCCAGAAATGCAATCACCTCATCCTTCATGCGTCACCTCGTTCGGTAGTCGTTATCCGCATGGTCGCCGATCCGCGACGGCGCGGCAACTGCGGTAACAGTCGCGAGGCCGCTCCAGCTCGCCGCACGCAAAGCTCTGGATAACTTCTGCATAAGTCAGTGAAGCCCTGTGGGCGAAACCTTGATAACTCGGGCGCCGTGCATAAAGCGCAGGAAGTTATCCTTCGGCCAAGCGCTCGCTCCCCGATTGGTACGCGAGTTACCTTTTCGCTAGAGCGTTGATCCCAAGGGAATTTGACCGCTTATCCACAGAAACAGCCGATGCTTGTTAACTATTACTACGTATACATATCAATCCATTAACAACCCTAAGACATGGATGCGCACAGCGAGTTGATGCTGCCTTTTTTGTGAGCCCTCATCCGGATGCATCGATCGGCCGCGCCATATTCTGACAATACATCGACCCTCAGGTGTTAACATATGTTGTAATTTATTTTGTTATGGCAACATATGGTTATCGGTGCTGCGAAGCGCTATCGATCACCTTGAACGACTGAGGAATGTCATGACCCGGACCACATTGCTCGCAGCCGCCGTGATGGCGGCTGTCTCCACGGGCGTCTTCGCGCAGGATGCGCAAACGGCCTTGGCCAAGATCCAGGCCGCCAATACGATCGTGATCGGGCATCGGGAAACGTCAGTGCCTTTTTCTTACGTCGATGCCAACAATGAGGTCATCGGCTTCTCGCAAGATATCTGCAACAAGATCATCGATGCGGTGAAGGCCAGGATCAAGAAACCTGACCTCAAGGTGCGGTTCATCCCGGTCACGTCGCAGAACCGGATTGCGCTGGTGCAGAACGGCACGATCGATCTCGAATGCGGCGTCACGACAAACCTGAAAGCGCGTCAGGCTCAGGTCGCGTTTTCTGACACGTTCTTTGTTGCGACGACTCGCCTTTTGACGCGCAAGGATTCGGGCATCAAGGACTTCCCGGATCTTGCCGGAAAGACCGTGGTGACGAATCAGGGAACCACGTCCGAGCGAATTCTCCGCAAGATGAATGAGGAGAAAAAGATGAAC
>Ga0153932_1000463_pt1 | contig 11014 bp, 4 predicted proteins | sample TSNJ016MetaG_FD_102273 | JGI IMG/M metagenome (GOLD analysis project Ga0153932, IMG submission 102273) | Attine ant fungus gardens microbial communities from New Jersey, USA - TSNJ016 MetaG | ecosystem: Host-associated > Fungi > Mycelium > Unclassified | place: USA: New Jersey, Wharton State...
GTGGTCGCGATGGCGATGGAACGCGCCGATCGTGAAAACGGCACCGCGTTGTATGGCGAAGCGATTGCGCGCGGGCGGGAATGGGTCGTCGGCATGCAGAGCAGCGACGGCGGGTGGGGCGCGTTTGAGCCTGAGAACACGCAGTATTACCTCAACAACATTCCTTTCTCCGATCACGGCGCGTTGCTCGATCCGCCTACCGTTGATGTGTCGGGGCGTTGTCTTTCGATGCTCGCGCAATTGGGTGAGTTGCCAGCGACGAGTGAGCCGGCGAAGCGCTCGCTCGACTATATTTTGCGCGGTCAGGAACGCGATGGAAGCTGGTACGGGCGTTGGGGGCTGAACTATATCTACGGGACGTGGACGGCGCTGTGCGCGTTGAACGCGGCGGGATTGCCTCTCACCGATAGCCGCATGCAGCGCGCTGCGCAGTGGCTCATCAGCATTCAGAACGCCGATGGCGGCTGGGGTGAAGGCGGGGAGAGTTACAAGCTCGACTATCACGGATATGAAGCGGCGCCGAGCACGGCTTCGCAGACATCGTGGGCGTTGTTGGGGTTGATGGCGGCGGGCTTTGTCGATCATCCGGCGGTGGCGAAGGGCGTGAAGTATTTGCATGCCACGCAGCGTGAACATGGCTTGTGGGACGAGACGCGATTTACCGCGACTGGATTCCCGAGAGTGTTTTATCTGCGGTACCACGGGTACAGAAAGTTCTTCCCGCTGTGGGCGTTGGCGCGGTACAGGAACATGATGCGCGACGGTACGTCGCGCGTGACGGCGGGCATGTGAGTTCGCGATCTGGGTCCGGTGTTGGCTTTGGTTCTGGCGGCTCCGGCTTCAGTTCTGGCTCCAGTTCGGGCTCCAGTTCTGGCGATGCGCGTTTGCCCGTTATTGCCGTGACGGGGATGGCGTTTGAAGCGCGTATCGCTCGTGGGCCTGGGGTGGAAGCGGTGTTTGCGGCGCGGTCGGATTTGCTTGAACGAGCGATCAGCGAAGCGTTGGCGCGAGGGTGTTCCGGGATTATCAGCTTCGGGACGGCTGGTGGGCTTTCGCCGGAGTTGGAGCCGGGGACGGTGATTATCGCTAGTTCTGTTTCTGGGCCGTTCGGTGTGCTTGATACTGATTCGGAATGGTCCGCACGGTTGTTTGCGGCTTTTGCCGGGACGCCGCTGGAAGCGCGGGCAGTGAGAGGGACGATGGCCGGTGTGAGTGCGCCTTTGACCGGCGAGCAGCAGAAGAGCTCGCTTTATCGGGCTACTGGGGCGCTTGCTGTGGATATGGAATCGCATATTGCCGGGGCGATTGCTACGGCGCGGGGATTGCCGTTTGCGGTTTGTCGGGCTATTGTTGATCCGGCTTGGCGGAGTTTGCCGAGTGCCGCGACGGCTGGGTTAAGGGATGATGGGACTACGACGATTCTGCCGATATTGCGCGAGTTGTTGAAGGAGCCTTCGCAGTTGGGGGCGCTGTTGAAGATCGCCGGAGATGCGCGGGCGGCAAGGACTTCGTTGGTGCAGGCGCGGCACGCTATGGGTGCGGCGGGGGCGTTGGGGGTTTAGGGTTTTGGGTTTTGGGTTTTGGTTTTTGCCTTGGCCGTTGCGCGGCTGAGTAGGGAATGGCGGTCGGTGGTTTGGCGTGCGACCGTGTTTCGATCTTGTTTCAATCATCCATGCAGCGATAAGCCCTTGATGGCTTTATCGACTGCTTTCTTCGGGCCTCTTACGGCCAGTCCGACCAGGTCGGGCGCATCCGCTGGCTCCTTTAGAAACACTTCCCGATTGGCTTCATCGTGGCCAGTGGAAAACATCGCGCGGACGTAGACGGCGCGGGTCAGCTCTCGTTCTATCGATTGGCGGAAGGCGCGGAGGAGGCCAGGGGTGTCGGCTTGGTAAACCATGATGGGCTGGCCGAGGAGGCGGGCGTGGGTTCTGCTGGCGGCGTCGACGTAGGGTTCGCCCATTGCGTCTGGGGCTGCGTGCGCGATGCCGGTCGCGAGGAACGCGGTTACGTTGAGTTTCTGCCAGACGGCGAGGTCGTCGAGGATGATGATGGCTACTTTGGTGTCGAATTCCATGGGGCGGGGCTTTAAGGGGTGGTCACTTTTGCAATGGTAAGCAATGTGAGGCCACGGAGAAATCGTGCGACTGCAGAAACGAATGCGCTTCGATGAAGTGAACGCGTGGAGAAGGAGAGACACTTTTTCGGCTGAACGACGTTCGACGGATGGTCCATTACAGGTCCAACCTCGAAGATATCACTCGCTACGATTTCGCTACCTTGTGTCATTTACCCGGCTTACCGGTGCGATCCGGCGGGCAGACTTCGCCTTGCGTACTTTTCAAATCTTCGGGGTGATAGAGTCGCGAAACCTTCTTTCCGACATCAAAAATGAGCCCTTCCAAATCCGGAACCGAAATCCGTCGTTTGATTGAACAACTGGCCGACGCAATTCGGATCGACGATCTGGCCGAACGATTGGGAATTCCTGTAAAGCGAACAGGCGGCCGCCTATCCGCACAATGCATTTTCCATAACGACACCAATCCCTCGATGGTGCTTTATCCGGGGACGGCACGCGAAAGGCCGCACTACCATTGTTTTGTCTGTGACGCACATGGCGATATTTTCGAGCTTACCAAACAGGCGAAAGGGGTGGATTTCTCCGGTGCGATCCGCTGGCTGGCCTCCTCGTATGGCCTAGCGTCTCCACCTGTAGGTAGGCCGGTGTCATCGAAAGAACCTCAGCCCTCCACAGAGCAGGTAAAGGTCGATCTGGCGGCTGCGAATGCGGGCGTTTTTGAACGTGCCCTCGCGGTCTACAAACAGAAAAATCCTTCGGCACTTGAGTCGTGGTTGGAAACACGGGAACTTCCGATGGCGATGGCGGCGGCGGCGGAGTTGGGATTCGCCGACCCTGCAACGCTTATTAGATACGTCGACGCAGGCCGGCAGAATTTCGGCGCATTCAGGGAGCTACTGGGTCAATTGGAGAGCGTGGGTCTAGTCCGGTCGGAGCGAAAGAAACTGGAGGCTGGCGCAGCCGAAACTTACTTGGACCTCGGTAGCCAATACAGGGACTTCTTTAACGACGGCCGTGTGATTTTTCCGATACGGGATGCCCAAGGGCGTCTCCTAGGCTTCGCGGGGAGAAAGGCGAAAGAGTCTAGCGCACCGAAGTATCTCTACTCACCCAATTTACCCAAAGGCCAGTTGCTCTACCGGGTAGGTGTCGCATTTTCAAAGATCAGGGCTGATCTGGCCGACGGTGCGAGGCCAGTGCTGTATGTGTGTGAAGGGTTGGTCGACGCCCTAAGAGTGGAGAGTTTTGGCTTGCCTGCCGTCGCAGTGCTCGGAGCGCGGCTATCAGACGCGCAAGCACGACTACTTGTCGATTTCGCTGCAACCTTGCCAGATTTAAATCCCTTGCAGGTTAGATTCTTCCTTGATAGGGACGGCCCTGGTTTGAAAGGTGCCGCGGCCTCTATCGCTACCGTTCTCAAATTCGACAAAGATGTCCGTCTGGAGTTAGGGTTTGTCTGGCCTGCTGACAAGCGTGTAAGCGACGCGGTGTCAATGAAGGATCCAGATGAAGTTCTTAAGCAGTTTGAGACGCGTGATTCGGCGGTCGCCTTTCTCGACAATTCCAATCACCCGGTCGCCGTAGCATTTCTAGCTGAACGCCTTAATGTTCCTCCAACGGACATCCTCAAGGATAGCAGTTGGGAGGCTATACCTCTCGGGGCTAAATATCGCTTGGCTGTACTGCTTGAGAGCTTTGCAGGTGGTCTCATTGACCGAGTATTGACTGCCGGGACAGCACAGCCCTTGCCCGATGGAAGGTGGTATCAAGACGTCTTGCGATATGTGCGGAATCCCTCATCCACACGTGAAGGAGCAGCTTTCCAATCGAAGGAGGAAATTGCTCTTCAATTGAATGTTGCACGTGAGCTTGCACAAGCAGGAGCCAACAAGGGTGAGGTACTTTCGGATATTGCTGCATGGCGGCGCATTTCCCTTGCGGCTACTGCGTTCAATGAAGGCTTTGCTAGCCGTCTCAGGCAGGCGCAGTTTCAGCCGATAGAACCGTTCGACGCCGTTTTGGTGTCTCGAGGCTTTGGTAAAAATGAGGCTCGGCTGAAGGCGATGCCTTGCCCGGAAGATCTAGTCGTCCAGCAGTATGTAATGAACGAACTACTGACTGAGCGGCTCGACCACGGAACCGAAACCAAATTCAGTAATCATATTCCCGCAGTCCGGTACTACCGGTCATTTGACCACGTTCGTACTACTGGGGAAACGGAAGGAACCGAGCATAGCGAAACGTTGAGCTTTGCTTACCAGATCGATATGGATGCTATCGAAGGACGGAACCCGCCCAGCGAGGGTGGCATGTTTCGTCCTTACTTTGAGTGCTGGAGAGGTTTCATTTCTTCGCTGCTCAGGCAGGGACGAGAGATGAGTCACGTCCATATGGTTCGTCTGGACCTGAGACGGTACTACGATAGTATTAAGCGCATCGTTGCCAAAGACATCTTGAGCCGTAGCATCGAGTCGGCATACAGGGGTCTCGGCGACGGCCAGGATGCGTTTTTGCCGCTCTTCCGGCCTGGTGCTCTAGAGGGGGAGCGTGAGCGTGCGGCTATCGATTTTCTCCTCGACCAAAGCTTCGGATTCAGCTACTACCACCCGAACACCGGCGATCCAACAGCGTCCGACCGAGAGAAGGGCATTCCACAAGGTCCCGTCCTGTCGGCATGGCTAGGGAATATCGTCCTTTTCAAATTGGATGCGGTCATACGAGCAAAGCTCGAACAACTGAATCACGACGGCGTAACGCGAGCCGGCTACGCGCGATACGTTGACGATGTCGTTCTTTTGGCTGAAAACCAGACAACACTCGACGTCCTGAGGGCTGCTGCGGAAGACGTGACTCGCACGTTGCAACTTGAACTGGTATCTAAGGAAAGCTTCGCGCCCATGTCGACGGCGGAGTTTTCACAGCATCTGACTTCCGGCCGGGCGTTACCCGCGTCGGGACCGCGAGAGGAAGCCGTACTACTTGAGTCCGGTGATGGTGACGCGGGCTGGGGCATGTGGCAGACAGAAAGTCCTCGCCGACAAACTTCGTTGGAATTGCTTCGAGACGCTCGCTTGTACGCCTTGCCGGTCGACACAATTCAGAATCAGATTTACACGGCACTACGTGCCGAGGATCTTAGGCCGGCAGAGCTTGGGAAGGCGTCGCGTTGGCTTTGGTATCAGGCTGCACAATCATTCAAGCATGAGGAATACAGCGCAAAAGATATCGTTTCTCGTTACTGGGGCATTTGGGCAGCGGTAACGTCGGGCGCGCCGTTTGTGCTAGACGTGCGAATACCGTGGGACGATCCGGCATTCCACGCCCTGGAGGGTCTGGAAAATCTTTTGGAGAGGGCGAACCGTGTCGAATTTGGACTGACTCCCGAAGAAGCGGTTGAGCGTATTCGATGCATAGCTAAACTGGCGCGTGTGGCGCGCTCGCTTGAGTTCGCGCAACTTTTCGAGCGCGCCGAAGAGAAAGATGCTCCGCCCGGATGGGGCCACGGAACCGAGCGGCTACGTCGTATGTTTTTCCAGCGAGTCATATGCATGCGCTGGAAGGCTGTGCGGCTGACTGACGGAGCTCCAGTTCTCGTGTCCGGAAATGAAACGGTCCAACATCTACTTAAACCGCTGGGGGATGCCTTGCAGGCATCATTGCGGCGATCACTTATTACCGATGCGGAAACTTGGGGCCAAGATACGACAGGCGTTGCGGTGAAGGGTAGCAGCACGTCCGAGTGGAATGTTTTGGGAGACGGCTTCCAATGGTTACATCGCGCGATAGCCGCACTGGCGATAGAGCAAGATGTCTCCGACGCGGATCCGTTGCTGGGATTTGAACGTAACCTTGAGCAAATGGAGCAAAGCCTTCGCGACGACAGGACTGCCCACTTTTCAGTCGCAGACGACAAATTTTTGCCGGTATTGCGCGGTCTCCTCCCGCGTGAGAACGATCCGCCTGGCACCCTAGCGAGTAGCTTATTGAATGGCGAAAGTATGCTGCTTTCGCTTCAAACGCTCGCCGCCATCGCCCCAAGACACCGACTCCCTCACCTACTGTCAAACCGGTGGCATTTACTTCAGGAGGGTGTGGAAAAACTGCCTCTCCCGCCTTTACCGGGCGTGCCGGCGCGGGGACTATTTCTTGTCTCGCACACACCAGACGATTCACATTGGACGAATATATCGACTGTATGGTGGGTAACGTTGCCAACATCCGACCGCGAAGCACCTTTGCTACCGCGCTTTATGCTTGCGTCCGCGACCGGTGATGTCCAAGAGGTGACGCCGGATTGGCAATGGGTCGAAGGAGTGCGTGAGCTTCAGATGTTTAAGGCCTCATGGAATCTCGCCTCTCCAACCGCGAACGCATTGCTGCAACCCCCCTCATTGCCAGTCACCGCTCAGAGTCTTACATGGGTCGCTGACGCATACGAGTCTATTGCAAGGCTAAATCACAACGCCAACCTAGACATTGCAGTAGGCGAGATGGAGTTTGCACCGGCATGGCCTTATCTGATCGTCAACGTTCGGCCAGACGCTCTTGACAGCGCTCCATTGAGGCTCACGCTACTGTCGCCGCGTTACCCGCGATCGTCTCTAGATGGCCTCGCGTTCGTCCGCAGCGGAGCACGCGGCTTAGGAACGTACGACGTGCCAGAGCTATACGGGCGTCATTGGCGGACGGGCGTTCTCCTGACGGACCTGTTTGGATTCCGACGAGATCTAGACCAGTATGCCGAATTGGAGCCAACCATTGCACTGGGTGACCAAGATATCGTGGAGAGCCTTGAGCCGGCAACTCACCTTCTTCGCAACGTCCTGCGCAAGCTGCGTGGCGCTTATGCGAACGGAAATGTCTTGCAGTCGCAGCCAGGCCAGGAGCACCTTCCTGCCTCGGTCGCGCGTTCGCTCGATTTACTGAGAAAATTTCCTCGCGACGGGGATCCCCGTCGTGCGATGGCCTATGTACTCTCTAGTGAATCTGAAACAGCAGGGATGCGCGCGCGTCTTGCAGGCAATGTCCCGCTAGAGTATCCCGGTGTCGCCGCCGCTTTCTTCGAGCGGGTCGCCATTCGGGTCATCCGTCGAGTTCCACTCGGTTGGGCCGCCGAACTGTCCAACCCGAGCAGCATTGATTTCCTTCCAACGCCTCGGGCCATTCCACGAGCGTACTGGACTCTCGCTAAGACCTTCGCATCATTGCGCGCATCAAACGAACGCATTGAGGATCAGGAGCGCAGTTTTACGGTTCTGATTGCGGGGCTACGACTTGCCGCCATCGCGGCATGGTTAAGGGAGATAGCTCTTTCGATCGAGGCATTGCCTAAGAGGGAAGAGTGGACTCTGCCCGTGGACGGCGATGTGGCAGAAGTATGGCAGCTCGAAGAAAAGGGATTTCTCTTTGACAGGCCCGACGGGGCGGTTCGCTTGCTGACAGAATTCTTCCGAGACAAAATTGCAGAAGGAGCCTCTGAATCGGCGTTTGCAAACATCACACCACTTGGTTGGTTGGTGCTGCTGGCCGGTCGGGTTGGTCTTCTAAACGGTTTGGCCAAAAGACCATTGGTGCGCGAGTGGAGTGCCGAGAATGGCGACCGGGTAAGGGAGTTGGCGATCAGCCTTTCGACCATCGCATGTCACCTTGGCCCTGACGACGGCGACGTGGATCCCGAGTGGCCGTTCGAACTTGAACGCTCCTCTTTGATTACACAATGGCTCGCGCCGTCGTTTGCAGTGGTGGCGATGATTATCGGTGAGATAGAAGAAAATATTGGACTGAGTCATGTTTCACGAGTTGCCGCGCCCTGGAAGCTTGACCCGTCGGATCGAAGTTTTGCCGATGCGAGCGGCGTGAAGTGGGATATTGCGCCATGGCAGATCCTTTTGGGCGGTGGCATCAAGCCCGAAAGAGTAACGGTAGGCAAGCGGCTACTCAGCGTCTGGGATGAAACGCGCGATTCAGCCGGAAACCTGTTGATTGTCAGTGCACGAGATGCAAGGCTTGGAAAGTTGCTGATCGATAACGAGGTAACCGAAAATGGCCAACCGAGGGATTTAGTATTAGGTGTTCAGGCGCCCGACCAAAATGATTCAGCGAGCGTCGAGGACAAAGCTGACCATCAACCGCAGCGACGAGAGGAACATGACGGCGAAAACGAACTCGAGCGATCCACTTTTACGAACGCTTTCGTTGAGTCCGACGGCCCTACTGTAGCGACACCAGCCTCGAGCTCAAATGCGAATTCTGCCAGTGACGTTGCTGGTCATGGGCGCGATACCTGGAGAGAGTTGCAACGAAATGCTTGGCAATTGAGGCGTGCGAAGTCACCAGGACATGTGCGCATAGCACTGATGCAGTGGGACTTGGACGAGACCTATCATCACCCGGCAATAGACGCTGACAGCTGGAACAAGAAGTGGCCTCCTAAGAGAGTACCAAGCGGAAAGGTGGGTTCAGTAATCCCAGATTCATTGTCCGCGCTCGAGAACAGCTCGATCGAATATCGTAGACGGCAATTTCTTACGGAGGCATTGACCGCCTGTGAAAGTTTTGGGGTGGACCTTCTCGTCCTGCCTGAGTATTCGGTTAGGCCAGATACGGTCGGCTGGTTGAAGAATCAGTTGCACCGAAGGTCGGGCGCACCCTCGGTGCTGGCTGGCACCTACAAGTTGCACGGCAGTTCGGCTGATGTGAACTTCGATCGTGTGTACCGTGAGATCCTCGGTCTGGCCGAATATCAAAAAACGTTTGAATCATCGTCGGTTGCGAATAAAGGAAGCCGAGGAAGCTATATTTCCGGAGAGCACAGCGCTATGTTGACTCTTCTTTCGCCTTTAAACCTAGAAAATGACGAGCGGGTCGTTTGCACCTTCTCAAGGCGGAAAAAGTATCCATCAGTTGCGGCGTCAGAAATCTTCAATCCGCCACTCGAATCGCTGCAACCCCTTTTTTCAACTGAACTGCTGTTGGATGAACTAAATAGTCGCTCGAAAGCGGGAAGACGCACGGCCGCGCTGGAACCTGTATCTGCGCGTCAAATACTTCATTACAGCAGAAAACTGCGGCATCTCGAATGTCTAGCGGAATTTGTCTGTTCCGAGTTGTTTTTGCCAATGAGTCTCGCTAATCATCACACGCTCGCGATCGAATTACTGAGACTTGCTCGTCGATTTGGATCCAGTATCAATGAGCCAGCAGCGAGAGACAATGTCCGCGAGGATATCGCAAGCATTGCTAAATACCTTGGTATCTCTGATCTAGATGGAGAGATGAAGCGTCGGTCGATCCTGCTAGTGCCAGCAATGACCACGCGCTCTGCTGATTACTGGATTTTCGGTCAAGCCGCCCTGCTAGCAGGGGGCGCAACCACGGTCTTCTGTAACGCGGTTGTGGACAAGCATTCCGTAGGAGGTAGTTGTTTCGTCGGCCGCAACAGTTGGAATGGCGGAGGGCCGACAGTTCATCATGACACCAACGTTACCCCGTATTCAGGGTGGTCAAAAGGGATTTACTACAACCGCCGCTCCGATGCTCTGAGCGAAAATGAGCAGGCAATGGTGATCGCCGACGTTGACCCATTGTTTATGCAGGAGGGAAAACCGAGACCCCAAGCACTCGCAAACCCACTGCAGCTTGTCGCGTACTTGCCGATTGTCGAGGTTAAGGGCCGTACGAATGCGTCGGTGTTCGAAGCCGACCTCCACCAAAAATTGGCTTCGATCGGCGCATCAAAAATTCGCGGATGCATCGTTGACCCCACCGTGCTCGGAATTAGGAGCCTTAAGGAGCGTGTATCGGCGGAGCTCGCGGCGCTGGACATATCGACGCAGCCAGAAAAAAGTCGAGCGGCTCCGTTCAATGAACGCTTTGATCATTGGACTAAGTACTGGAACGTCAATGTAACGGTGGGAATGCCGCCGGCCCTTGTTGACTGGCTCTGGGTAGAAAGTTCTCCGGTCGATCGAAAATCGTCTGTGATCTTTGTGCCCGGATGTTCGGACGACTCTTCGCTGGCACCAAATGCCGACTCAGTCTTTTGAAAAAAACGGTTGTTCTCCGATAGAGAAAAACATCAAAATCCGGGGTGGTGGCAATTTTGCAATGCGGACAATAAAGGAAGATGTGTACGGAAGCAGCGCCACCGCCCGCCATGATTGGACTTTGGCGGCTCGTCTCCACTCCAAAAATATGTCTTGAGAGCCGATTGCCCTTTACAGCTAAAGGCTCGAATCACGGGTGCATCTCGTATTGATTTGGCGCGTGAAGCTCAAACGCGGCTCCCAAAAAAGTTCCATCCGCGCTAGACATTGATGAGCCCGTTGAAAGACAGTCGGTCCTTGCCGTTTCTAGCTCCACGCGGTGACGAAGCTGAGCAAGGCTCCTGTCCGAGCCTCTGTTTGGCTGTGCAGATTCTAGTTTTTGCGGGAGGCACAAAGGGCACCCAGCATTTACTCATCCCAATAGAATGAGATCACAAGCATCGATCAGCGGGGAGCCGAACATCGTGGTCGTTTGAAGCTCAATCACGCATCCCCAAACGGATTCCCTTTCTTCATCGCCGGCGTCTGCGTCTTCGTTGCCAGATGGTTCTGCAACCAGAACATCGCTTTATTCAACCCAAGCGCATGCCAGTCTTGGCCCATTTCGCAGATGAACACCCGATCATCTGCCGCCGTCGCACGCGAAAACGCACCGGCCAGTTCCTTGGCATCGCGATCCGTGTTCAGCACCAGGAACGCCCCCATTTGATGCAGGTGCAGGAACTCGTAGTCGTCACCTGAGACTTGCGCAGCGATGTCTTTAATCTGCGCGTGCTTCTGTGTCGGAGTACCGATAAATATGCTGACCAGATACGTCACTTTCTTGTTCGTGTTCATGTTCTTCCGCCGTGCCGTAGTTGAGTGGATCAGAACTTTGATTGTCACA